>Ga0138256_10000990_pt1 | contig 30413 bp, 23 predicted proteins | sample KNB2016incub_MG_FD_105486 | JGI IMG/M metagenome (GOLD analysis project Ga0138256, IMG submission 105486) | Active sludge microbial communities from wastewater in Klosterneuburg, Austria - KNB2014incub_MG | ecosystem: Engineered > WWTP > Activated sludge > Unclassified | place: Austria... | reverse complement strand
GGCGCGGGACCTGGCCAGGAGCGGCCGCGAGCTCCTCGCCGAAGGCGACTTCGTCACCCGCTTCCGGCCTCTCGGTCAGCGCGACGTCGATGAGCTGGTGGCGCTGTTCAACGCCCTCTCGGAAGAGCTTCGCCGGGAGCGGATGCGGCTCGAGGCGCGCAACCTCCTGCTCGGCAAGCTCGTCTCCGCTTCTCCGGCGGGCGTCGTCATGCTCGATCTCGAGGGCCGCGTCGACCTGATCAATCCGGCTGCGGCCACTCTCCTGGGCCGCGGTGCCGCGGTCGCGGAGTCGCTCGTCGGCCGCCCTGCAGCCGAGCTGCCGCCGCCCTTCGGAGCCGCCGTCGCCGGCCTCGCCGCCGGCGGGGTGCAGGTCGTCTCCCTGGCCGGCGGCCGGCGCGCCCGGGTGGCGCGCGCCGAGTTCGAGGATCGCGGCTTCGGACGGACCTTTCTCCTCATCGAGGAGATCACCGACGAGATCCGCGCCAGCGAACGCTCGGCCTACGAGAAGGTCATCCGGCTCGTTTCACACGAAGTCAACAACTCGGCGGGCGCGATCGCCTCGCTGCTCGACTCGTCGCGCGCGATGCTCCGCGCGACGCGCCGCGATCGCTTCTCCGGCACGGCAGAGGGCGGCGCGGCAGGAGACGATGCCGCGGAGATCGACGAGGCGCTGGCCGTCGCAGGGAACCGCATCCGGCACCTCGCTGCCTTCGTCGACGGCTTCGCCGATGTCGTGCGCTTGCCCGAGCCCGTGCTTCGGCGCTGCGATCTCGCGGAGCTGGCGCGCGACCTGGTGACGCTGCATCGCGCCGAGGCCACGAGCCGCGCCTTGACGCTCGATCTCGACGTTGTGAGCCATCTGAGAGATCCGGACGCGCAGGTTTGCGTTCTCGCCGATCGCGAGCAACTCGAGCAGGCGGTCGTCAATCTGCTGCGCAATGCGTTCGAAGCGACGCCTGCGGGCGGGCGGATCGCGGTCGCGCTCGCTGCGGACGGTCGCACGGCGGCGCTCGCGATCCGCGACAGCGGCCCGGGCATTGCGCCCGCGGTCGCGACGCACCTGTTCACGCCGTTCTTCTCCACCAAGCGCGACGGCCGAGGCCTCGGTCTCACGCTGGTGCGGGAAGTCGCTCTCCGCCACGGCGGCACGGTCGGCCTGCACACCCACCCCGAGGGGGGCGCGGTGGCGGAGCTCCGTCTGCCTCTCGCCGAGACGCGCCTCCCGGACTCTCCGGGCTAGTCGGCGGCCCACCAGCCGGTCGCTACCGCGAGCTCGGCGTTGAGCAGGCTCGCGCCGGCGGCGCCGCGCTCAGCGTTGTGGCCGAGGAGCGAGAACTTCACTCCCAGCACCGGGCACTCGCGCAGCCGGCCGAGGTGCACCGTCATTCCAGAGGTCGCTGCCGCCGACTCCGCGAGATCGAGCCGCGGCTGCGGGCGCTCGGGGCGATCGTGCAGCACGAGCGGCTGGAGCGGCGCGGAGGGCAGCCCGAGATCCTGCGGCAGGGCGCGGAAGGAGGAGAGGACCTCGCGCACCAGCACCAGCGACGGGTTGCCGGCGAGGCGCACGCTCACCGCCTCGGTGTGGCCGTCGACCACCGGCACGCGGTGGCAGAGCGCCGAGACCCGCGCCGTCGCCTCGACCACCCCCTCGCCGACCAGCGCGCCGAGCATCTTGCGCGTCTCTTCTTCGACCTTCTCTTCCTCGCCGCGGATGTACGGGATCACGTTGCCGAGGATGTCGAGCGCCGGCACACCTGGATAGCCGGCCCCGCTCACCGCCTGCATCGAGCTCATCAGCACCGCTTCGACTCCGAAGGCGGCATGCAGCGGGCCGAGCGCCATCGCCAGCACCGTCGCCGTGCAGTTCGGATTGCAGACGATAGCGCCGGAGAAACTCCGCTCGCGGCGCTGGCGCGGGATGAGCCCGAGGTGGGCGGCGTTCACCTCCGGTATGACGAGCGGAACGTCGGCCTCCATGCGGTAGGCGGAGGCGTTCGAGAACACCCAGGCGCCGGCGATCGCGAACAGCGGTTCGAGCTCGCGCGCCGGCGCGGTGTCGAGCGCGCTGAAGACGATCCCCGCCGGCGCCCCCTGCGGCGTGCACGGGGTGAGCACGCGATCGCCGTAGCCAGCATACGGCTCGCCGCCGAGGCGCCAGTCGCAGGCCTCCGAGTAGCGCTTGCCGGCGCTCCTTTCGCTCGCCGCGAGGTGACGGATTTCGAACCAGGGATGCGCCGCCAGGCGGCGCACGAAACGCTGGCCGACGACGCCGGTGGCGCCGAGGACGGCGACGGGGAGGCGTGAAGCGGGAGGCGGGAAGGGCGTGGTCACGACGAGTTTCCTTTCTGGTTCAACAGGGAATTCGGCCGGCGAAATCGAGCAGAGCGGCGCGCAGCGCGGCAGGGTCGGCGGCGAGCGGCCGGGCGAGGAGCGGCCGCGCCGCGGCCGACGCCAGAGCCGCCGGCAGCGGCGCCGCCGGATCGCGCGTGGTCTCGAACTTGGCTGGATGGGCGGTGGCGAGAAAGAGCCCGTGCTCGCCGGGCTGAAGGCTCCGCCGCAGGACGTCGAACGCCACGGCGGCGTGCGGGTCGGCACGCAGCCCGAGCGCCGCGAGGTCGGCGAGCGCGCCGCGGGTGGCTGTGTCGTCGGCGCTTCCCCAGCGCAGGCCCGCGCGCAGCGCCGCCGCGTCGTCGCCGAACAGGCGCGCGATGCGCGGCCAGTTGTTGGGCGCTCCGACGTCCATCGCATTCGACAGCGTCGCGACGCTCTCTCGCGGCGCGAACGGCTGCCCGTCGAGAAAGTCGGGCACCGTGCGGTTGGCGTTCGTCGCCGCGACGAGGCGGGCGATCGGCGCCCCCAGCCGCTGAGCGAGGAGCCCGGCACACAGGTTCCCGAAGTTGCCCGACGGCACGGCGACCACCAGCGGGACCTTCCCCGGCGCCCGCGCCGCGGCCTCGAAGTAGTAGGTGATCTGCGCCAGCAACCGGGCGAGATGGATCGAGTTCGCCGACAGGAGGCCGAGGCGCCGGGCGAGCTCCGGATCGGCGAAGGCGCCCTTCACGAGTCGCTGGCAGTCGTCGAACGAGCCGGCGACGGCGAACGCCAGGACATTGTCACCCAGGGTCGCGATCTGGCTCTCCTGCAGCGGCGAGATCCGCCCGGCCGGATAGAGCACGACGGCGCCGAAGCCGGGCAGGCGATGGAAGGCGTCGACCACCGCCGCTCCGGTGTCGCCGCTGGTGGCGGTGAGCACGGTGCGCCGCTCACCTTCACCCCTCCCGGCTGCACGCTCGCGCAGACGCGCCAGAACCTGCGCCAGGAAGCGCACGCCGAAGTCCTTGAACGAGAGCGTCGGGCCGTGGAAGAGCTCGAGCACCGAGAGCTCGGGACTGAGCTCGCGGTAGACCACCGGGAAGTCGAGCGCGGCGCCGACCATCGCGGCGACCTCGTCGCGCGTGAGCTCGGGAGCCAGCAGGCGAAACAGGATCTCCGTCGAGCGCTCCGCGAACGGCAACGCGAGCAGCGCCGGCAGATCGGCGAGCGGCGCGAGCTCCGTCGGCAGGTAGAGCCCGCCGTCGGCGGGGGCGTTGCGCGCCGCCGCGTCGAGGAACGACGTGCGCAGCGCGGGATCGCGCGTGCTGGTGACGATCATCGCCTCAGTCCTCGGCTCCGCTGATCCGCCGCCCGCCGACCCGATCGAGCCGGCAGAGCCGCGCGTAGGCGACGACGCCGGCCTGCCGCCAGGCTGCGACGCCGGCCGCCGCGATCGTCTCGGCCGGCCCGGGCTCGACCACCGCGAAGACCGCCGGACCCGCCCCCGAAAGCGTGCAGCCCAGTGCCCCGGCGGCGAGCGCCGCCTCCTGCACCGCGCGGAATCCGGGGACGAGCGCGGCGCGATGCGGCTCGGCGAGCGAATCGCGGAGAGCGCTCGCGAGCAGCTGGCGGTCGTCGACATGCAGAGCGTGAATCAACGCCCCGAGATTCTGCGCCCAGGCGATGGCGTGCGGCACCGAGAGCTCGCGCGGCAGCACGCTCCGCGCGACGCGCGTCTCGAGCTCGAGCTCCGGCACCCAGAGGACGAAGCGCAGCTCCTCCGGGAAGGGCAACGCGCGCGACCCCGACGCCGGATCCACCAGGCGCAAGCCGCCGAGGAGCGCCGGCGCGACGTTGTCGAGATGTACCGCGCCCGAGGCTTGCGCCTCCGCTTCGCCGGCAGCGGCGAGGAGCGCCCGTTCGCCCAGGGGCCGGCCGAGGAGCTCGTTGAGCGCGACCAGCGTCGCCGCGACCGACGAGGCGCTCGAGCCCAGGCCGGAGGCGACCGGCAGCTCCTTGTGCAGCACGAAGTCGAGCGCCGGCAGCGGCTCGCCGAGGGCGCGCGCAAAGGTGTCGCGCGCCTTGAGGACGAGATTCTGCCGCGGGTCGGCCGGCAGGCGGTGGGCGAACGGACCGCGGCACTCCAGGGCGTCCCCCTCCCCTGCCGCACGCCCGGCGGCGACGCGAACATCGACCCGATCGCCCCAGAGGAGCCCGTCCACGGGCGAGATCGCCGCGCCGAGGAGATCGAAGCCGGCAGCGAAGTTGCCGATGCCGGCGGGGGCGTAGGCGGTGACCCACTCCCCCTCCGAGAGCGGACCGGGGTCTGGCGCAATCGATGGGACCGGCTTGGCGGCAATCGTCTGAGACTCCGGCTCGTCGGGCGCGACGCGCTCGAAGAGCCGTTCGTGGACCGCCGCGACGGCGCGCCCGCCGTCCTCCTCGGCGATGACCGCCGAGATCGAACGCTCCGAGGCCCCCTGCGCGATCGCCGCTACATTCACGCGTGCCTCGCCGAGCGCGCCGAAGAAGTCGCCGGCGACGCCGACCCGCTCGCGCATGCCGTCGCCCACCAGGCTGACGATGGCGAGGTTCCGCCGCGAGACGACTTCGTCGACCCGGCCGGTGTCGATCTCGGACTCGAACGCCGCGCGCACCGCCCGCTCGGCCTCGTCGGCGACGCCAGCGTCGATGCAGAACGAGATGGCGGTCTCGCTCGAGCCCTGGGTGATCAGCATCACCGAGATGCCGCGACTCGCGAGCGCCGCGAACAGCCGCGCCGCGACGCCCGGAACGCCCTCCATGCCAGGGCCGAAGAGGCTGACCAGGGCGACTCCGCGGGAGTACGAGATCCCGCAGGCGACGCGCGCGGCGGCTTCCTGCGGCACCACCGCGCGGCGTTCGACCAGCGTGCCCGGATGGCCGGGACGGAAGGTGTTGCGGATGCGCACCGGAATCGCCGCCGCGCGCGCCGGCGCGATCGTCCGCGGATGCAAGACCTTGGCGCCGAAGTGCGCCAGCTCCATCGCCTCCTCGTAGCTCATGCGCTCGAGGCAGAAGGCGGCCGGGGCGAGCCGCGGATCAGTGGTGAAGACACCGTCGACGTCGGTCCAGATCTCGAGGAGGCGCGCCTCGAGGGCCTGAGCGAGAAGCGCCGCCGAGTAGTCCGATCCGCCGCGGCCGAGGCACATCACCTGCCCGCCTTCGTCACCGCCGAAGAAGCCGGGCAGGAGGAGTACCCTGCTCCCGTCGAGGCGGCGTGACGCCAGGCGCTGCTTCATCGCCGCCGGCTGCGGGGCTGCGCCGAGCGGGTCGCCGATGCAGGGCACGACCTCCAGGGGATCGAGCGCCTCGGTCTCGAGATCGCGCGACGAGAAAAGCTCGAGCAAGAGGGCGCAGCTCGCGCGCTCGCCGAGGACGATCGCTCGTGCCTCGACGCGCGGTGAGCAGTCGCCCAGCAGCGCGACGCCGCGCAGGATCTCCGCCAACTCGGCGGCGAGTCCCGAGAGACGGCGCGCGAGGCGGGCCGAGGACTCCTCACCGAGCTCGCCTGCGAGCTCTTCGGCGATGCCGGCGTGCACGTCGCGGAATCGCGTGGCGGCCGCCTCGGCTTCCTCCCGCCGCCCGGCGGCGGCGTGGGCGAGACCCTGGATCAGGAGGTCAGTCACTCCGGAGACCGCCGAGGCGACGACGCCCACCCGCTCCGCCGCTGCCGCACCGGCGACGAGATCCGCCACCCCGCGCATGCGCGCGGCGCCGGCAACCGAGGTGCCGCCGAACTTCATGACTCGAAAGGTAGGTCGATACGACCGCATGCCCGACTCCTCGAAAACTCCGCAAACAAAAAAGCCCCGCTACCTCGTCGGAGGAGCGGGGCTGTTGCTGGCACTCGAATGCCGTTCGCCTAGGCGATCCCCGTTCCCCCGCTCGCGCGGTGGGTCGTGGTCGTCGTCGACATCGAACAGGCGTTGCCGCTCTGGCTGTGTGAGCTCATGACAGACCCACGCTACAGCCGCCCGTCGGCGGCTGTCAAACGGAGAGCGGCCGGTCCTCGCACTGCGGCCTGCGGCGGCAGAACCGCCGCAGAACCGCGCGGCCCATGGCGTCCGCCGGCCGCGTCAGTCGATCGAGACCACCCGGAAGATGGCGATCGTGCCGCTGATCTCGTTCGCCGAAACCAGCAGGTCCTGGCCGTTCGGACTCTGACTCGCCGGAATGAAGAGCAGTCCTTCGGGCCCGAGATCGCCGGCGGTGCCGGCTTCGGCATCGCCACTGAAGATGCGGGTGTTGGCGTAAGCCGCGAGCTCGACCGCGAGCGGGTCGGTCACGTCGTAGGCGAAGATGCCGCCCTGGCGCTCGAGGCCGACGAAGGCGTAGACGCGCTGGTCGATGGTGCCGAGCGCCAGAGCTTCCGGCTCCGGGCCCTTGTCGTCGCTGCGCGAGTCGAACGAGTCGTTCTCGGTGTTGTCCGAGTTGAAGTTGGCGGCATCGTGGCGTCCGAGGATGCGCTCGAAATCGCGCCCGCTGTCGTGGATCAGCTGCCCCTGCGCGGTCCAGATCGAAAACGACCGGCCGCCGAACGAGCGCAACTGATCGACGTCGCCATCGTCGTCGGTATCGGCGCCGGCGGTCGTGACCCGGAGGCGTCCGATGTTCTCGTCCTCCTGCAGGTCGTCGGCGTTCGGGAAGTGCACCGGGTCGAGGTCGAGGTCCTTGATGCGCTCGAGCTCGGAGTAGCACTCGTAGTCGCGGGTGTCGCCCTCGTTGGCGGTCACCAGGTAGCGGCGACCGTCGTGGAGATAGAAGGCGATCGCGTCGGGCTGATACATGCCACGCACAGGCCAGGTGGCGAGCCGCACCGCGCCGTCGCGATCGGAGGCGTCGAGCTGATTGACGCGCTGCGAATGGTCCTTGGTGCCGAGTGGGTGAAGCGCCGTCACCGTGCCGTTCGCCAGATCGACCACCGCGATGGCGTTGGCCTCCTGCAGCGTGACGTAGGCGGTCTTCGAATCGTCCGCCACCGCGATGTACTCGGGCTCGAGGTCCTGCGAAGGCGTCGCGTTGGGTCCGAAGAACCGCACTTCGGGGTGGAGCGCCGGGAAGACACCGTGGAAGTCGGCCGTGCGGACCGCCGCCTGCGCGAGCTGGGAGCGATCGGCCGGGACGTCGATGATCGTCACCGAGCCCTCCGGGTCGTTGGCGAGCCCCGCCTCACAGTAGTCCTTCGGCTCGCCCTCGTTGGCGACCACGACGCGGGAGCCATCCGGGGTGAAGGTCAGCATGTCGGGCAGGGCGCCGGCCGGCAGCGCGGCGAGGATGTGACCCGAGAGGTCGAAGAAGACCACCTTGCCCGGCTGCTGCCTGTCCTCCGCCTCGACCGCCGCGGCGGCGAGATCGCCCCAGGTCGCAACGCTGTTGACGCCACCGCCGTAGGCCGCGAAGTCGACCGTGAAGAGCGCCGCCGGATGCGCCGGATCGGAAAGATCGAGCGCCTGCACCGCGTTCGCCTGGGCGTTGACGAAGAAGAGCCGCTTCGCCGTGCGGCTGTAGGCGGCGATCTCTGCCCCGCCCTCTTCGAACAGGCCGGTCGAGAAGCCGCCGATCTTCTCCAGGCGGATCGTTCCCGCCGACAGGTCGACCGGCGGGCGATTGCCGGCGGTGCGGTCGATATCGACTGTCGCGCTCGCGGCCGCCGTCGCCACCGCGCCGAGCATCCATCCCAACATGTGCATCTTGCGCATGAGTCCCTTCTCCTTGAGAGAGGAGCAAGTTAGCCCGCGCGCGTGACGATTCGACGGCAGGCAGGCGACGGAGCGAGAACGGTGCGCTCGCAACGGGTCGTTGCCGCGGCGCGCTTCTGACATGATCGCGCTTCGGAACCCCAGCGACCCGCAGGACCCGGAGGCCGGAATGAAATCGCTCGCCCTGTCGATCGTTACGCTCGCCCTCGGGCTCGCCGCCTGCGCCGCGCCGCCGCCCGCTGCCGACTCGCCCGCGGCCGCCGCTGCGGCACCGGCCGCGAAGGTGGACTACTTCGACAACACCGGGCGCACCGACGTCCTCTCGGGCGGCGCGCGCAAGATCCCGATCACGACGCCCAAGGGGACGTTCAATGTCTGGACGAAGCGGGTCGGCAACAACCCGACTCTGAAGGTGCTTCTTCTCCATGGCGGGCCGGGCACGACGCACGAGGCGTTCGAGGCTCTCGACAGCTACTTCCCCGCCGCCGGCATCGAGTACTACTACTACGACCAGCTGGGTTCGGCCTACAGCGATCAGCCGGACGAGCCGAGCCTGTGGGAGATCCCGCGCTTCGTCGACGAGGTCGAGCAGGTGCGCCTGGCGCTCGGCCTGACGAAGGACAACTTCGTCCTGCTCGGCGTCTCCTGGGGCGGGATCCTGGCGATCGAGTATGCCCTCGCGCACGGCGAGAACCTGAAGGGCCTGGTGATCTCGAACATGATGTCGAGCATCCCGGCTTACAACGCCTACGCCCACGACGTGCTGATGCCGCAGATGGATCCTGGCGTGCTCAAAGAGGTCCTGGAGCTCGAGGCACGCAAGGAGTACGAGTCGCCGCGCTACATGGAGCTGCTGCTCAACTCCTACTACACCGAGCACATCCTGCGCATGCCGTTCGCCGAGTGGCCCGACCCGGTGATGCGCTGCTTCGCCCGGCTCAATCGGTCGATCTACGTGCCGATGCAGGGGCCGAGCGAGATGGGGGCGTCGGGCAAGCTCGAGAAGTGGGACCGGAGCGGCGACCTGAAGCGGATCGCCACCCCGACCCTGGTCATCGGCGCGCAGCACGACACCATGGACCCCAAGCACATGGCCTGGATGGCGACCCAGTTCCCGCGCAGCCGCTTCCTCCTCTGCCCCAACGGCGGCCACCTGGCGATGTACGACGACCAGGCGACCTACATGAACGGCCTCCTCGCCTTCCTGAAGGATCTCGACGCCGGGAAGATCTGAAGGCCCGCGAATCTCGCGGGCGGCCCGGCCGAGCGGGCGGGAGCGGCGAGGAAGTTCCTCCGAGCCCCCGTCAGGGCGCAACCGCCGACCAGCGGCTCGTGCTCTTGTTCTCGAATCCGTCGAGAAACAGCGACTCCGCTCCGTCGTCGGAGATCGCCCAGAGCTCGTAGCCGGGCCCGAGATCGTGCGCCCGCGCTCCGCCCGACCTGCTTGACACATAACTTGACTCATGCTTGACTCATATCCGTGCCGTTCGAGCCCCGGTTCACGATCCGCCCGCAGCTGCTCGCCTTGGTCGAGCAGGTGGCCGTGCTGCGCGAGCGGATCCAGGGGGCGGCGGTCGAGTTGGCGTGGATCCCGGCGCTGCAGAAGGACACGCGGGCGCGCAACGGCCATGCCTCGACGGCGATCGAAGGCAATCCGCTGACCCTCGAACAGGTGCGCTTGGTCGAGGAAGGGCGCGAGCTCTCCGCCGTGGCCTCCCGACCGCAGCGCGAGGTGCTGAACTACTTCGCCGGCCTGCGCTACGTCGAGAAGCACGCGAAGAAGAAGACCCTTCGGCACGAAGACATCTTCGAGCTCCACCGGCGGCTCGCGGCCTCCGTCATGGACCAGGGGCAGGCCGGGCGCTACCGCACGATCGCCGTCCGTGTCGGCCCGCACATTCCGTCCGCCGCAGCGGAGGTTTCCGGGCTGATGTTCGAACTGCTGCAATGGTGGAATGCGAAAGCCGTGAAGCTCTCGCCGGTCTTGAGCTCCGCCATCCTCCACTATCAGTTCGAGTGGATCCACCCTTTCGCGGACGGCAACGGGCGAACCGGCCGCGCACTGGCGCTGTGGGAGCTCTATCGGCGCGGCTTCGACAGCCACCACATCTTCTCCGTCAACGAGTACTACTGGGAAGACCGCCCCGCCTACTACGCGGCGCTCGACGCCGTCCGGCGGGAGGGGGGCGAGCTCACCGGCTGGCTGGAGTACTGCGCCGAGGGTCTGCGCCGGACCCTCGACCGAACGTGGACCCGCCTCCAGTCGCTCGATGTCCGATCGCGGGAGAAACTGGTCTTGCGACCGCGCCAGGAGGAGCTCCTCAGGCTCCTGCGGGATCACGGCAGTCTCGCCCCCGCGGAGCTGTGGGATGCCCTGTCGATCTCCCGCCAGGGCGCCATGGATCTCTTGCGCCCGTTGCTCGCCGCCGGCCTGGTCGAGAAGGTCGGCAGCAAGAAGACGGGACGCTACAAGCTCGCCCAACCGTGACGGATCGGATGGCGCGGCGCTGATCGCGTTGCAGCTGCCGCGACGGCCCCTTCCCACGATCCGAACATGAGCTTCGCCGCTTTCGCGAGCGCCGGATCTGCCAGTTTCCCCGTCTTGACGTGGCGGGCGATCGGTTCAATTCCCGCTCGCCCCCGGCGTTTGATCTCCCGGAGCACGTCCCCACCGCTCGTGTACTTCGAGTCCGGCAGGATCGCCATCGCCAGTGCGCGCCGGCGGCTCGCACCCGCATCCCCGAGCGCCTCCAGGATCGAGTCTCGCAGGCGGTGCGCAGCGAGAAACAGCGCTCTGCGCTTCGCGACGCCGCCGCGGAAGCTCCCGTCGACGAGTCGAGCGAGATCCGCATCGACCGTCACCGGATCGGTATAGCGCACGAGGTCGAGCCGGTCGCGAGCTGCGCCGGGACCTGCGCCGCGAAGCGCCCGCCGGAGACCCTTGTCCCAGGAGCCGAAGTGCAGCCGCGAGAGCCAGGCGAGCTTCGTGTAGCGCAGCATGTCCGTACCCGTGACGACGCCGGTCGCCGGCGCTTTCTCATACGCCGCGCGGATCGCCGCGAGCAGCACCGCCGGATCGCGCAGCATCACGCGGTGGACCGCACCGACCGCGGGAGCGGGAAGGCCGAGGCGCTCGAAACACTCCTCGAACGTCCCGAAATAGCGCACCACCGCGAGATAGAGCGGCTTGTTCTCGGTGTGGAGACGGCCCGGGCTGACGCTCTCGCCACGACGACGTCGCTGCCGCAGCTCGTGGGCGACGGCGGCCCGGTTCCACCCTCCCCCCTTCATCAATAGCTGGGCCGGGACGCCGAGCCGCAGGGCGAGCTCCCGGAAGCCGCCGTACTTCTGGCGGACGAACGACCCGCATTCGCGATGCAACTCCGCGAGCTCGCGGGCGTGTCGGGATCCGCGGCTCTCCGCCACCCGCCGCACGCGAGCGAGGAACAGGCGCGTCTCCTCCCGGCCGTAACGTTTTTGAAGGCACAGCTCGTCGGGGTCGAAGCCGGCCGCGGCGAGTGCCTTCTGGTAGCTCTTGAACAACTTTCGCGAGGCGGTCCAGATCGGATTGCTCTCGCGAAAAACCGCGGCTGCGTTCATCGGCGCTCCGGAGGAGTATCGGGCGCGAATCGCCGCGAGGAGCTCGGCGCGCGAGTAGTGCTTCTGGCGCTCGACGAGCCGGACCTCGTCCGGATCGAGCCCCAGCCTTCGCAACACCTCGTCCCAGCTGCCGAATCGGAGATTCGCCATCGCGACGAGCGCCGCGTCCGCTTGCGTCACGCTCTTCACGTTCAGCGAGGCGCCGTTCTCGCCGTAGCAGCTCACGCGGTCGAGGACGTACTCGTCGCTCCACAGCGGCTCCCAGTGCGGAGCGAAACCGGCGGACGAGAGCAGCTGCGCCCGCAACGTCTCGGCCTGAACCTCCACCCCCGGGTAATCCCGAAGATAGTCGCCGGCCTCGAAACCGTGCTGCTTCCAAAGGTGCAGGATGAGCGACCGGCGCGTCCAGCCGCACGCCTCGCAGCGCACGAAGTCGAGCAGCTCGGTCGCGATGCGGTCGTAGGAAAGACCGGCCGCCTCGATCGCGCGGCGCCAGCCCCAGAAGGGGCGGATCGCGAAGGCGGCCGTGAGGATCTCCGGCGCGCTGCGCCGGACCGCGGTGATGTTGAGCGGCAGACCCGCTGCGTGCGCTTCGCGGATCCACTCGACGACCGCGCGCCGCTCATCGCCTCGCCCCCCCGGCGAGGCTGCCTCTCCGCGACGCCGTTTCATGGCGTCTCGAGCGCTCCGAGCGCGAGGGCGGGAGGGATCGTGAGCGAGCGGCTCATCGCGAGCGAGAGGCCAAGAATCCGGGCGATTGTACTCCTCCGGCACGAGAGCGCCGGCGCGACTGCCCCGAGTGCCCGCCGCGCTGGAGAGAGCCAAGGAGGGAACCCCGTCGGAGGGTTCTTTCAGGGCACGACCGGAGCATCGGGGGCGACCTCTTGTTCGAAGGGGAGTCGGGGCGTAGCATCGAAAGATGACTGGCGCCGCTTCATCCCTGCTCGCCGACGCTTTGCGCCTCAGTGAAGATGCGCGGGCAGAGCTCGCCGCGGAGCTCCTGGCCAGCCTCGACGGTCCACCCGATGCCGACGCCCATCAGGCATGGGAAACGGAGATCGGCCGGCGGGTCGCGGCCATCGAGTCGGGTCAGATGCAACTCGAGTCTTGGGATGCGGTGAAGCAGCGCGTCGCCAACGACCTGCTCGGTCGGTGAAGCCGGTTCGCATTGCGCCGCCAGCCGCCGAGGAGTTTTCCGAGGCCGTGCGGTGGTACGAAGCCAAACGAACGGGACTGGGCAGCGAATTCTACGACGCCGTCTCCTCCGCGGTGGACCTCGTGAGCGAGCACCCCGAGGTCGGAGTCGGGGTCGAAAGCTCCCGCCCGCTTCGGCAGTTCCGAGTCGACGGCTTCCCCTACAAGATCGTCTATCGCGAACGCCCAGAGGACCTGTACATCGTCGCCTTGGCGCACACGAGCCGACGCCCCGGATATTGGAGGCAACGGCTCTAGCCTGACCTCAAGGAGACCTCCTTCGCCCAGAAGCCGACCGCCGTCCAGCGGCGGGAGCTGTCGCCATCGAAGTCAGTGCCCGGCGCTGCCGAGAACCTCCAGCGGATCGACCCAGCAGGCGTAAGGGGCGGACTTCACGAAGTCGTTCAGGATGTAGAGGTGGCCGGAGCCGATGAGGAGCAGCACGCGGTCGCCGCCGCCCGGCTTCACGACGCGGTTGAGGTTGGTCAGGATCCGCAAGTTGCGCTTGTACCAGTTGGTCACCGCGTCGGTCTGCTCGTACATCCCCTGCCCCTCGGGCGGCAGCAGCATGTTCATGTACCAGGTCTGCGACTCGGCGATCGCCGCCGGATCGTGAAGCTCACGGAAGAGATCGAGCAGCGACGTCTCGCGGAAATGCCGCGACTTCTCGATCTCCTCCGCACTCTGCTGCCGCGGCGCCGATTGGGTCGACGGAGGCGCGGGAGCCGCACCGGCGGGCGGAGCCGGCGGCGCCGGCGGATCCCCGATCTCCGACGGCGTCCACCCGTTCATCCACATCGGATAGTCCACCGGCACCACTGTCGCGAGCCCCAACCGCCCCGCGAGCCGGAACCCGATCTGCTCGATCTCGTTCTTCCCCAGCTCGTACTTCCCCTCCCGCCAGAGGGCATAGCGATCCGGCCACTTCGGATTCCGATACGGCGCCTCGATCGCCACGATCGTCGGCTGGAACTTCTCCAGCCGGTCGAGGAGCTCCGACAGCTCCTTCTGCCGGCGAGGGCTGCGGACATCGTCGGCCTCGATGTTCACCGAATCGAGACCGGGGTTGTCGAAGTGGGAGGTGCCGAGGACCATCACCGCGGTGCGATCGGGGGGGCAGGGGGCGGCGGCGAAGGCCGCGGGCGACGAGGCCAGTGCCGTTACGAAAAGCAGACTGAAGACCGAGATCCGACGAGAGCTCGACATGGCGGGTGTGCCTCCGGTTGTCTGTCGTCTCTACGGGGTCAGAGGCCGAGGGTTTCGAGGCCTCCAGAGGTTCCTGGTGCGGGAAGACGGTACCGCCTCGGACCGCGACCGCCTTATGCCGCCCAATGCTGGTCGTTGTGGAACGTATCCCCATGCGCGATCTGCGCGTCGATGCCGCGGATCGCGAGGTTCATCTTCGCCAGGCGCCAGGTCGTGGAGTTCGACTCCTGGCCTTAGATCGAGATGTCGCCGATCTTCCCGGCGTGTGCCTCGATGAACTTCTCCGACGAGACGAACATCCCACCCGAGCCGCAGCAAGGGTCGTAGACCCGGCCCTTGTACGGCGCCAGCATCTCCACCAACACCCGGACCACGTGCGAAGGCGTGTAGAACTGCCCGCCGCTCTTCCCCTCCGCGCTCGCCAAGCGCGCCAGGAAGTACTCGTACACCCGGCCGAGCGTGTCCTTCGCTCGGTCCGCGGCCGAACCCAACGCGATGTCGCTCACCAGGTTGATGATCTCCCCGAGCCGCTCCTTGTCGAGACCGACCCGGCCGAAGTCGCGCGGCAGGACGCCCTTCAACGAGGGGTTGTCGCGCTCGATCGCGGCCATCGCGTCGTCCACCAGCGTGCCGATCGTCGGCTGCGGGGCGGAAGCCTTCAGGTGCTGCCAGCGGGCCTCCTTCGGCACCCAGAAGATGCTAGCGGCACGCTACTCGTCCGGGTCTTCGGGATCCGCATGTTTCGATTCGAAGGCGTCCGAGATGTACTTCAGGAAGACCAGGCCGAGGACGACGTGCTTGTATTCCGCCGCGTCCATGTTGTTGCGCAGCGCGTAGGCCATCTGCCAGAGCTTGGCTTCGTAGCCCAGGGCAGGTTCGGCGGGCTTCTTTCGACCCTTCGGCATGGCGGTTCGGCTTCCCCTTTCGTGCGGCAGTCCTTCAGTGCTGCAACCAGGCTGCGACTCGACCGCCGTCGGGGATGGGGGCCGACACGGTCCTTGGTCGCCCCCTGCGGACCCGCACAGAACGCGGGTCTCTTGAGGGGCACGGCACTATTCGCATCGCTTCCGCGTGAAGACGGGGGCCTAGGCGATCACTCCGAACAGGCGCTCGATGATCCACCTGCCATCGCGTAGACCCCAAATCACCACGACAGCGTCGAAGGGTTGGTCCGGAAACTGGAGGGCAATCGCGTAGACCCGCGCCTGGGTGCCTTCGTCTCCCGTGCTCGTCACCAGGTTAGCCTCGGAGGCTTCGTATCGCTGGATGCCCACGAAGCTGTTCGTACTGATTGTCGGCGCGCGCCAGCTAGACTCTCGCGACGTGGCAAAGTCCCCGCGCGCCGATTCGACGCTTTCTGGAAGGCTCTTGTAGTCCGGAGCTGAAATGTCTAGATGCCCAGCGGCATCCACGGCGGCGTGGTCAGCAATCAGGTAGGAAGTAAGGAACCTCTTGGTCCAGGAGAACGCGTCCGTGCCAGTCAGCTGACCGCCGCTGAGGGGTTCTTCTAGTTTCTGCAACTCGCTCGCTAGACGTGCGTTGTCGACGAACTGGGCCGCTGCGGCGATATTCCTCTCGCCGATCCATGCCCTTACGAACGCCTGCGCTTGCTCCACCAACTCGCGCGGGGGTTCATTCCAGTTCGGACGCCCGGGTGGATCTAGCAACCATGGGCCGCCCCTTTCAGGTTCCGGCCCGCTTGGCGGAGGCGAAGGTCCAACCGGGCCGGGCGCCGCGGGGGGTTGATCGTACTTCGCGCTCCAAGCTTCTCGAGCCTTCTTGTCTTTCGCGTTCGCGAATTCCAAGACCGCCGTCTCCAGGCTCTTCCAGGACGCAGGACTTGAGCCCTTGTAACTGGGATTATTCTTGAGAAACTTCAGCAGGTAGACGTACGTTACTTCCGCTACCTCCTGGACCTCGCAAGCGTGCTCATGAGCTAGGTCTGCGAAGTGGTGCCGCCAGCCTCCTCGAGTCCGCGGATGCCCAAAGCCCATTGTCCTTCGAATCTGTGGAAATGGCCTCAGTGGAATATCTGGCTCGCCGGCGTGGGACCAGGAGTCCTGAAGCGGATGCACCGCCTGGCCAAAGCGAAAGGCAGCGTCGAAGGCATCCGTTGCCCTCGCTGCGTTGTCGATTTCGTAGCGAGCAGCGGAGCTGTTCGCTACGACGACTCGGCCCTCAGGCGGCGCAGGCAACTGGCTATCACTTGGAAAGTGATGCTTCCTGATCACCCCAGCCGCAACCTGGTCGCCCGTGAGCATCACCCAGACCATCAACGCCACAGCAGAGGTTTGCGCGCTGTCGTCAAGGCTCTGCGCTCCTCTCGCAACCGCTGCCGCAACGTCGGCATCCTTGAATCCCGCCTTCTTGGCGAGCCAAAGTGTCAGCTCGTAGTGAACATGCCGGTCCCAGGCATCTGCCTGGCAAGCGCCTGCGAGTAGAACTGCGCATGCAATCAGGGCTGCTCCTCTGTTGCGGCGGCGCCTGTTCACCTGGCTCTCCTATCGGTCGCAGCTGCGCTACTTCAAAATTGGACGGGGCCCATCGGATCGCCAGGCAGTTCCCCGTTTCCTAGCGGGCTTCGCAGGGCTTCCAGCCACCAACCGCTCGCCAATGGCGAGAAGGGCGCTTGCCGGCCAGCCATCGGCTGCGGGGCGCCCGGCCATTTCCTCTCGTCGGCAAACCGGCACGGACTATCCCAAAGCGATCTCGCCAGGCCAGCGGCCTCCACAGCCCATGCACCAGATGGCATGTGATGCCGCGTGGCGAACTAGTGAAGCCAATTGCCCACAGTTCTCTTCACCCTCCACCAGGGCAACGCCAGTTGAACTCCGCTCTGAATGGCGAGCGAGTGCTTCAGCGATCCGCCGACCTCTTCGCGGTAGTCTTCCGACAGCCCAAGGAATGCGCCAAGAAATCCGAAGGACTTCCCGAACCGCAGCTCGGGCGAAACCCGGACAGTGTGTTGCCCTTCGCTCTCGTACCAACCCACGCGAGCCCCGGCAGAGACATGCATATCGATCTTCGGCCAAACGAGATAGAGCCGCGCAGTGGCGTCTGGCCCGGGGAGGCGCTCGTCCCAGCGGTAACCTCCTCCGACCCCGAGCGCGATGGTATAAAGCTTTGGCACGTAGAAGTTCTCCACCTCCAGCCCGGCTGGCCCCTGCGCCGGGAGCCACTCGAAACCTACTCGGCCCCGCCCTCCTTCCTGCGATCCCTCGAGAAATGTCTCTGCCTCGACTTCTAGAAGTCCCATGAATCCGTACTTCGGGTTCACTGTCTCCGGCTCGCGCCGGTACCCACCGATCTGAAGGCTCGCGATCGGCATTTTGACGAGTTGTCGCCGAAGAAGTTTCGGCTCCACGAGTTCCATTCGCTCCCACCGGTACGGCAATAGAGACCCCGCGTCGCTGGCGCATTCCAAGGCATTCGCATATCCGCTCGCGTAGGCTCGGAACGTGTCGACGACAGATTGAGCTACGGCAAAGGTGACTAAGACCCGCTCAAGTCGGCTCTCCACGGAGCAGTCACGAGTGGAACATTCCTCGTTCGTGACCCCGGTAGCCGAGGGATGAAGCAGGTCTCCATCACCTCGTAGAAAGATGTCCGCCGCGCCCCGACACCTGTTGTTTCCTGCAGTCGCCGAGTCGTCGAGCAGGTCGTCCGTAGCATTCCTCAGCTCCTCGATCGTCAGCCCGAGGAATCGCGCAACGCTACGACTGAGCTCATCGTCCTTTTCGAGCGTCGCCCTGAGACCCTTGAAAGGCTCCGTGTTCTTGAGAGAGAAGCACGCACCTCGACTGTTGTACCGGTCGTGAATCGTATTCGCCGCGTAGTCCGGCTGACCCTCGCGCATCGCCGCGATGTGCCCAGGCGCAAAGAAGTCTTCGAGGTAGTGCGCCGCCAGCGCGTTCTTTAAGAGAGCGTAGTAGAGGGATCGATTGGGTGACGTACCTGCTTCCTTGTCTTGTCGCAGGATCGCCTTGAGCCGGTCAGCAAGGCGCTGCTCCACGGTCCCAATCGCAATTCCCGGCGGAAGGCCCAACAGTGCGCCGACGCTCTCGAGCAGGCGTAAACGCTCGTTTCTTGCCTCCTGAACAAGGCGATCGATCTCCTTGGTGGAGTCCACTAGCGAGCTGGCGAGTTTGTCCAGGGCCGCAATAGCGTCGGGCTGGGCTGCACCATCACCAAGGCGATTCTTCAGCTTCTTGAGGCTCGCCTTCGCGTCGCTCAACGCCTCGTAGGCAATCTTCGCAGCCCGCTCCGTAGGAGAGAGTGCCCCTGGTGACTCCTTGCGACCTTCCTTTTTGGTCTGGTTGGGGGCGGGGGCTGTCTCTTGTTCCGGCCGCACTTGCCGCTGTGGCAGCGGCGCCCCAACCGCTTCCGCCCCACCTCCCGCGACATGCGAGGATGCGGTGGCCTCAGCGCGCTTGTTCTGTGGTTCACGGCTTGCACCCGGGCCATCCCCCTCGACCTGAGGTGCTGCGGGCGGGGGCGGTGGAGCCTTCACGTCGCTGGGAGGGATCTTCTTGAGTTCAGTTTCGACCTTCTTCTCGAGGTCTTTGAGATCGTCTCTTGAGACGATTGTGTCTCGCACTGCCTGGACGTCGTCGATCGCCTTCCTCACGGACGCAGCGGCGCCTTCAACCCCCGCGAGAGCTGCCGACTTCTTCCCTATCTCATTCAGCGCCTCCCGCACCTTCTGGGCGCGAAGCTGCGCGTTTGCATCCCTCCCGGCCAAGAAAGCCTCTCGCATCGCCTCTCGTTGCCATTCCGAGTAAGAGAAGACTAAGTGGTCCTGAAAGTGACTGGTGTTTGAGTGGAGTGACTGCAACTTGCCTGTGAGCCGCGTTCGAACTCGAATGAGGAAGTCGAGATCCAAGTCGCCTTCATCTCGCGGAGAGCCTTGAATGTCCCGCCTCGGGTCAGGCCGAATCAGTTTCAACGGGTCATCGACCGAATCCACGTGGACGGCAAAGTCACCGAATGAGAAATGCGAGGGAGAATCGGACGCGAGGACCTCCAACATGGACGTTTCTCGTTCCAGGATTGTGGTCCCGATCGTTGAAAGGACCTCCCAGGAGCAGAAGTCGACAGCTTCCTCGGCGCCGTCAGGACTACAGGTCAGGCCTTCTTCCGTAGAGCACTCGACAGGGGGTCGAGCGAGGCCAAGTGCGTGGCTGTAGGCAAGCTGAATCGCCGCCTGCGAAATCCTGTAGTGCTCTTCCCCGTCGAAGCCGAGGCAGACTCCGGGCAAGAGCAGGACCGCGAGAAAGGCGAAAGACGCTCTCCGGCAGCGAGACAGGGCGGCGTCGCCAGTTCGCCTTCTGCGCCTGGCGCCTCTGAGTGACCAGATGCGAAGTGCGCATGCGCCACGCCGGGAATCGACTGTCATTGAGCTGCCCCGCGAGCCCCCTCGAACCACTTTGTCGGGTCGATACTGCCGAGCACACTCACGCGAACGTCACTCGGGCCATCGCCACTCCGTGGGACGCTGGCCTTGGCACGAATGAGCATTCGGAACCAGTTTGTTCCGACTCTCGGCACTTCGAGTTCGCCTTCGAGGAAGTACCTCTCACTCTCATCCCTGCGGATTTCGGCGATTTCTCCGTTCGCCGCCGCGACGACCACGTCGTCGAACAGGTTGTCCCAGAGGAGGCCCGCCTGAAACCACGCGCTAGCGCCCGCCAGAGACTCGGCCGGCCGCCCAGAGTTGTAGGCCTCGACTTCCACGCGAAGCCCGAGGAAGTAGTTCTCCTTTGCGACTAGCGAGCTCGATTCCTCACCCGGTACAGTTGCGAACCCCAGGCCGGCGGCAACGCCTACACGCTTCGAGAAGTAGAAGGACGCCGAGAACCCGGCCTCGAACGTACCGCCCCCAGCCGCGAAGGGGTCGAAGTTCTCGCTCTGAGCGTCCGTTTCGCTGGAGCCCTGTGAGGTCTCCTCAGCGGGGTCGGCTGGTTCCTCGGGTTCGTCGCCAATCGCCCCGATCGCCGAGTATCGCAGGGACACTCCTGATGCGACCCAGGGCTTCCATCGCGAAGTGAAAGTAGCAGCCGCCTCTGCCTGCGAAGCCCAACCGCCGTCTCCTTCCAGGTTGAGAACGCTACCGACATCGAAGCTCATCTTGTGCTTATCTACCACCTTCAACTCGGGGTCGGACGGGCCGCTAGCTCGAGCGACGCAGGCGCCCGAGTTGACCGATTCGTAGCGAAAGCCCAGGAATCCCCCTGCCTGCAATACGCGATCTCGCTCGAATCCTACTTTCGCGCTAGTCCCGCCGGGGGAGACCTTCAACCGCACGGCGAGTTCCCTCGGGAGTTTCTGAGGATTCCCGCCTGGCGCTGTGGAGGGGATTTCTACTTCGGCGGGCGTGCAGGAGGATGAATCGCCGCCGAGCGGCGCAGCCAATACCGGAACAACGGGCGGAGGATTGGCTGCTTGGCCTCGCCTCGCTCTGGGCTCGGTAAGATAGGAGAAGTAAAGGCAAAAGTCCTGCGCGTCATCGGCATTCGAGAACGCGATTACCTTGGCGAGCTCGAAGGCCTCGACCGAGACTTCGAATCTCGGCGGCTCGCATTTCGTTCCCTCCTCAGCAAGCAAGGGGCTGCAGACGTCGACAGCTGCTACCAGGCCGACGCCCAACACCAACGCGAGGCGCCCACTTCGAGACACATGATTCCGATCAAGGTACTTGACTAGCACGGCGCCCTCCCAGTGATCTATCTCTCGTGGTCAATCCATCGAGAGTCCGTCCGCGGCCCTAGAACGAACATATGCAAGACTCCGGATGAGTGGCTCCAAAGGAACGGGCGCCGACCCAGATCTAGGCCTCTTCGCTCCGGCCTCCCTCATCCAAGAAAGTACCCACCACTAGCCCCTCACCACCCTCGGCTTGCTCGCAAGTCCACTTACCTCCACCTCGAAGGGCACATTCCGACTCGTCAATTGCGCGACTCGGTCTGCCTGCAGCGCATTGAGGTGGACCGGAACGGTTGTGCAGTAGTTCAGCAGCATGGAGCAGTCGCGCGGCGTCAGGTCGGATTCGACGATCACATCGTTGATGTCGATCGCGCGCTGGGCCCTGGTCGTGAAATCGCTGGCGACCGCTGAGAGGCCGATCCCTGCATCCGCTGGCCCTCTGCGAGGGCGAGTCGGGCGCGGCATCGGTGGGGCAGCTGCGGCCCCGCTCACGGTCGTCGACTCGAACATCGCCCCCCCAGGCGCTGCTATGGATGTACTAACGAGCGAGACAGCAAAACCGAACATGACCTTGTCGAGTCCGGGCACATCGGCGAACGAAGGGACCGTCTGCCCGCGAGACCCTGGCCGTTCCACTCAGCAGTTGAGTTCCCGCCGTGCGCTCCATGCTCGTCCTCTCCCATCGGCAGCAGCCAGAACCGCTCGATTCGGCCGCCGGCCCTTGTGTTCCCTGGCTTGAGGAGTTGGACGGACTCCAGACGCGAATTCCCGACCCCGCCGGAGGCGCGGTTCGGCAAACTCGTTTGAAAGGAGCGTCAGCGAGGCGAGAACAGTGCGTCTGGGGCCGCCGAGGCGGGCGGTTGAAGTCCTTCGAGATCTGGGAGCTTCGGGCCTACTGCAGGTCGCCTGCGTAGGCGATGAGGCGTTCGAACGCGGCTTCGCGCGCCGCGAGATCTGGGCGTCGTTGGGCTTCGACAGCCGCGCCCAGGAGCTCTTCGAGAGCGTCGGGCATCGAGGAGACCTCGGGTGGCGGGACAGATCCAGTGCTCGAGCCCGCGCTCGCGAGCAACCGCTCGGTCTCGGCCCACTCCCCAAAGTCCAGCGTCACCTCGTCGACGGCCTCGCGCGTCTCGCGCGCGGCGAGGGCGGCAGACGCCTTGAAGACACTGAGATCGATCGCGCTGTCGTGCGCTCCAGACGCGATCTGCCGATAGCGGTCCGCGATCGACTCCGCGAAAGGCACACCCGCCAACGTCGCCGCCGTCTCGTTAGCCAGGAGCTCGATGCTCGCGCGGTCTCCCAGCGCGATGGCGAGAGCCAGGTCGGCGCGCCGAACGCCCAAACGGAAGGCGAGCGCTCGGTCGGCGAGCGAAGGCTCGTCCCCGCGCATCACGGGCCAGCGGGGATCGGTCCAGTCGGAAGGCAGGCGTGCCGCGTCGCCTCGCTGCGCGAAGTCAGCCATGACCGCGTCGACCGACGGCGATTTCGCAAGCAGGAAGTAGCCCAGTCCGGCCGACGTCAGTGCCAGCCCCGCTGCCAGCGCCCAGATCCGCCTGGCCGAGCTGCGTGGCCGGAACTCGAGCGGACGCGCAGGCGCTTGCGGGGCGGCGGCTGCGGGATCCAGCTCGGCGAGCAGCGCGCGGCTCTCGGCGACCACTTCGCGGCAGGCTTCGCAGTCGCTGAGATGCTCGATGACGGCTGCCTGCTCGGCGCCTTCGAGGCGCCCTTCGACGAACGCAGCGAGTGCCTCGAGCTCCGGGCAGCCCGAGCGCTGACCCACTTCGGGAGATCGCGTCACAACTGTCGCTCCATAGAATTGGACGGACTCGAGTCCGCAGTTTCCGGCAGCGCGCCGAAATCCAGCCGCAGGTCGAGCCCGGTCCACCCGACGAGATCCGTCACGCGAGCCGCTTGAAGCCCGTCGCTCTCCAGCGAACGGCGGATCGCGGTGAGCGCACGCTCGATCCTCGTGTACAACGGCCGGGCGGGCTCCCCGAGCATCGCGGCGATGTCGACGATCGGCAGGCTGTCGGCGAATCGAAGCTTCAGGACCAGGCGCTCACGCGCCGGCAGCGCCCCCAGTGCCTTCGCCAGCGCCGCCTCGGCCCGCGCCTGGGTCACGCGCAACTCGGCCTCTCGGATGCCGGAATCGGTCGAATCCGCCGCGGGAAGCTCAGCGAGCGCCTCCTCGCCTTCAAAGCGCCGCTTGGATCGACTCGGCAACTGCGACGCGATCTTCTCGAGGTGGGTGGTGGACTGCTCTACCCCGAAGCCGGACCGCAAATGAGCGATCGCTTCGGCTACTGTCCGTCCGTCCCGGGAGATCAGCGTCTCGAGCTGCACCGCCACCGTCCCCAGCCGCTTCGCCTCCGCCGACGGCCGCCACTTCCCCCAGAGGTGAATCCGAAAGTCGCGAAACAAGTTGGCGATGACGGTGGTCAGATAGGTCGACAGACTCGACCGCCCCTGGAACTTGCGAAAGACGGCAAAGTCGTCATCGACCAGACGCAGCTTCGCCCAAGAGGCAAACTCCTCCGACTCGTCGGGAGGAAATCCGTTCCGCCGGCAGACCGAGGCGAGGACCCGGTCGATCAGGGGCAGGTGCTGACGAAACAGGTCTTCGGAAGTCATGCGGAGCGCAAGGGAATTATCCCACAGCGCTCCAACGACCAACGAATCGCTCGGGCGGCCCGCGCCAGGCGGCCGCGCCCCTTACGGAACGACCTGAAACCGAGCCGCGAAATCCGCCAGGGGAACGACTCCGCCGGGGACCCCGAGGTGGGCTGGGCCTGCAGGCGACGCCAGGATCTCGTGCTCCGTTGCCGCCAGGACCGAGCGAATTCCGGGCGTCTCGAAGCGCGCGAACCAGACCGTCCACTCCCTCGGGTCCGCGGCCAAGGCCGCCTCGAGGACCTCGTACGCCTCGATCCAGCTTCGGACTTGGGTACCGGCTCCCACCCGCCGGATCTGCCAGCCGTCCGCATCCCCCTCCGGCTCGAGCTCCAACGCCGTGACAGCGACCTCGTGCTGGAACCAGAAACCGATGGCCCTCGATTCCTCGCTCTCGAATGCCGCGCCGAGTTCCGGACTCAGGCTCTCGAAGCTCCGGAAGCGAAACAACGGGGTCGGGACGATCGGTTGGGCAGGGTCCAGTCCCAGCGCCACAGCGAAGGCCCCGGGGACCTTCGCTGCCCACTCTTTCGTCGCCTCGAGATAGAGCTCGATTCCCAATGAGAGAAATTCCGGTCGGATCACGGGGCGCCCCAAGCTCTCGTGGTTCGATAGAACAACGTATCGTCTGGGAATGCCTCTTTGAAGCCGTTCTCTATGGTCTTTGCCCCGTACGCTGGATCGTGCGAGTAGTAGATGGGGTCGTTGGCGTCGCCATTCCAATCTGAGATGACGATAGCGTGCGACCCTCCCTTATTCGGCTCGGCTACGATCAAGTAGGTCCTCTGGTCGAGCCAGGATTCGATGTCTGCCTTCAGTCCCAGCTCGGCGATGAGCGCGCCTCCAAAGAGTATCTGCCCGAATTTCAGAACAGGTTCGAGGTCATCGACTTGGTCGTCCCAAGCCTTGGTCGCACCGAGGACGACACCTGCGTTCTTCCAGTAGGCCATGGCGAAGGCTTCCTCACTATTGGGCGGGGGCGGAGCGAGGCCATAGTCTTCCCTGACCGCGCTCGTGGCAACGGCCCAGCAGGAGTCGCCCCCGAGCTGATCCGGAATCACAAACGTCGGCTTGGGGACCGTCAGCGGAGACAGCCAGGGCTCAAGGGTGAACTCGAACTTTAGCTTGGGAAACATGGGGTCTCGCCGACAGACCGAGTTACGGTGCCAACTTCACTACGTCACAATTGACGCGTTTGCCCCCCCAACCATGGGGGCACAGTGCTTCAGGCTGTTCGGCCTGGGTCAGCGGAAGGGCGGGAATCGAAGCCTTTGGAACTTGTGTCAGGTCGTAGAACCGATGAAAGTGCATCGACTCCGGATGCGACTTCGAGGGCCGCTGCTGGCAGTACTCGAACGGATGAGGATCGTTCCAGAGCTTGACGAGTACGAGCGATTGGGCCTTGATCGGCAACTGGATATCGACGGACTTGTCGAAACTCTGCAAGCGGATCACCAATCCGCCTGACCCCAGCACGTGATCCCAGTCCAAACCGTTGGAGTTGAATACCCCTGTCGCCAGAGGCCCGCTACCGGAGACTCCGAAACTCCACGTCGACGAGCCCTTCGAGGCCGAGAGCCTTCCGCTCTCAATTCGCACTCTTCCGACAGCGAGCTTTCGCAACCCCACAGGGTCCGAGACTGGCCTTGCCAAGAGCTCGGACCTCGCCTTGCCGGCGGCGGGAACGGTGGAGAGCAGTTTGCCCAAGTCCCATGAGTAAGCACTCATAGAGCCGTCAACCTTCAGAACATCTTTCGCGCCTTTGAAGTCGAAGGAGATCTCCATACCTTGAGTCAAGGGAATGGATCCGTAGCCACTCTTGGTCGAAGGAAGCCATCCTTTGCAGGCCTCCGCCAGGTCTTTGTCGTCGATGTCCTTGCACCTGACTTCGAGCAGCGGATAGTGAATCAGCTTATGCATCGCGGAACCCTGCTCGTCGAACATGTTGGGCAGGAGGATCTCGATGCCGCCTCCGGATTCGGCCCAAGCCAGCATCCCGGACATTTCCAGCTTCATCTCGTACTGCGCCATCGCGGGCGCGGCCAGGAACAGGACTCCCAGCAAGGACAGCAGGAACTTCGCGCGGCTGCTCATCTCTTCTCCCCCTCTTGAAAGTGAAGCGATCCTTGCTGTGTTCGATTGCCTTACGTGCGGCTCATTCTCCCCTATCGACGGACACGGCCATCGAAATCAACCCTCATCGGGCACTGATGACCACGAATGAGCTCGCCGGCCCTGCCTTTCCGGGCGTTCCCTGCTTGGCGAACTCTCCGCGGGCGCGCCGAAGCGCCGCAGCCGGAGTGCTGCCGCGCGCGAGCTCCCGGTGAAACGCCGTCATGAACTCCGCCGTAGCGCGGTCGTCCACCGGGCGGATCGATGCAACGACGGTCTCCGACCCGGCCGCGAGGAACGCGCTCGCGAGGCTGAGCGACCCTCGCCCTCCGGTTCTCGCTCCATAGGCCGAGAGGCAGCTGGACAGGACGACGACCCGCGGCGCGAGAGAGCCGAGACCGGCGATGCTCCTCACGGTCCAGGCCCCGTCCGGGAGCTCGCGGTCCGGCGAAAGGAGCAGGGCGGTCTCCTCGGGCGACTCCGATACGCGACCGTGCGCGGCGATGTGGAGGAGATCGAGCGCGCCGAGTTGCTTCAGGCCGTCGAAGGTCGCGGCGCCCCCCAGAAGCAGGTGCGCTCCGGGATAGAAGCCCGCCACGGAGCGCGCCTCCTGTTCGGCACGGGCGAGCGCTCCGGCGCCGTCCGCGCTCCCGGCGCCGTTGGCGAGGATCGCCACCCTTTCTCCTCGCGCAGCGGGTGCTGGCACTCTCGCCTCCAGAAAGCTACCCAGGCTGGGAGAAAACACGATCTCCGAAGCCTCCCCCCAGCTGCTATCCGCTCCTTCCTGCGGCATCTCGGAGAACGGCAGAGCGATCAGGTCGGCATCGGGCACGACGACGAGATGCGAGAGGCTCCGGGCCTCGCTGGAGAGTGGGGCCAGCAGTTCCCGGGCGAGCACTTCCGGCGGCAGCTCCACTCTCCCGCCCTTCCCGAGACTCGCCTCTTCCTCGGCGGCCAGTGAGCGCCCGACTTCGACTCTGGTCCGTGGCACCCAGGAGTACCCCGCTTGCTGCGAGGTAAACCACCAGACATCGATCCCCTCCTGTCGCTGAAAGAGGACGAGCACCGCCGAACCCGAGGACAATCGGCTCTGAATCGACTCCGGAGCAGAGCGCAGCCGCGACGATTCCGGCGGCGAAGCGAGCCACGGGAGGCGGGTCGATTCGGCCTCGCTCAGTGCTCCCCAGGTGTCGTGAAGATCCTCGAGGCGCAGCGCGACGGTCTCATTCTGGATCTCTCGAAAGGACGTCGCGAGCAGAGAGCGCTCCTCCGCGGTCCTACCAGAGCTTTGGAGTTTCAACGTCGCCTCGCGCGCCTCTTTCAAGACTCGCTCGGCGGAATGAGGATCCGCGGAGGCGCGAAAGGCCCGCGCCAGAGCGAGCATCGCCTGCGGGCGATAGGCCTCCATACCAGTCGTTCGCACCAGATCGATCGCCTGCGACGCTCTCCTTGCAGCCAGGGCTGGGTCGCGAGGCGCGAGCACCTTGGAAGCGGCCAAACTGACGAGCAACAACCGGCGCCGGCGTTCGAACGAGTCTTCGACGAGCTCGGCCGCGGCCGCCGCGGCGTCGAGGTCCGCGAGACGCGCCTCTGCCTCCCTCCATCGACTCTCCCCCGCCAGCAGGTGCGCGTGCGAGAGCGAGGCGGGGTCCCCGCGCTCTCTAGCGATCTCCACCAGTTCGAATTGCGCCGGAGCGAGCGCCCCTGGCCAAGCCGGTTCCACCACGTAGTGAAGCAGCGCGTCGATCAGCAGGAACTCGCGGCCCGGGCGAGCCAGGTACTTGGCGTCGCGAGCGGCCGAGACGAGGTCGGAGCCCGCTTCCGGGTCTCGGCCCATCTCCGCGAAGGTTCCACTTCGGAGGGCTCGAATCCACGCCTCCAACGCCAGATCGCGCGAGGCGGACGCGGCGCTCAGTGCCGCTGTCAGGTGATCGAGGGTCTCCCAAGAGTTGCCGTCGATGCTCAACGCTACGGCCAGGGCGACCTCGAGCTCCGCGCGAACTCCCGCACTGACGCCCTTGTCGGTCGTCTCGAGCGCCCGCCTCCCCACCGAGACCGCGTTGCGGGCATCTCCTGCGAGCGCCCGCAACGACACCTCGCGGCTCTTCACCCAAGCTGCCAGGCAAGGGAGCTCTGCCCAGGCGTCCGCCCGCATCGCGGAGAGACGCGAGAGCGCCGATTGGCGCCGCCCCGATGCCTGGTTCGCCAGCGCCTCGAGCAGGGCTCCGAGATCGCCGGCGAGGCGCCTGGATCGCCCCGCATCGCTTCCGAACGTTGCCATCGAGGAGGCCGTTTCCGCCAGGCAGTCGTCTCCAGCCTCCTTCCGCAGCAGCTCTCCGAGCCGGACAAGGTCGTCGAGGGCGGCCGACGCGCCGCCTCGATCGGCAGAGAGGACGCCTCGGGACCAGGCGTGCAGCACATTCTCGATTCCGATTCGCCGCACCTCGGAGGCCTCTCCGGGCAGCAGGCCGGCGACCTCCGCGAGAACTCCGTCGTCCAGTGGGCTCTTCCAGCGCGCGCCCAACTCCCTCACCTTCTCTCCCGGGGAGTCCCTGAGCAGAGCCGTCTGCCGTCTCCGCAGCTCCTCTCTCCAGCCCGGATCGACCTCGTCTCTCGCCGCCTGGAGCCAAGCCTCCTTCGCGGCGCGTCGCAGCCCGAGACCTTCCAGCGCAGACGCCCGGTTGAAGGCGGCCTCACGCAGAAGGGGTTGCCTCTCGCCCAGTTCGGCCGCGATCTCGAGAGACTCCAGCAGAAATTCCGGTCGCTGTCGCCGGACTCCAAGCTCGAGCAGGTAGGCGCCGTAGTCGCTCCTACTCGCAGGATCTCCGGCCGTCCCATCCTCGTCCGCCAGCAGCTGAGCCGCACCCTCCAGATTTCCCGATGCAGCCAAGAGGACAGCCGCCAGCCGGCGTTCCTCGGCCGTGCCCTCCGTCGCCGCGGCAAGCGCGCGCTTGGTGAGCCGCCGAAGCACCGCCCTCTCTGAAGGAGTGGGCGCGAACGTCTCGCCGCTCCACGGAAGACCGACGAGGCGTGCTGCAGTCACTGGACCTCTTTTCAAGAGGCCGTGCAGCTCCTCTTCGGAGACCGAGTGCCTTTCCGATAGCCGGACGGCCACAGAGACTGCCAGGAGAAGTGTCCCTGCCAGCGCCGCCCCCTTGACGAGGCCGACCATCGTCCGCTTGCGAACGAAGAAGCTATCGACCTTCAAGCTCGGTTCACGGGAGTGGGCGCGGTCATGCTCCGAATCTACTCCAAGCGGTTGGGATCCTGCCGCCGAAAACTCCCTCCCTGTCCGTCCAATCGTTCGAACCACCAACCGATTGGGGGGATGGCATGGATCTCGATAGGAATCTGGAGCTCATGGAGTCTGGGAGCGTCGAAGAAGCGATGCAGGGGCTCTTCGCGGGGGCGGCAGAGCGGAAGGCGTGTTCGTCGCCGGAAGAATGGCGTGAATTCGTGGTCTCCGAAGTCTGGACCCACCCCATTCGCACCGTCGTGCACGAGGATCCGATGACGCGGCGGGTGTTCTCCAAGCCTCGCGGCTATCCCGGCGACGCGGTGATGCTCGACTACATCTACGGCCTGCCGCATGCCGAGATCGATCGGGCGACCGAGCGCGGCGAGCGCATTCGCGACTTCAACCTGCAGACTCCGGCGGCGCGCGGCGTGCGCCATCGGCGGCATCGCCTCGCCGCCACGATCGACCGCGTCAGCGCCGAGCGGCCGGGGGCGCGTGTCCTGGCGCTCGCGGCGGGCCACCTGCGCGAGGCGGAGCTCTCGGAGGGCCTGTCGACCGGCCGAGTGTCGGAGCTCGTTGCCTTCGACCAGGACGCCAAGAGCCTCGAGCTCGTGAGCCAGGCCTACGCTCATCTTCCGGTCACGGTTCGCGCGGGGACGGTGCGGAACGTCCTGTCGCGGCGAGCTCCGCTGGGAGAGTTCGATCTCGTCTATGCGGCTGGGCTGTTCGACTATCTCTCCCAACCGACGGGGAGGCGCCTCGCGGCGGAGATGTTCCGCTGCGTGCGTCCGGGCGGGCGGATGCTGCTCGCCAACTTCGTCCAGGGCATTCCCGGCGCCGGCTACATGGAGGCCTTTATGGACTGGTTCCTGATCTACCGGACCGACGCCGAGATGCTCGACCTGCTGCGCGAGATCGAGCCGGCCGAGATCCATCAGGTCGTCCTGTCGCACGACGACGACCAGAACATCGTCTACGTCGAGGCGATACGGGCCTGAGGGGAGTCGGTTTCGCTTGGGTGGTGAGTTCATGGAGGTGGGCGTCTGGCGGAAGTCGATCGAGCGTCGAGACCGAACCTCGGGTCTTGTCGTGGTGCGTCTAACCTATGAACTCGCGAATGACCTCCGCATTCGAAGGAAACCCACTCACCTCCTCCTCACTCGCCACATTCCAACTCGTCAAATGCGCCAGCAGGTTCACCTGCCGTGCATTGAGATGCAGCTGATCGATCGTGTAGTAGTTCGGAAACATCGAGTAGTCGAGCGGCTCCAGGTCCATCGCGAGCTTCACGGTGTCGTGCAGTTGCCGGTACCAGGCGTTCACCGGGTGGAGGTAGATCCACAGGAGATCGGTCGTGCCGCCGGCGACGCCGTAGTGTTCGTTCGGAAGCACCGTCACGTTCGTCTGCACGGCCATCGCGGCCGCGCCGGCTTGGGCGCGGTGCCAGAGCTGTTGACGCAGGTCGTCGGAGTTGGCGCGGTCGAAGACCTGGTTGAAGCGGAAGGGGGAGTCGGCGGAGATCGGCACGTAGGCGTTGGCGGCGTCGCTCCACTCGAGGCCGAAGAGGGGCGGGAGGTCGGAGTCGACGATGACTTCGTTGCCGCTCATCGTGAGCTGCGTTTCGGTGTTGACGAAGG
>Ga0138256_10000988_pt1 | contig 30424 bp, 18 predicted proteins | sample KNB2016incub_MG_FD_105486 | JGI IMG/M metagenome (GOLD analysis project Ga0138256, IMG submission 105486) | Active sludge microbial communities from wastewater in Klosterneuburg, Austria - KNB2014incub_MG | ecosystem: Engineered > WWTP > Activated sludge > Unclassified | place: Austria... | reverse complement strand
GTAGCTGTCGTTGTGCGTGGGGTCGCCGCGCTTGTTCTCCGATTTCTTGCTGGCGCCGGTCGTCTCATCCTCCCAGCCGTACTGGAGTTCCCCCGGCACGGTAACAACTTGGCCGCTGGCGGTTTCCACTTGCGTTCCGGTCGTCACAAGGTCCACGTCGTCCAAATAGGGATTCTGGTCGTAAAGCTGCGTGGCCAAGGGGTCTCCGTTGGCCGGGATATTCACATAGACCGTGCTTGCATCATCCAGGTAATCCGTGAAGGTGGTGCGCCAGCCGAAGTCGAAACCGTAGCGGTGGCGGCGCTTCTTGGTGATGTGCATGCCGAGGCCGGCGGGGATGGCGAAGCCGAACTTGGAGTAGGCCACACCTTCGGTCTGCAGCGGTTGCAGGGCATAGAACGCACCCTCGCGGTTGATCTGCGCCTTGGGGTTGTGATAGAAGAGCGCGGCACCGGCATAGAGGAACAGGCGGAAGTCCGTGCGATAGCGGCCCTTGCCACCGATGTCATTGTCCTGGAAGATGGTGAACTCGGGCCGCACGTACAGCTCGAACATGTCGTTGCGGAAGTTCAGGTTGCGGCCCACGCGCTGGGGGTTGGTGCTGAGCGCATCAGCGCCCTGCAGGCGCAGGTACATCAGGCCGGCGCTGACCGAGAACGAGCGGTTCAGTTTGCGGCGGCCGAACACGCCGATGCTCCAGCGCGTCTGCCCCAGCTTCATGTCCCAGATGAAGTCACGGCGCGTCTGTTCCTTGCCGCCCATCTCGCCCAGGTAGTTGGCCCCACCGAGGTGGACGCCGATGTCCCAAGCGTATTGGGCCTTCACTTGGGTGGAGAGGACCACCACGAGGAGGGCAAGAAGGGAGCGTTTCATCATCGTCGACATGCGCGGTCAGGACCCGCTGGGGATCCATCGGGCAAACATAACAAAGATCCGCGGCCTTCTACGGTGATCCCAAGCCGTTGGATATCAACAAGCTGCCCACGATCCCGGCGGGTCCGGTGGGCTATCTTCGCCGCCCCGCCCACACGCCCGTGGACCAGCCTGCCCCGAACCCGCTCTGCACCCTGTTCGGCATCCGCTATCCGATCGTGCAGGCCGGCATGATCTGGTGCTCGGGCTGGCGGCTTGCCGCCGCTGTCAGCAGCGCGGGTGGCCTGGGCCTCATCGGGGCCGGGTCCATGTATCCCGAGGTGCTGCGCGAGCATATCCGCAAGTGCAAGGCCGCCACGGACCGGCCCTTCGGGGTCAACATCCCGTTGCTCTATGCCGACTTGGACAAGCATGTTGGCATCGTGCTGGAGGAGGAGGTTCCCATCGTATTCACCTCCGCGGGCAACCCGGCCCTGCTCACCCCGCGCCTGAAGGCCGCCGGCCGCACCGTGGTGCACGTGGTCAGCAGCGTGAAGTTCGCCCGCAAGGCCCAGGAGGCCGGGGTGGATGCCGTGGTGGCCGAAGGCTTCGAGGCCGGCGGACACAATGGCCGCGAGGAGACCACCACCCTCGTGTTGGTGCCCCTGGTCCGGGACGCTGTGCAGGTGCCGGTGATCGCCGCGGGGGGTATCGCCGATGGACGGACCGTGTTGGCCTGCATGGTGCTGGGCGCCGATGGCGTTCAGGTCGGCAGCCGGTTCGTGTGCAGCGCGGAGTCCAGTGCGCATCCAGCCTTCAAGGAAGCGGTGACCCGGGTGGAGGAGGGCGGCACGATGTTGACGCTCAAGGAGTTGGCTCCGGTCCGGTTGATGCGCAACGCTTTCTTTCAGGAGGTGCAGGCGGCCTATGCCCGTGGGGCCGGGGTGGACGAGCTGAAGCAGGTGCTCGGTCGGGCCCGGGCCAAGCGGGGCATGTTCGAAGGCGACCTGGACCAGGGGGAGCTGGAGATCGGGCAGGTGAGCGCGGCCATCCGGAATGTGCTTCCTGCCGAACGGATCGTGCAGGGCCTGGTGGACGAGTTCCACACCGCCGCCGCACGGATCGGCCTCAACGGACGTTCCTTGATGGCCCCATGGCAACACCCCGGCCCTGACCAACGTCTTCCGAAGTGACCACGATCCGAATGCGACCCCTGGCGACCGGTATCCGCCTCTTGCTGCTCTGGGCAGGCCTCGTTGCGCCGGCCGTCGCCCAGGTGCTCGATCCGCCGTCGCTCCGCTGTGCCTCGGTGAACGTGTCCGGCGATGTCACCCTCAATTGGGTGGTGCCGCCCGATCCGAACGGGGTGTTCCAGCAGTACGAGGTATACCACAGCGCGGCGCTCGGTGGCCCGTATGCGTTGGTGCCACCGGCGATCCTGGTCTACGGTACCACGTCGTTCACCCATTTCGGGGCCGGCGCGCACCTCGCTCCGCAGTACTACTACGTGGTCGCTGTGTCCTCCGCGCCACCGCCGAACAGCTCCGCTCCCAGCGACACGCTGGCATCGCTTTTCCTGGACGTCACCCAGAGCAGCCCGCTGGGCAGTGCCGTTCTCGACTGGACCCCGCAGCATGTGCCCCATCTGCCCACGGCGGACACGCTGTACGACATCTGGATGGAGTACCCGGTGGGCAGCTGGCAGCTGATCGGTTCGGTGGAGGAACCCACCACGCACTTCGAACACGTCATCAGCATCTGCGAGGATTCGCTCACCTTCCGGGTGAGCGTGGCCAACGGCGGTCTCTGCACCTCCTTCAGCAGTCGCGACGGGGACGAGTTCCGCGACGACACGCCGCCCTCGCCCCCGGTGATCACCACGGTGTCAGTGGATACGGCGAACGGTCAGGCCACCATTGATTGGGGCGCGAGCCCGGAAGGGGATACGGACGGGTATATCGTGGTGCTGATCGATGCGCTGGGCAACACCATCATCGACACGGTGTGGGGACAGAACAACACCTTCTATCAGTATCTGCTGAGCGATGCCGCCACCCTGCCCGAGTCGTTCACGGTGGCGGCCTTCGACACCTGCTGGACCGGCAATCCGCCCAGCCCCAACACCAGCGCCACGCTCGATCCGCACACCACCATCCACGCGTCCACGAGCTACAACGAATGCGCCTCCTCCGTCACCATCACATGGACGCCGTACGGGGGATGGCCGGTGGCGAACTACGAAGTGTACGCGCAACAGGCCGGGGGCACCTGGTTCCTGCTGGGCATCTTCAACCCCACGGCAGGAACCGCCCTGCACGAGAACGTGCTGCCGTTCACCACCTACTCCTACGTGGTGAAGGCGGTCGGCGCCAACGGCACCCCGTGGTCGCTGAGCAACAAGGCCATCCGGCCCACGGACTATCCGCCCGTGCCGCAGTTCAACTACATCCGGGTGGCCACGGTGCTGGCCGATGATCACATCCAGGTGGTGGACAGCGTGGACGGTTCGGCCGCGGCCAAGCGGTACATCCTGGAGCGGAGCGCCAACGGTGAGCCCTTCGAACCGATCGCGACCCGATCGGGAGCGGGCGTGTCGGGCGGAACGCTCGTGTTCGATGACCTTGACGTGGAGGCCGACCAACGGAGCTACAGCTATCGTGTGCAGGTGGAGGACAGTTGCGGCACGCCGGTGGTGACCTCCAACACCGCGGCCACCATCCACCTGCGGGCCGAGGCGGACCTGGAAGGGTTCAGCCGGCTGAGCTGGAACGGGTACGGCGAATGGGCCGGCACGGTCGGCGCCTACGCCGTGTACCGCAGCATCTCCGGCGGTCCGTGGGAGCAACTGGTGCTGCTGCCGGGAGGTCAATGGACCTACAGTGATCCGGTGCAGGACCTGATCGCCACCGACGGAGGCTTCTGCTACTACGTGGAGGCCTTCGAAGTGGGCAACCCCAGCGGCATCGAGGCGTACAGCCGCAGCAACGAGGCCTGCGCGGTGCAGGAGGTCCAGTTCTGGCTGCCCAATGCGTTCATCGCCGGAAGCGCCATCGAGGCGAACACCGAGTTCCGGCCGGTGACGGCCTACACGGGCTTCGCGAGCTATCAACTGATCATCTACAACCGATGGGGCCAGAACATCTGGTCGACCAACGATCCTGCGCAGGGATGGGATGGAAAGGTGGGGGGCACCTACGTGCCCCAGGGGATGTACGGCTACTACTGTGCGTTCGAGAACGGCGAAGGCCGCAAGCTGGACAAGCGGGGAACGGTGACCTTCCTCTGGGGACGGGAGTGATCCGGTGATCGCGCCGCGCGTTCTACCTTTGTGCATGGAACGATCCCCTGCCGGTGCGACGGCCGCAAAGGCCTCCCGGAACTCCGCCAACGGCCGTGCCGATAAGTTCGTGGGTGAAGGGCTCACCTACGATGATGTGCTTCTGGTGCCCGCCTACAGCGAGGTGCTTCCTCGCGAGGTGGCCATCCGAACGCGGTTCTCCCGGCGCATCACGCTCAACGTCCCCATCGTCAGCGCTGCGATGGACACGGTGACCGGATCGGAGCTGGCCATCGCCATCGCCCAGCAGGGCGGCATCGGCGTGGTGCACAAGAACCAGCCCATCGCCGCACAGGCCAACGAGGTGCGTCGCGTGAAGCGCAGCGAGAGCGGCATGATCCTCGATCCCGTGAAGCTGGAGGAGAAGGCCTTGGTGGGCGATGCCCTCAAGCTCATGGCCGAGAACCGCATCGGTGGCATCCCCGTGGTGTCCGCCGACGGACGGCTCGTGGGCATCGTCACCAACCGCGACCTGCGTTTCGAGAAGCGCATGGGCCGACCGGTGACCGAGGTGATGACCAAGGACCAACTCATCACCGCCAAGCGCAACACCACCATGGGGCAGGCGGAGAAGATCCTGCAGGAGCACAAGATCGAGAAGCTGCCCGTGGTGGACGAGCAGGGCCGCCTGGTGGGCCTCATCACCTACAAGGACATCCTGAAGCTCAAGCAGCGCCCCAATGCCTGCAAGGACCATCTGGGCCGTCTGCGTGTGGCCGCGGCCATCGGCATCGCCGCCGACAGCATGGACCGCGCCAAGGCGCTTGTGGAAGCCGGGGTGGACGCTCTGGTGATCGACACCGCGCACGGCCATACCCGCGGGGTGGTGGACATCCTGCGTCGGGTGAAGGAGACCTTCCCCGATGTGGACGTCGTGGTGGGCAACGTGGCCACCGCCGAAGCCGCCCGCGCGCTGGCCGAGGCGGGCGCGGACGCCGTGAAGGTGGGCATCGGGCCCGGCAGCATCTGCACCACACGGGTCATCGCCGGGGTGGGTGTTCCACAGCTGACGGCCGTGCTGGATTGCTCCGGAGGCCTGGAGGGCACCGACGTGCCTGTGATCGCCGACGGCGGCATCCGCTACACCGGTGACGTGGTGAAGGCCCTGGCGGCCGGCGCCAGCACGGTGATGATCGGCAGCATGTTCGCCGGCGTGGAGGAAAGCCCGGGAGAGACCATCATCTACGAAGGCCGGAAGTTCAAGGCGTACCGGGGCATGGGCTCCATCGAGGCCATGCAGCACGGCAGCAAGGACCGCTACTTCCAGGACATGGAGGACGACATCAAGAAGCTCGTGCCCGAGGGCATCAGCGGTCGGGTGCCGTTCAAGGGTCGGCTGGAGGAGGTGGTGCATCAACTGGTGGGCGGTCTTCGGGCCGGCATGGGCTATTGCGGGGCGCCGGACATCGGCTCCCTGAAGCGGGCCCGCTTCATCCGCATCACCTCGGCCGGGGTCCGCGAGAGCCATCCGCACGACGTCTTCATCACCCGCGAGGCGCCCAACTACAGCCATCTCTAGGGATCGACGATCTTCGGGCCATGCCGCCCGTGCGCATCCTTGTGGTGGACGCTCTTGAACTGGTCCACGAGGGCCTCAGGGCCCGCTACGCCGACACACCCGACCTGGACCTTTCCGCCTACGCAGGCACCGGTGAGGTCATGCTGGAACAGGTGCGGCGGGATCCGCCGGACCTTGTGCTGCTGGACGTTTCGTTGCCTGTCATGGACGGCATCGACGCCATGCGGGCCCTGCACAAGGCGCATCCGCTCGTGAAAGCCTTGGCCCATTCGCTCCTACTTGGCGTCGAATACGTCAACAGCATGCTGCTGGAGGGCGCATCGGGCTATCTGGTGAAGAACGGTCCGCGGGAGGAACTGCCCCTGGCCGTGCGCACCGTGATGGGCGGAGGGCGTCACCTCAGCCCGGCCGCACAGGAAGCGGTGGACAAAGGCTACACCTTCACCGAGAAGCGGCCCGACGGGGAGTACATCGGCCTCACGGCGCGGGAACGGGAGATCATCCGGCTGGTCGCCCTGGAACGCACCAACGCCGAGATCTCCGCAGCGCTCTTCATCAGCGAGGACACGGTGAAGACGCATCGGCGCAACCTGATGACCAAGCTCAACGTGCGCAGCACGGCAGGCCTTGTGCGGTATGCCGTGGACCGCTGCTGGGTGTGACCACGGCACCAGGAACACCCTTTGTGGGTATTGGTCAGCCGGGTCGATGGGTCCACTTTTGGATCATCAATTCATGCACCATGCGCCCTCTGAAGTCCCTCCGCCTCCTGTGTGCCGCCGCCCTGCTCGCCGCACCGTTCACCTCGCGCGCCATGGAACACGTGATGATCACCGGCTGGCTCAGCGCGTCCGAGGCCGATCAGGATGACGCTGTGCTGTCCGTGGAGCTGGAAGGCGAGACCTGCGTGTACGCCCTGCTGGAACCGGACGGCCGCTTCGCCTTCAGCCTTCCCGTGGATACCCGGGCCGAACTGTTCTTCGGCAAGCCCGGGCACGCCGGAAAGCGGATCGTGGTGGACACCCGCAACGCGGATGGCAGCGCCAAGGCCCGCCGGGTGAACAAGGATGTCCGCTTCGAGGTGGTCCTTGATCGGGAGGGCGAACGGCCGCTGGCGCAGGAGGCCGGACCGGTGGGCAGCATCAGTTTCCTGAAGGGGACCGGTCTGATGAAGGTGCGCTACCACGCCGGTGCCGCCGCCCGCGCAGCGCAGCGGCGCTGAAGCGGGTGTCCTCCGCGCCGTTCAGATCTTTTTGCACGGCTCCGGGAGGCGCCGCTCAGGCGAACCGGTTACATTTGCGACCCTTCAACCGAGATGCCTACTGCAATGGAAATGAGGAAGTTCGTTCTGCTCGCCGGCCTCTTCGTGGCCGGGCACCTGGCCGCTCAGGACGGTGCCGCCGACCCTGTGGTGATGACCGTGGACGGCAAACCGGTCAGCCGGAGCGAGTTCGAGGCCATCTACAAGAAGAACAACAAGGACGCGGCCGTCACCCAGCAGGCGTTGGATGAATACCTCGACCTCTTCATCAACTACAAGCTGAAGGTGCGGGAGGCGGAAGTGCTCGGCATGGACACGGTGACCAAGTTCCGGACGGAGCTCGACGGCTATCGCAAGCAGCTGGCCCGTCCCTACCTGATCGACCGCGAACTGAACGACCAGCTGATCAAGGAGGCCTACGACCGGTCGCGCACCGAGATGCGGGCCAGCCACATCCTGGTGCAGGTGGGCGAGGAGGCCACCCCGGAGGACACCACTGCGGCGTGGAAGCGCATCATGGCCTTGCGCGAGCGCGTGGCCAAGGGCGAGGACTTCGCCACCGTGGCCAAGGGCAAGGGGGGCAGCGATGACCCCAGTGCGCAGAAGAACGGCGGCGACCTGGGCTGGTTCAGCGCCCTGCAGATGGTCTATCCCTTCGAGAGCGCCGTGTACACCACCCCGGTCGGCCAGCTGAGCCAGCCGGTGCGCACCCGCTTCGGCTACCACATCATCAAGGTCACGGACACGCGCCCGGCGCGTGGCCAGGTGAAGGTGGCCCACATCATGCTGCGCGCCTCCGACCAGGATACGCCCGAGCGGCAGGCCGACACCGAGCGGCGCATCCGCGAGATCCATCAGCAGCTGGCCTCGGGCAGTGTGACGTTCGCCGATGCCGCACTGAAATACAGCGAGGATGAAAGCTCCAGCACGAAGGGGGGCGAGCTGCCCATGTTCGGAACGGGGAAGATGATCGAGGAGTTCGAGGATGTGGCCTTCGGCCTGAAGGCCAATGACGAGGTGAGCGCGCCGTTCAAGACCCGCTACGGATGGCACATCGTCAAGCGCCTGGACGCCATGCCCCCGCCCGCCTTCGATCAGGCCAAGGCCGACCTCAAGAGCCGCATCAGCCGCGACAGCCGCGCCGACATCACACGCCGCGCCTTCCTCGACAAGCTGCGCGCCACCTACAACTACAAGCCCGACGTCAAGGCCGTGAAGGCCGTGGTGCCCCTGCTGGACAGCACCATCTTCCGCAAGGGCGCCCAGGTGCTCGACACGCTCAGCCGCAAGGACGTCGTGGAGGGGCCCATCGCACGCAAGGATGGCCGCTACAAGCGTGAGATCAACGGCACCATCAAGGAGGGCAAACTGGTGAACGTGCGCAGCCGCAAGCACGACGACCTGGCGCAGACACCGGCGGATACCGTGGTGGTGCGCGATGTGCATGAAGGGTGGACGCCTGATGCCGCCAAGGCCGCCAAGCTCACCAAGCCGGTGTTCACCATCGACGGACGGAGCTACACCCAGGCCGATCTGCTCACCTACCTGGAGGACAAGCAGCGCCGCGAGCCGGGCCGCTCCTTCTCCGCTTACGTGGATGAGCGCTTCCAGCAGTTCGTGGACGACAAGCTGATGGAGTACGAGGACGGCCGGCTGGAGGAGAAATACCCGGAGTTCCGCCTGTTGATGAAGGAATACCGCGACGGTATCCTCCTGTTCGAGCTCACCGACCAGAAGGTGTGGAGCAAGGCCGTGAAGGACAGCACCGGGCTGCAGGCCTACCACAAGGCGCACGAACGCGATTTCATGTGGGATACCCGCTACCGCGGCGACATCTACACCTGCGCGAATGCCGACGTGGCGAAGAAGGCAAGGGCACTCTACAAGAAGGGGAAGCGCGGCGCCGACCTGCAGGCCGAGCTCACCAGGACCTCCGCGCTCGACCTGGAGCATGTCAACGGCACCTGGACCGCCGAAGAGAAGCCCTACCTGAAGGGCATCGTCAACGTTGGTCTCTCCGACAACTTCGATGTGGACGGTCGTGTGGTGATGGTGGACCTGCAGGAGGTGATCCCGGCCACGCCGAGAACGTTGGACGAGGCACGCGGCCTGATCACCGCGGCGTACCAGGACCAGCTCGAGAAGGACTGGATCAAGGAGCTGCGCGACAAGTATGAGGTGCGCGTCAACAAGGACGTGCTCTATTCCATCCGCTGACGCTTGCCCCGAAGCGCCCGTCACGCCATGCATGCTGTGCTCATCGGCTGCGCACTGGCGGTCGGGTGCGGTACCGATCAGGACGGCGCTGATCCTCCTGTTGCGCGGGCCTACGGCAACACACTGTATTGGAGCGACCTGCGGCAGATGGTCCCGCTGGATGCCACAGCGGAGGACAGTGCCACCCTCGCCCGCAGCTTCGTGGACAACTGGCTTCGGGAACAGGTGCTGCTGGCCAGCGCCGAACGGAACCTGCCGGAGGTCCGCATGGATGTCGAGTCCCGGATCCGCGACTACCGCAACTCCCTCATCATCTACGCCTACGAACAGGCCGTGGTGGAACAGAAGCTGGACACGGTGGTCACCTCCGCCCAGCTTCAGCAGCATTACGAGAGCAACCGGAAGGATTTCGCGTTGAGGGAGGACATCCTGCGCGCCCGTTGGTTCAAGGTGCACGAAGAGGACCCCCGGCAGTTGCGGAAGGTGGAGCGCTGGTTCACGGGGGGAAGGCCCGAGGACCTGCATGAACTGGAGGTCTGGCTCGCGCTCAAGGGCATCACCATCAACGACCCCGGGCCGGTCTGGTCCACGTTGGGCCAGTTCGCCGCCCAGGTGCCTGTGGTCACGGGCGAGGTGCTGGGCCGGTTGCGCAGCAACGATCGGCTGGTGCTCGCCGACAGCGCGGCCACCTACTTCGTGGAAGTGTTGGAGCACCGGTCAGGCGGCGACGAGCCGCCCCTGGTCCTGGTGGCCCAGGACATCCGCACCATCGTTCTTAATCAGCGCAAGATGAAGCTGATCGCCGATATGCGTGACGATCTTTACCGCCAGGCCCTGGCCAATGGGGACATCCATGCCGATCGATAGCCGCATCCTCAGCCTATGCGCCGCTCTTGCGACGGCGGGCCCGCTTTGGGCGCAGCCCGTGCCTGAAGTGATCGATGGTATCGTGGGCGTGGTGGGCCGGGAGGTGGTGCTGCTCAGCGACCTGCAGGGGCGCCAGGAGCAATTGCGGCAGAACGGCGTGCCCATCACCACGACCGCCACCTGTGAGGAATTGCGCGGACTGCTCTACGAGCGCATGCTCTTGGACCAGGCGATGTTGGACAGTGTGATGGTGGATGAAGGCCAGGTGCAGGCCGAACTCGACCGCCGGATCCGTTATTTCATCATGCAGCTCGGCTCCCAGGAGAAGCTCGAGGAGTTCTATGGCAAGGCCATCGCCGAGATCAAGGACGACTTCCACGACCAGGTGCAGCAGCAGTTGCTCGTGCAGCGCATGGAAGGCCAGGTCTCCGGCGAGATCCGGGTCTCACCCCGTGATGTCGAACGCTTCTTCAAGGAGATCCCCGAGGACAGCCTGCCCTACATCAACGCCCAGGTGGAGTTCGCACAGATCGTGCGCACCCCGCGCGTGAGCGATGCGGAGGACAGCAGGGTCCGGCGGAGGATCGAGGGCTTCAGGGACAATGTGGTGAAGGGGGAGAAGGACTTCTGCACCATCGCCATCCTGTACAGCGAGGATCCGGGGTCGGCCCAGAATTGCGGGGAGCTCGGTCTGGTGCCTTTGGGCGCCATGGTGCCCGAATTCGACGCGGTGGCCATGAGCCTCAAGGAGGGCGAGGTGAGCCAAGTGTTCAAGACCAGCTACGGGTATCACTTCATGCAGCTCATCGAGCGCCGGGGTGAGCAGTACAACGCGCGGCACATCCTGCTGAAGCCGCAGGTGGGCAACGAGGACCTGCTGGCCGCGCGCCGCTTCCTGGACAGCCTCGCCACGCTCATCCGTTCCGGCACGCTCGATTTCGGCACCGCCGCCGCTGACCACAGCGACGACGAGGAGTCGCGGTCCTCCAGCGGCATCGTCATCGAGCCCAACAGCAACAGTGCGCGCTGGTCGATCGGCGAGCTGGACCAGCAGACCTTCTTCGTGGTGGACAAGCTGGCGGTGCAGGAGGTGAGCGAACCGGCGGTGATCACTTCGGAGGACGGCACCCGGAGCTTCAGGATCATCAAACTGCTGCGCCGCACCGAGCCCCATCGGGCCAACCTGAAGGACGACTATCAGCTCCTGCTCCAGGCCGCCGAGGGCCGGCTGCGCACCAAGGCGGTGGACGATTGGGTGCGCCTGAAGCTGGCCGACACCTACATCCGCGTCGATCCCGCGCACGCCGGCTGTCCCTTCCTGCGCGATTGGAACATCGCGGAAGGCGAATGACCCTTCGGATCGCGGTATTTTCGGCCCCGCATGAGCAACCTCCCCGCCAATGACGTCCAGGCCGTTGAACGATTCGGCGTCCTCTACCGCCGCCTGAAGTCCGAGGTCGGACAGGTCATCATCGGCCAGGATGCCGTGGTGGACGATGTCCTGATCGCCGTGTTCAGCCGCGGCCACTGCCTGCTGGTGGGCGTTCCCGGCCTGGCGAAAACGTTGTTGGTGAACACCGTGGCGCGGGCGCTCGGGCTGAGCTTCAATCGCATCCAGTTCACGCCCGACCTGATGCCCAGCGACATCGTGGGCAGCGAGATCCTGGATGAGGAGCGTCGTTTCCGCTTCGTCAAGGGGCCGCTCTTCGCCAACATCATCCTGGCCGACGAGATCAACCGCACACCGCCCAAGACCCAGGCCGCCCTCCTGGAGGCCATGCAGGAGAAGGCCGTCACCGCCGGAGGGCACACCTACAAACTGCCCGAGCCGTTCTTCGTACTGGCCACGCAGAACCCCATCGAACAGGAGGGTACCTATCCGCTGCCGGAAGCCCAGTTGGACCGCTTCATGTTCAACATCTGGGTCGATTATCCGACCTACGCCGACGAGCTCGCCGTGGTGAAGGCCACCACCAGCGACCTTCTACCCGAGGTGAAGCCGGTGCTCACCGCCGACGAGATCCAGTTCTACCAGGGGCTGGTCCGACGCCTTCCCGTGCCGGACAACGTGGTGGAGTACGCGGTGAAGCTGGCCACCCGCACCCGCCCCACCTTGGACGGAGCGCCCGCGATCGTGAAGGACAACCTGGGTTGGGGCGCCGGGCCCAGGGCCTCCCAGTTCCTGGTGGTGGGGGCCAAATGCCATGCCTTGGTCCACGGCCGCTTCTCGCCGGACATCGATGATGTGAAGGCGGTGGCCAAGCCGATCCTGCGGCACCGCATGGTCCGCAATTACAAGGCGGAGGCCGAGGGCATCACGGCCGACCGCATCGTGGAGGCCATTCTGTGAAGCGCCCTCTGCGCTCGTTCGCCCTTGTTTCGGCGCAGTTCACCCTGTTGGCCGGGCTGGCGTGGACCGCACCCTGGGCCGCGTTGGGCGCGCTGAGGATCACCCTGTTCGCCGCATCGCTCCTGCTGGTGGGCCGGGCCATCCTGACCATGGGTGGGCACCTTCAGCGTGTTCCCTGAACCACGGCCCGCTGTGCAGCTCACCTTGAGGGGGCCTTACCGCTGGGTGCGGCATCCGATGTACCTGGCCGTGCTCCTTGCCGCCGCCGCCGTGGGCTCCGCCCCGCCGGTCGGTCCGCATACCGGATGTGCCCTGCTCCTGGTGCCGGTGATCGTGGCCAAGGTCGGGGTGGAGGAACATCTCCTTGACGCGGCCTTTCCGGAACGGACTGATCGGATGCGCGGGGTGGCCCGGCTGGTCCCCGGGTTCTGGTGAGGTCCCGCGCATCGTTCTGCGGACTACCTTTGGAACGCCGGTGCCCATCATCGACATCCGATCCCATGACACGCTCCCTCTTCGCTGCGATGGCCATCTTCCTGTCCACCATCACCTGGGCCCAGTTGCCGTTGGTGGACATCACCCTGGCCGACAACGGTGCCGGGGAGCTGGAGGTGCGCGTACGGCCCGATGGCGACTTCGATGAGTTCTTCGCCAGCATCGTGTTCACCATCCGTTGGGATGCGGCCTCGGGTGCGAACCTTGACCAGATCACACAGGTGGCGCCCGTGAGCGTTTACATGCCCATCATCAAGTCCGGACCGGAGACCGATGCCGGAGGATACCGCTACCAGATCTTCGCGGGTTTCGGTACCAACGCGCTCAGCGCGTTCGGCGAGAACTGGACCGCCGGCAACGAGGTCGTGCTGATGACCATCCCGGTCGTGAACGGCACCTCGTTGTTCGAGATCGTCAACGACAACTGGACCGGCGACGTGAACAACAACGGCGACTATTACGTGTCCCTCAACGGTCAGGATCAGACCGGCGTCATCTATGAGCTGAACACCGGCATCCGGGTGGAAGGGGCCCTTGGAGCGGGCTTCTCCGCACATCCCAATCCGTCTGCCGGTCCGGTGGTGCTCGAGCTGAACATCCCGTCCGATGTGCGGTCCGCGCTCGTGGAGTGGCACGATGCCTCCGGGCGCATGGTGCGGGCCGACCGCATCACGGGTCGCGGGGCGGTGCGTTTTCCGGTGGATGTCACCGGCCTGGAGCGCGGCACTTACATGGTGCGTCTCACCACCGATGGGAAGATGACCACGGAACGCGTCGTTCTGCGATAGTCCCTCACGCGCTCACGACCCTGGCCCATGCACCGGTCGTCGCTCCTGTTGCTCTCCGCGGCCGTGATCGCTCCGCTCTGGAGCGGAACGTCGGCTCTCGCCCAGATCCCGTGCATCAACGGCTTCGCCGGAGGGTATCCCTGTGAGAACATCGACCTGCTCGCGCACATGACCCTGGCCCAGCTGGGGGCCTCGGGGTCGCAGCCCAATGCCGCCGACCTGTGGGGATGGACCGATCCCCTGACCGGCAGGGAGTACGCGATCGTCGGGCTCAACAACGGTACCGCCTTCGTGGATGTCACAGTTCCGACGGCACCGGTGCGCATCGGCAACCTGCCGAGCCACTTCGCCACCAGCAACCTCTGGCGGGATGTGGACGTGGCCGGCACCTGGTGCTACATCGGATCGGAACTGGCAGGCCACGGCCTGCAGGTCTTCGACCTTACTCGGTTGCGGAACGTGCCGAACCCGCCGGTGATCTTCACGGAGGATGCGTGGACGGGCGTGATCGGGAACAGCCATACGCTGTACGCGGACAAACAGCACCCGTTCGTGTACACGGTCGGCACCACCAGCATCAACAACGGTGGGCTCACGGTCTTCGATGTCAGCGACCCGCTCGCGCCCGTGCTTGTGGGGACGCACACGGTGGACGGATACATCCATGAGAACGTGGTGTACACCTATGCGGGTCCGGACCCGGATCACCAGGGGAAGCAGCTGAGCTTCAACTTCCACTCGGGCACTCCGGACAAGATCACGATCGTGGACGTGACGGACAAGACCGACATGAACACGCTGGCCACCATCACCTACTCCGGTGCGCGCATCAGCCACCAGGGCTGGCTCACCGAGGATCAGCGCTATCTGCTGATGAACGATGAAGGCGACGAGACCCAGTTGGGTCATGGCACCCGCACGCGGATCTTCGACCTGCTGAACATCGACGCGCCGGTGTACCTCGGGGCTTACACGGCCCCGATCGCCAGCGTGGACCATAACCTTTACGTGCATCGGGGCGCGGTGTACGAGAGCAACTACACCAGCGGCCTTCGGATCCTGGACACGGCCGGGGTGAGCACGGGCACACTGACGCCGGTGGCCCATTTCGACACCTACCTGCCCAACGATGGTGCCTCCTACAACGGCGCCTGGGGCAATTACCCCTTCTTCGGCAGCGGCATCGTGGCGGTGAGCGGGCTCGGCGAGGGCCTCTTCCTGCTGCGCCCCCGGGTGGGCGTCCGGCTGAGGGCGTTCCTCGAGGGACCCTTTGTGGCCCAGGATGGAACGATGCGGGACGACCTTCGGGCGCAAGGTCTGCTGCCGCTGACCGAGCCATACACCGGATCGGGTTATGTGCACACCGGTGGGGGAGGAGGGGAGACGGTGCAGACGTCGGTACTGAGCCTTACGGGACCGAACGCGATCGTGGACTGGGTGGTGGTGGAGCTGCGTGCACCGGCCGACCCGACCATCGTCGTGGCCTCCCGCAGCGCCCTCCTTCAGCGCGATGGCGACGTGGTGGCTGTGGACGGCAATGGACCGGTGCGGTTCGACGTGGCGCCCGGACCGTGGCATGTGGCCCTGCGTCACCGCAACCACCTGGGGGTGATGACGGCCCAGCCCGTGCACATGGCCATCGGTGCACGCACCGTGGACCTCAGCATCGGCACCCCCTTGTTCGGTGCTGCGGCGGCCAAGGACGTGGCCGGGGTATCCGTACTGTGGGCGGGGAACGCCTTGCAGGACGACCGGCTGCGCTATACCGGGGGCGCCAATGATCGCGATCCGGTCCTGGTGGCCATTGGTGGGGCGGTGCCCACGGCCACCACGGCCGGATACCTCGGCACGGACATCAACCTGGACGGGGTCGTGAAGTACGCCGGGGGCGCCAACGACCGCGATCCGATCCTGGTGAACATCGGCGGGACCGTGCCCACGGCCACCCGACAGGAGCAGCTTCCGTAGCGGAGCCTGCCAACTTCCCTACATTTCGGGACCTTTCCGTTCACCATGCGCCATCTGCTCCTGGCGGTCGGCTCCGCCGCCGCGCTCCTTCCGTTCACCGTCCATGGCCAGTGCGTCACCACCTTCCCTTCCACCGAGGCCTTCACGGGCTTCACGGTGGGCACCCCGGGGACCTTCGTGAACAACTGGACGAACCTCACCACGGACGACCTGGATTGGTTCGCGGACAACAACGGCACGCCCACTGCGGCCACCGGGCCCATCGGTGACCACACCTCCAACAACACCTCGGGCAAATACCTCTATGTGGAGGCCACGGGTTCCACCGCCTCACCGAACAAGACGGCCATCGTCCAGTCGCCCTGCTACAACATCAGCGGCCTGGCCTCACCCTACCTCACCTTCTGGTATCACATGCAGGGTGCACAGATGGGTGCATTGTACGTGGACCTGAACGTGAACGGCACGATCCACTCCGGGCTTTGGACGGCCTCCGGCGATCAGGGGCGGTATTGGAAACAGGGGTGGCTTAACCTGGCCCCGTGGGTGGGGCAGACCAATGTCCGGGTCCGCTTCCGGGCCGTGACAGGCACCGGTGAACTGAGCGATATCGCGCTCGACGATGTGGTCGTGCGCAACCTCAACCCCGTGTTCGGATGCAGCGAGCCCACCGCAGCGAACTACAACGCCGGGGTGAACATCAACAACGGTTCCTGCGACTACAGCTGTCCTTCGGGGCAGCAGCGGGTGCGGATCGATCTGGTGGCCGACAACTACCCGAGCGAGATCTCGTGGACGCTGAAGAACGGGGCCACCAATGTGGTGCTCGCCAGCGGCACCTCCACGGGAACCACGGTCTGTGTCCCCGCGGGCACCTGCCTGGTGTTCCGGATCAATGACACGGCGGGCGACGGCATCTATCATCCATCATACGGCTATGGCGGCTATGCGATCTTCCTGGATGGTACGCTCATCCGGGAGGGTGGGCAATACGGCCAGTACGAGGAGACCGTGTTCAACTGCCCACCGGGCTTCAGCTGCACGGAGGCCATCCCGATCGGTCTTGGACAGCATACGGCACCGAGCGTGGAGTACTGGTACGATTTCACCCCGGCGCAACCGGGTTCCTACACCATCACCACGTGCGGCCTCAACACCTGCGATACCAAGCTCTGGCTGTACGACATGGCCTGCAACCTGGTGAACCCGCAGCCGGGGATCGAAGGGGCCACCTTCGGTGATGACAACGACGGAGGCTGCGGCCTGCAGGCCGTGGTGAACGCCAACATGCCCGCCGGGGTCACCCATCACCTCCGGGTGGGCACCAATGGCGGCAGTTGTTCGAGCGTCACCTTCGAGATCATTTACAACGGTCCCGTGGTGGGCTGCATGGACCCCGGGTCCTGCAACTACGAACCGCTGGCCACGGTGCCCTGCGTGGGTTGCTGCATCGCGGCCGGTTCCCCGGACTGCCCGGACGGCCCCGACCTCATCATGAGCCAGAGCGCCTTGCAGGGCAGCCTGAACCTCGCGCTGGTGAACATCACCGATGCCTGTGCGCCGGTCGAGGGCTGCACGAAGGGCCTGGGCCAGCGCTATGTCCTGCGCTTCACCACCCGCATCGAGAACATCGGCACCACGGACTACTTCATCGGAAGCCCGGGCGCTCAACCCCAGATGTTCGACTTCAACAACTGCCATGGGCACGCGCACTATGCCGGCTACGCGGACTATGTGCTGTTCGACACCCTGGGCAACAAGATCCCCGTGGGCTTCAAGAACGGCTTCTGCGTGATCGACGTGGGCTGTTACCCGGGCAATACGGGACAGTTCGGATGCAGCAACATGGGCATCAGCAAGGGCTGCTATGACATCTACGGAAGCGGCACCACCTGCAACTGGATCGACATCACGGACGTGCCGGCCGGCAAATACACCCTGGTGTTGCGCACCAATTGGCAGCACGCACCGGATGCACTGGGCCGCCATGAGCAGAACTACGCGAACAACTATGCGCAGGTGTGCATCCAGATCACACGCAATGGACAGAACGTGCCATCCTTCAGCGTGGTGGGGAACTGCCCGACCTATACTGATTGCCTCGGCCAGCCTTACGGCGATGCCGTGCTGGACTGCACGGGCCAGTGCGCGGGCACCACGAGGACCGGTGACCTGAACAGCGACGGCTTTCAGACCCAGCCCGATGCCCAGGCGTACGTGCAGGGCATCCATGGCAACGATGTCTCCACCACCGCGTGCACGGACCTGAACAACGACGGCGTGGTGACGGTGACGGACGCCGCCCTGATGGTGAACTGCTACAGCACCCAGGATGCCCACGACCAGTCGCCCCACCAGATCCACTACCACCCGTGGTGCGATTTCCCGCGCGGGTGGGTGAGCAGCCTCGACACGGTGCGCCTCGCCATCGGGGCCTTCGACCAGGTGAACGGAACGGTCGACATCCACATCAAGAACCCCGATTGTCGTGTGCTGGGCTATGAGTTCGAGATCTCGGGCCTCACGATCCAAAGTGTGCAGAACCTGGTGCCCGCCCTTCAGGGGGATATCAGTGTGTCCTCCACCCTGGGCGGCACGAAGGTGATCGGACTGAGCTACCTGGACAGCACCCTGGCCAAGAACACGAGCTACGTACCCCTGGTGCGCATCACCTACCTCTCGCTCACCGGGTCGCAGGTCTGCATAGCCAACATCACCGACATCGTGAACGACCAGGCCAACAACGTGATCACCCGCGTGGAGAACGGATGTGTGGCCGTGAACAATGTGCTCACCTTGGCGCCCAAGGTGTTCCTGGAGGGCTCCTACGATACCGGTACCGGGCTGATGCGCGACGAGCTTCGGACCTCGGCGCTGATCCCGGCTTCCGAACCGTATACGGCGCTGGGGTACGTGCAGGCCGGTGGAGGAGGAGGCGAGCAGCTCGTGGGTGGCGTTCTCGACGTCACCGGCCCGAACGCCATCGTGGATTGGGTGATGGTCGAGCTCCGCAGTGCCGTGTCCCCGTCCACCATCGTGGCCACGCGCTGTGCCTTGCTGCAACGTGACGGGGATATCGTCGGGGTGGACGGCGTGAGCAATGTGGTCCTGAACGCTTCACCCGGGACCTACCACGTGGCCGTCCGGCACCGCAACCACCTCGGGGCGATGACGTCCGCCGCTCTGGCCTTGTCCGGCACCCCGGTGACCGTGGACCTCCGTTCACCCGGCACGGCCACCTGGGGCACACAGGCGCGGAAGACATCGGGCGCCGTGCAGCTGCTCTGGGCCGGCAACGTGGTGCGGGATGGCAGCCTGAAGTACGCGGGCGCGAACAACGATCGTGACCCCATCCTGAACGTGGTGGGCGGCAACACCCCCACGGCCGTGGCTTTCGGCTACTACCGGGAGGATGTGAACATGAGCGGGGTGGTGAAGTACGCCGGCACCGCGAACGACCGTGACCCCATCCTGGTGAACGTCGGCGGAACGGTGCCTACCGCCGTGCGCGTCGAGCAACTGCCCTGATCCGATGGAACCACTTCGACCGGTCCGGTTCAGGGAGGGAACCCAACGTTCGGTCGATCGATGATCGTCCGGATATGGTCCGCACCCTAGCTTCGTCCGCATGAACACCGCCCTGCTACGCGGCCTTGCCGCCACCGCCCTGGCCCCGCTCGCGGGCACCATCTGCGCCCAGTGCCCTCCGGGCGAGGTTGAGGTCGTGATCGAAGTGGTCACCGACGCCTATGGCTATGAGACCTATTGGGAGCTCTTGCCGGGTGGTTCCGCTTGTGGCAACGGCACCATCTTCAGCGGTGGCAATGCCCTGGTGGGCTGTGGAGGAGCGGGTGCGCAACAGCAGCAACCAGGGGGCTACGGCAACAACCTCACGATCTCGGAAGGGCCGTTCTGCCTGACCCAAGGGGCCACCTACGACATTTTCTGGGCGGACGATTGGGGGGATGCCGGCTTGAGCTTCGCGGTGCTGGTGCAGGGGGTGAACGTCGCGAATTTCGTGGGCACCGGCGATGGCGAGACCTTCAGTTTCGTGGCCCAGCTTCCCCTGGCGCGTGATATGAGCGTCACTGGCCTGACCACTGCGCTCTATGCCTTCCGGGATGAACCGGTGCGCATCATCGGCACGGTGGCCAGCCTTGGATCCGATCCCGTCACCTCCTTCGACCTCAATTACCGCATCGATGGTGGGGCGACCGTGGTGCAGGGCGTGGGGCCCGTGAACCTGCAGGCCGGCGATGTGCTCGAATTCGAGCACAGCACACCGTGGCTGCCTTCCTCCGCAGGGACCTACACGGTCGAGGTCTGGGCCAGCAACATCAACGGCGGCGCCGACCTGGTGCCTGCCAATGACCTCGCGTCCTCCTCCACCCTGGTGAATGAGCCGATCCCCAACATCCTCGACCAGTACCTCACCGGTCCGCCCGTGGTGGAAACGATCGCGGATTCCGATCAGGACCTGCTCGTGCCGCGTGATCTGGATTTCCATCCCGACCTATCACGCAACGAGCTGTGGGTGATCAACAAGGACACCCCGCAAAGCGGGGGGAGCACGGTGAAGTTCACCCAGGTGGGCGAGCCCGGCATGACCTGGCTGATGCAGGAGGATCCCAACAATTGGCATTTCATGAGCCTGCCCACGGGGATCGCTTTCGCCGACAACGGCAACTTCGCCACCTGCCCGGGCATTTTTGATGCGAACCAGAATGGTGGCGACCCCTTTACAGGCCCAAGCCTGTGGAGCAGCGACCCGGCCATCTACGCCCAAGGCATATTCGGTCCGCTCGGCAGCCATCTGGACATGCTGCATGTGAACCCCAACAGCCAGGGTATCGCTCATGAACAGTGGAACCGCTTCTGGGTCGTCGACGGGTTCAACGGCGATATCGTGATGAACGATTTCCGCGTGGACCATGGTCCGGGGAACGACTACCACGGTGATGCCATCATCCGCAGGTACTCCGACATCACCATCACCCGCGACCCGAACGACCATGTCGTCAGCCACTGTGTGCTGGACAAGAGCAGCGGCTGGTTGTATGTGGTGGACCACGGTGGACAACGGGTGCTGCGGATGGACATCCGCTCGGGGACGGTGACCGGGCCGGCCACCTTCGGCCCCTGGGAGAGCTACGGGGAGTACAGCACGGTGAGCGGATACACCTGGGAGGTGATCGTGAGCACCGGGCTGGTGCAGCCGGCCGGCATCGATGTGGTGGGCGACCGGATGGTGGTGAGCGATCACGCGACCGGTGAGCTGATCATCTACGACATCTCCGCCACGCCCGCGGTGGAACTGGGTCGCGTGGCCACCGGAGCCGCAGGCCTCATGGGTGTGAAACTCGGCCCGGACGGCCGCATCTGGGCCGTGAACGCCACCACCCATGCCTTGCTTCGGATCTCGCCGGAGTCCACCGTCGGAACCCCCGAGCTTTCGGACACGGAGCTGCGCCTCGCGCCTGTCCCTGCGGATGACCTGCTCCAGGTCACCGGCCTGGGCCTGGCCGGCCGGAGCGTGTTGGTGGAGGTGCTCGACGCCTCGGGCCGCGTGGTCCTGTCGGACCTCCTGGACGGCGGAACGGACGTGCTCGACCTGACCGCACTGCGGAGCGGTACCTATGTCCTGCGGGGCAACGGCCGGGTGGCACGCTTCACCCGGAACTGAGCCGATCCCGTTGGGATCCCGATCGGTCGCGATCGGTGGCTGTGGACCCGGGGGGGCGAAGCTGGTATCTTGCCGACCCTCACGTTGCGCGAAACCAGATGAAGACGATCCTATTTGCGGCGGGCCTCGTGTCCGTCGTGCTCTCCACCGCTGTGGAAGCTGACGCTCAGGGCCCGCTGCGCGACCCTGTGACCATCGCTCGGGCCGAGCTGCTGCGGAAAGGGCATGCCGCCGCTGATCTGGACGGTCTCACGCTGACCGACGTCTATACCGACCGGCGCACCGGTGTCATGCACGCCTACATGCGGCAGGCGGTGAACGGCATCGAGGTGTACGGCACGGAGATCGCGCTGCACGTGAAGCCGGACGGGACCGTCATTTCCCTGCACGACCGGATCGTGAAAAGCGCTGCGGCGCGAGCGGGCAAAGGTGGCCCGGGCCTGACCCCGGAGCAGGCGTTGGAGCGGGTGATGCAGATGGAGGGACTTCGTCCGACCACGCTCGTGAGGAAGCAGTCGGACGAACGTCGGCACCGGGTGGTCTTCGCCGGGGAGGGGTTCACCACCGAGGATCCGGAGGTGCGTCTGTTCCTGATGGAGCGGGAGGGCCAGCTCGTTCCGGTATGGAACGTCACGCTGTACATGCCCGATGGCTCTCATTGGTGGAACATCCGGCTCGACGCCTCGACCGGGAAGGAGCTCGACCGCAACGATTGGGTGAGCCAATGCCGGTTCGACGAACCCGCAGGCGCGCATGCCAGGCACGATCATGGGGCTGCATCCCCTCCGCCGGCCCCGGCTGCGGCCAACGACCTGAACGTCTTCCCGATGCCCTTGGAGAGCCCGAGCCATGGTGCCCGCGCCATGCGCAACGCGCCCTGGACCGCCGCACCGAACGCCTCCCCGTTCGGATGGAACGACACCGACGGTTCGCCGGGGCCAGAGTTCACCATCACCCGGGGGAATAACGTGTACGCCGCGGAGGACCGTGACAACAACAACACACCGGGCTTCAGCCCCGATGGCGGACCCACGCTCGATTTCGACTTCCCGCTCAACCTGGCCCTGGAGCCCATCGACTATGAATCGGCGGCCATCACCAACCTGTACTACTGGAACAACATCATCCACGACGTGATGTACCAGTACGGGTTCGATGAGGTGAGCGGCAACTTTCAGGCGAACAACTATGGGAACGGCGGTGCCGGGAACGATGCGGTGAACGCCGATGCCCAGGACGGCAGCGGCACCAACAACGCCAACTTCGGCACCCCGCCGGACGGCAGCGCACCGCGCATGCAGATGTTCCGCTGGACCAGCACCTCGCCTGCTCGGGACAGCGACCTGGACAACGGGGTCATCGTGCATGAGTACGGTCACGGCATCAGCAATCGGCTCGTAGGGGGGCCGTCGAACACCAGCTGCCTCTCCAATGCCGAGCAGATGGGGGAGGGTTGGAGCGATTATTACGCGTTGATGTTCACCATGGAGCCGGGTGACCAGGGGCCGGACCCCCGGGGCATCGGGACCTACGTGCTCGGACAACCGGTGTCGGGTGCAGGCATCCGTCCGGCGCCATACTCCACCAACTTCGGAGTGAACGCGTACACCTACGCCAGCACCAACTCGGGCTTGAGCCAGCCGCATGGCATCGGCTTCGTGTGGTGCACCATCCTGTGGGAGATGACCTGGGACCTGATCGCTCAGTACGGTTTCAGCGCCGATCTCTACAACGGCACGGCCGGGAACAACATCGCCATGAACCTGGTGACCGAGGGCCTGCGCTACACGGCGTGCAACCCCGGTTTCGTGGACGGCCGTGATGCCATCCTGCAGGCGGATCAGGTCCTGTACGGTGGGGCGAACCAGCAGCTGATCTGGGCCGCTTTCGCCCGTCGGGGCCTCGGATTCAGTGCCAGCCAGGGCAGCAGCTCCAGCCGCTCCGATCAGGTGGAGGCTTTCGATGTCCCATTGGACATCAATGTGGGCGTGTCCGGGATCATCGAACCCCTGCAAGGCATGTACCCCGATTGTGCGAACGATCCCCGGCCTGTCAAGGTGGCCGTGCGCAACAACGGACTGCTCCCACAGTCAAACATCCCGGTGAGCTACCGGCTGGACAACGGCGCTGTGGTGAGCACGGTCCTGACAGGCCCGCTCAATTCGGGTCAGGTGGTCGAACTGAGCTTCCCGAACCCCTTGCCGGTCTCGGGTCTCGGAACGCACGTGCTGAAGGCATGGACATCGCTGCCCGGCGATCTGGCCGCGGCCAATGATACCAGCACGGCCACCTACCAGTTGTACGCGGGGACCACTGTCGCCGCGCCTTTCCTGGAGAACTTCGAGAGCGGCGCCCTCTGCGGCACCTCCAGCAACTGCGGATCGACCGTGTGTGCCCTGCCCAATGGCTGGGTCAACGTCACCAGCGGCAGCTACGATGGCAGCGACTGGCGGACCGATGAGAACGGCACGCCCAGCTCTGGTACCGGTCCAAGTGTGGACCTGGTGCCAGGGACCACCTCCGGGAACTACCTCTACCTGGAAGCTTCCTCCTGCCTGAACAACGAGGCCCAGTTGCTGAGTCCCTGCATCGACCTTTCCGGGGTATTGCTGCCTAGGCTCCGGTTCGGGTATCACATGTTCGGTCCGGCCATGGGCTCGCTGCGTGTCGATGTGTTCGATGGCGAACAGTGGCTTCTGGATGTCACCCCTGTGATCCAGGGCGATCAAGGCAATTCGTGGAAGACCCGGATCGTGAACCTGGACGCCTTCGCCGGTGAGACCATCATGGTCAGGTTCCGGGGGCGCACGGGATCGGATTTCACTTCGGATATGGCGTTGGATGCGATCGAGGTCTATGAAGGTGCCATACCGCCCGTGGTGGATCACAGTGCCACGCCGGCCACCTATTGCGTGGGCGGCAAGGTGACGCTCACCGACCTGTCGATCAACGATCCCACCGGATGGAGTTGGAGCCTGAGCCCGTCCACCGGGTTCACGTTCACCGATGGAACCAGCGCCACCAGCGAGAACCCGGTGCTGCTGTTCACCAGCGCGGGTACCTACGACGTGACCCTTCAGGCGACGAACCCCTATGGAATGGGGAGCCTCACACGCACCGGTGCGATCACCATCGGGACGAGCGCAGCGGCCCGGTTCGACCTCCGGCTGGACCGGTGGGGGGCCGAGACCACGTGGAGCATCAAGCGACTGAACGGGACCACGGTCGCCTCAGGTGGTCCCTTCACCAATGTATCCTCCAACGGAGTGTATCCCCAACCACCGGAATTCCTCTGCCTTGACGCCGATAGCTGCTATGTGCTCGAGGTGAACGACAGCTATGGTGACGGCATGTGCTGCGCCTATGGCCAGGGCAACTACCTGCTCACCACCGGGGCAGGTGACACCCTGGTCTTCGGCAATGGACAGTTCACCTCCCAGCGCAGGGATACGTTCTGTCTGGCCGTCACGCCGCGCTTGTCGGCGCGGGTGTTGCTCGAAGGCCCCTGGGATGGGACCACCGGGCTTATGCGGGATCAATTGCGGTCCAACCCGTCGTTCCCGCTCACCGAGCCCTACACGGCGCTCGGGTTCACCCAGCTGCTCGGCGGGGGCGAGACCATCGATCCCGGTCTGCTTTCGGTGGCCGGCAACGATGCCATCGTGGACTGGGTGCGGATCGAAGTGCGCGATCCGGCCACGCCCGCCTTGCTGCGCGCCGCCCTGCATGCCCTGGTGCAGCGCGATGGGGATGTGGTGGACATCAACGGGTCCACGAGCATCGCCCTGCCGGTGGCCGCAGGCAACTACCACGTCGCCATCCGTCATCGCAATCACTTGGGTGCGATGACCGGTGATCCGGTGGTGCTCGGCGGCACGCCCACCATGGTCGACCTGTCGTCGCCCTCCCAGTCCACCTTCGGTACCGATGCCCGGAAGGCCGCTGTCGGAGTGAGGCTGCTGTGGGCCGGTAACGTCATCCGCGACGGCCAGATCAAGTACGCCGGTGGTTCCAATGACCGTGATCCCATTCTGGTCCGAATCGGAGGCAGTGTGCCGACCACGACCGTGTCAGGATATTGGAGTGAGGACGTGACCTTGGATGCCGTGGTGAAATACACCGGGGCCGCCAACGACCGTGATCCGATCCTCGTGAACGTCGGCGGTGTCGTACCCACAGCCATTCGTTTCGAGCAGCTGCCCTGATGGAGGTCATGCAAGCCATCCCACAGGCACTCCCATCTTGCCGTATGATCCGGAACAAGGTGATCCAGGGGGGGGCGTGCGTCGGCATCTTCCTCTCACCCTTGCTGTCGGGGGCTCAGACCTGGGAGGTGTTCGACATGGTCACCGCCGGATTTCCGAGCAACACGGTCCGGGCGCTCTCGCCGGACAGCAGCGGCAACATGTGGGTCGGAACCGATTGGGGGCTCTGCAGGTTCGATGGCACGGATTGGACCGTGTACCAGACCGGCAACTCAGGCTTGCCGGAGAACGACATCCGCTCGCTGGCCGTGGCCCCGAACGGGGATCTCTGGATCGGCACGGCACTGTACGGTCTGGTCGTTCACGACGGTACGAACTGGGAGGTGTTCTCCACCCAGAACAGTCCGCTGCCCGACGACCAGATCAACTGCATCACCTTCGACCATCGGGGTTGGGCGTGGATCGGAACCGTGGGTGGCCTGGTCTGCCACACGGGCACCGAGTGGCGCGTGTACAATGATCAATCCACGAGCTATAACGGTCTGGTGCTCAATGGTAATCACATACGGGATGTGGCCGTGGCACCGGATGGCCTGGTGGCCTTTGGAACGATCAACGGGGGATTCCACTACCTGACGGATACGGCGGTCCAGGTACACGCCACGTACATCGACATGTTCCCCGATAACACGCAGTATGGCGTGCTGATCGATACGCTGGCGAACGAACGCTGGCTGGCCTGCCCGGCCGGCGGATTGCTTCGTCAGGGTGGGGCCTGGAACGGAGGGCCGTGGTTCCAATACACCACGTTCAACTCGCAGATCCCCTCCAATGCGCTCACGTGCATCGTGCAGGACGGGTTCTCCCGCTTGTGGATCGGCAGCCAGTTGAACGGCCTGATCCTGCGGGAGCCGAACGGCGATTACAGCCTGTTCAACACCGGCACGAGCGGTATACCGGACAATTCGGTGGAACGGTTGTGTTTCGCTCCGGACGGCAGCCTGTGGGTGGCCACCTTCTTCGGTGGCGCGGCCCGGTTCACCTTCGACGTGGGCATCCACGGTGAGTCCCAGTTCGACCGGAGTCTGCACGTGTTCCCTAACCCTACGGACGGACCGGTGCGGGTCGCGACCGAAGGTCTTGCTGCCGGATCGGAGTGGCGGGTCATGGATGCCGTGGGACGTGTTTTACGGAGCGGCCGAACGGACGCTGCACAGCTGACCTTCGACATTCGAGGCAGCGCTCCAGGTCTGTATGGCCTGGTGATCGGTGACCCGGACGGGCCCCGGTCGGCGTGGTTCCAGCTGTATTGACCTTGCCCCTCGGCTGGTGTATCTTGCGGCTCCCCGAACCGGGGACCCTCCAGAATCCGAATGACATGATAAAGCGCTACGCCTGGGTGCTTGCCGCACCCCTGTTCTTCTGCGACCTGAACCCTGCCGAGGCCCAATGCACGGTGACGAACGCCACGGGCTGTACGTGCGCCAACGGCACAGGGAACTGCGAGCTGCTGCCCGACATCCAGATCAGCTGGTTCGCCCTGCAGAACTATGCCTCCGGTCCTTCCGAGTACAGCCAGACGTCCTCCGGGAATGCCGGTCGGCTGCGCATCAGCGGCTCCACGCCCAACCAGGGCCGCGGCCCGCTCGAGGCCCGAGGCGTGAACGCCCAGGGCTACCGCACGTTCATCTGTGGAACGGACACCAATACGGTGTATCTCCCCACGGACAACAACGGCTACACCTGCTCGAACGGTTACGCGGCCAAGCAGCGGTTGTATCAACGGGTGTACTCCAAGAACGGCAACAGCATGACCTATGTCGACCAGTTGGCCGGCACGATGACCTATCACCCCACGCACAACCACTATCACGTGGATGACTGGACGACGATGACCCTGCGGTTGGAGCAACCGGGGGAGCCCGACCCGCGCAACTGGCCGGTGGTCGCCAGCGGAGGCAAACTGGGTTTCTGCCTGATGGACCTCAGCAACTGCACCAACAGCGCCGGACACTGCCGCACTTCTCACCTCTATAATCAAGGGACGACCTTGACCCAGACGCAGTTCCCCAACAGCGGATTGGGCGTGGGCTACGGCTGCAGCGAGAACTTCCAAGGGATCTCCGTCGGTAAGAACGATATCTACCAAGAAGGTTTGGACGGCATGTGGATCAACCTGCTGCCAGGTCTGTGCAATGGCAACTATTGGATCGTGGCTGAAGTGGACCCGCTGAACAGCTGGCGCGAGGAGAACGAAGAGAACAACTGGACGGCCATCCCTTTCAACCTGACCCAGCAATCCGCGGCGAACAGCGGTGGAAGCGCCTTCATGAACGCCTCAGGCCGGCTGGTCCTGGCCCCGGGCGGAAGCGTTACGCTCTCCGCCACCCCGGGCTACAGCTACCTGTGGAACACGGGGGCCACGACCCGGAGCATCACGGTGAGCGCGGCGGGCACCTACTCCTGCACGGTGACCGCACCCTGCGGGTCCCTGGCCACCCCGAGCATGACGGTCACCCAGCTGTCCGCTCCGAACGCCCCGATCGGTACGGGGGCCACGGTCCCTGTCGGCAGTTCGGCACAATTGACGGCCACAGGCAATGACCTCCGGTGGTTCGATGCGCCCACGGGCGGGAGCGAGGTGGGTTCCGGTGCGAGCTTCACCACCCCGAACCTGGCCCAGACCACCTCATATTGGGTCGAGGACCGCAACGTATCGGCCGGTGCCGATCTGAACGTGGGCAAGCCGAACAACTCGGGGAGCGGCGCCTACAGCGACTCCAAGCAATACCTGCTGTTCGACGCGTACCAACCCTTCGTGCTGGAGTCCTTCAAGGTCTATGCGAACTCCGTGGGCAAGCGGCATTTCGTGCTGTTCGACCGCGTGGGTAACCTGATCGCGGAGAAATACATCGAGATCCCGAACGGAATGAGCACCATCACGGTGAACTGGAACGTCCCGGCCGGAACGCAGCATCGCATCACGGCGTACGATGACAACGTGGATGTTTATCGGCAGCTGTGGCGCAATGACGGAGGCGTTTCGTACCCCTACCCGATCGGGACACTGGGCTCCATCACCGGAAGCACGGGCGGTAGCCAGTACTACTACTATCTCTACGACTGGAAGGTACGCACGGCGGATGTGGTCGCGAACAGCGCGCGCACCGAAGTGGTCGCCACCGTCACCAATGCCATCCAACTCGACCTCCGTGTTTTCCTGGAAGGGCCTTACGACGGTGGGACCGGTCTCATGAAGGATGACCTGCGCTCCAATGGGCTCATCCCCACGACCGAACCGTTCACTTCTCTGGGCTTCACCCATGTGGGAGGTGGCGGGGAGATCATTGCGCCGGGTCTGCTGGCGATCACGGGCGCCAACGCGGTCGTGGACTGGGTGCTGCTGGAGTTGCGTTCCTCCACGGACGCGACCCAGGTGTTGGCCACGCGCAGCGCGCTGGTCCGACGGAACGGTCAGGTGATCGGGGTGGATGGCGGAGTGCCACAATTCGGCGTGCCGGCAGGCAACTATCGCGTGTCCGTGCGTCATAGGAACCACATGGGCGCCATGACCGCTGCTGCGGTGACCTTGGGGGGAAGCCCCACTTTCGTGGACATGACCGCTGCCGCCACCGGAACGTGGGGCACCGACGCCCGCAAGAACGTGGGCGGGACGATGGTGCTTTGGACGGGCAATGCCCGTCGGGACAATGTGCTGAAGTACACCGGCACCAGCAACGACCGCGACGAGATCCTGCAAGCCATCGGTGGCACCCTCCCCACGGGTGTGCTTCCCGGCTACCACACCATGGACGTGACCTTGGACGGACTGGTGAAGTACGCGGGCGCTGCCAATGACCGGGATCCGATCCTGGTGAACATCGGCGGCACGGTGCCCACGGCGACGCGTGTCGAACAACTGCCTTGACCGATCCGGGAACTTCTTTACCTTCCGCCCCTGTTGTCGACCCTACCCTGTGACCAAAACCAAACCCTGATGATGTTCTCTCAAACCAGAACCAGGAGCCGTTCCTTGTGGGGGGCGCTCCTTGCCTTGTCCCTGGGGACCGGTGCCACGGCGCAGCCGCTCGTGGACATCGGCCTCTTCCCGAACGCCGGCCCGAACACGCTGGAGGTTAGGGTCCGTCCTGACGCCTCCTTCAACCAGGTGGTGTCCTCGCTCACGTTCACCATCCGGTGGAACAACGCGTCCGGAGCGAGCCTTGATGTGAACGCCATCACCCAGTTCTGCCCGGGAGGCTTCTTCATCAGTCCGTCCGGCGATGGTGAGATCGTGGATGGCGGGTTCCGCTATTACACGTTCAATGCGTTCGGTTTTGCTCAATTGAGCGCGGCCTGTTCCGGCCAAGCGTGGAGCGCCAACACCGAGCGGGTGATCATGACGATCCCGGTGATCAACAACACCGGCTGTGCCACGTTCAACATCGTGAACGATGGATACACCCAGGCCAACAACAAGGACTACTTTATTTCCTTGAACGGTCTGGATCGTACGGACGTCATTTATAGCACCGACTTCAACATCGGCAACTGCACGGCCGATTGCCTCGGCGTGATCGGTGGTCCGGCCCTGCCAGGCACCGCCTGCAACGACGGCAACGCCAACACGGGTAACGACACTTGGGATGCCAATTGCGTTTGTGTAGGGCAAGTGATCGATTGTCTGGGTGTGCCGGGTGGTAGTGCCCTGCCGGGCACGGCCTGCAACGACGGCAACGCCAACACGGGCAACGACACATGGAGCGCGAACTGCACCTGCGAGGGTCAGGTGATCGACTGCCTCGGTGTGCCGGGCGGTAGCGCCCTGCCGGGCACGGCCTGCAATGATGGCAACGCCAACACGGGCAATGACACGTGGAGC
>Ga0138256_10000987_pt1 | contig 30428 bp, 18 predicted proteins | sample KNB2016incub_MG_FD_105486 | JGI IMG/M metagenome (GOLD analysis project Ga0138256, IMG submission 105486) | Active sludge microbial communities from wastewater in Klosterneuburg, Austria - KNB2014incub_MG | ecosystem: Engineered > WWTP > Activated sludge > Unclassified | place: Austria... | reverse complement strand
TCCATCATATACAGTGAGCAGCGTAGGATCTCCTTCACAAAGGGTTGTGCCAGGCACTGCTACTATAACCAGACTTGGATTAGGGTTAACTGTTATGGTGAAAGTTACTGGTGCTCCGGCGCATGTAGTGCCATTAGTTGGAGTAACAGTTATTGTTGCAACAAGTGGGGTTGATGTTGTGTTTTGTGCAACAAATGAAGCAATGTTACCCGTTCCGCTGGCCGCCAGGCCAATTGCTGGTGTATTATTGGTCCAGGTATAAGAAGTTGCACCTGTTCCGGTAAAGTTAACAGCTGCAGTACTGGTTCCTACGCAAACTGCCTGGTTAGCAGGTTGGTTAACTGTAGGAACAGGAATTGCGTTAAATTCATCTGCACCCATATCAGGTGTAGCAATATTACGGGTATCACCGTCTATATCAGTAGTAATGGCAGGTACAGTAATTGGTGTACCTAACCCATTCAAGTTACAATTGGCGGGTAACAGGTGTAAATCAGTTGCAGATACAAACTGAAGAGGTAAGCTTGCAGAGTTAGCATCTTTACCTGTTCCGGTTTGCCAAGCAGCAAGATTTGCACGGTCAGTAGCGCCTATATTACCCAGGTTTACACCCGATGCAGTATAGTATTCATTATAATTAATATCAAGATACCTGGCTGCGGTTGCTCCTGAGAAAACGCTGTAGCGCTGTGCACCTGCAGTTTGACTGTTGTAGAAAATATTATTCCTAACATTCAGCGTATTATTTGTTGCTATACCTGTTGTGGTCAGCAATGCTGCTGCACGCCCGGTGGCATTAAGCTGGTTGGTGTTCATCACCACGGTATTATAATAGATATTATAACCACCACCTGCAGATGCAACTATACCATACCCGTTGTCGGTTGGGGTATTACCGCCAAATCCGGCACTGGCAACATCACTTACAAAGTTGTTATATACCATTGTATTGGACGCAACAGTACTGGCATTCAGCCATATACCGTTACTTCCCCAACCAACTGTATTATTGTGCTTAATATCGCTGATCTTATTGTTGGAAATGGTACCATTCAGGTTACCTGTACCCAACTGGATACCAGTCATGGTTGCAGAGGTTGTAGTAGTGCTGTTAACTCCCGTGATGGTATTGTTATCAACAAGGTATGATGATGCATTTATCAATATCATACCACGGAAACCAAGTTTATCTGCTAAAACACTTGAGCCGATTATGTTGTTCCGTACCTGCCAGTTAACATCATGAGGTGATGCTGCGACTCCATTCTGGTACAGGCCATTCTGAACCCGCTTAATGGCATTATTTTGCAACGTATTATTGGAGTTAGCCGTTTGAGCTGCACCGCCAAATGTTCCGCTGCCCGCAATAACACCGGCAATACTGTTATAGGTATTCTGTCCGGTTAAGTTACAGTTCATGATGGTATTATTTAAACAACCATCAGCCGCACTTACAGTTTTCAGCCAAACTATTACTGAAGCATTTGTTCCAGACAAGATAATGTTCAGATTCCGGTTTATTCCGCCAGTATTTGGATTATCACCATCAATGGTAACATTATCTGCACCATTCAGCTCAATAACTCCACGACTGGCAGGGGTAGCAGTTCCATTAACTGTTATATCGTCTGCAGTTGGGCGCATTAATATCGAAGTATAACTTGATGCACCAGAACCACTGCTGTTTAATAAGGCAGGTGTAGCACCTTCGTCTGTACTGGAATTAACATTTACAATGATATCTCCCTGGTGCGTACCTGCATTAATTGCATCAAATGCCAGTTTAACCGTGTTATAGGTTGTAGGTCCGGGGGTACCGGCTGTTGCAGTAACTGTAACTGGCCCGCTGCCGGCTTGTGTATCAGTATCAGTAGCAGTATTATTAGCCAGATTTGGATCGGTAACCCCGCCAGGAGCGGTTATGGTTGCCGTATTAACCAGGTTGCCAATAGCAGCTAAAGATATATTACATATCGCAGTAAAAGTGGCAGTGCCACCTGTAGGGATATTAACCAATGCATTAATGTTTCCAGAACCTGAAGCAGGGCCTGTTGCACCAGCAGCATACACCGCCGTCCAGTTTACTGTGGTAATGGCAATGGGAAATACATCGGCTACTGTTGCGCCCGTTACCGGACCAGGACCGGCATTGCCGGCAACAATGGTGTATGTTGTAGTACCTCCAGGCGTATAAGTTGCAACGCCATCGGTTTTGGTAATTGAGAGGTCGGCAGTTGGAATAAGGTTAAAAGTCACTGTATTATCTGTACTGGTTGATGCCAGATTCTGTTCATTCAGTGCATTCATACAAACTCCTGCAGGTATGGTAGCTATTACTGTACCACTGGAAGTCATACCTGAAACGGCTACATTATATGTAGTTCCGCTTCCTGTAACTGTTCCTAAAGTAGCACCTGCTGTACCAGTTAAAGTAACATCGCCGGTTGTAAAGCCGGTAACAACCTGATCAAATACCACCGTAAAATTAATGGGCGATGCTGAAGTAGGATCTGGTTGAGCCGCAGCCTGGTTAATAGTTACTGTAGGGTTGGTTGCAACAACTCCTGTTATATTGAAGTCAGCATTAGAAATATCGAAGAAAACATTTCCAACTGCTTCTACTTTTATTCTGGCTGTTGTTGTTGTAACATTTGGAATAGTTAAAGCCTCAGAACCATCATTAGGTGTACTTGCTGTAATAACTGTTGGGTAAGTTAAACCTCCATCGGTAGATAAAGATATTTTAACATTGGCAACACTTATCGGGGCAAGATCGGTACCAACTACGTTCCAGGTTATGGTTTGTGTTGAACTTCCTGTATAGCTTTCGCCGCCATTAGGTATTGTAACAGCAAAAGGTCCTGTTGTGGCAATAACATTCACTTGGAATACTGTTGCCGACTGGCAACCGCCTGCTCCGCTGGAGGCAACACCTCCACCCGTAGGTTTATTATCCCTGGCTGTTAATTTAAATTTCATAGCCCTCGCAACTGGTGACAATGTCTCACCTTTTAAACCACCGAGGGCCGATGGAGGATTGGCAGGGTAACCTGCTAATATCACAGCAATATCAGGAAAGGTTCTGCTTCCGGTTGTTTTAGGAACCCTTGACTTGAATAAAGGAACACTGTTACCCGCTGCCGCAGTAGCACCTGCATTCCAGGTTGTATTTCCTGTACCCGAAACATCCCATTGTTCCCAGTTGTAAGTAAGTGGATCATTGTCTGGGTCGGTTGCACTTCCGGTTAATGTAAATGGAGTGCTGATAGGAATGTTGGCACCATTATTAGCCAGACTGGCTATTGTAGGAATACCATTACCTGTTGCAGATGTGGTTCCACATCCAGCACCTGTACCCGAAACAAAATTACTGATCTCATCAAAACTCATTCCGTGAAAGAAAGGATCACTGTTAGGCTGAATATTTTCACCACCGCATATACCGGCATAAGCCTGAATAGTGGTTCCACTGCCTGGTTCAAGTTTAGTTGAATTTGGTGAAGATCCGCAACCCGCCATGGTATGGTTACCACCAAACTGATGTCCCATTTCATGAGCTACATAGTCAATATCATATGCATCTCCTGTTGGATTCGGACTTCCCGTAATCCCCCTTGCTTTTGACGAACCACATGGAGAATTTAACTGAGCTAATCCACCACCGCCGGTGCTGAATGTATGTCCGATATCGTAATTAGCAAAACCAATATTCGCATCAATTACTGTCTGGCTTTCATTAATTAAAACATTTGCATTGTTATTTCCGGTAAACGGATCGGTAGCAGCATCTAAAAATTCTACAAGGTTATTTGTAGCAACAAGCGTCATACTGATTGATAGCTCAGATCTGTACACTCCAACAACCCTGTTAACAGAAGTAACAATTGCATTATGTAAAATTGTAGCATTGGCACCTGCATTAATACCCGGAGCCTGAGCATACTCACCGGTACAGGCTACTGCCAGCCGGTAAGTTCTTAGTTCAGTACCCCTGCAGGCTGCAGCAATTATATTATTTGTTGATGATGGAACATAATCAGGAACATCGCAAACCCAGTTTCCTTTATTGTTATTCAGGTCTCTTCTGAAATAACTGATGTAATCTTTTGTATTTCCAACTGCATAAGGGTCTATATAGTATGAACCACTTGCAGTTAAAACCTGTGCATGAAAGCCTCGTGGCCCAAAGTCAAAACGGATACTTGCATATCTGTCATCAATACCTTGTCCGGCAAAAGTTTTAATATCCGGAAATTTGGCTTCTAAAGCCGGGCTCTGGATACTGCTTTCCCAAACCCTGAACCTTACCATTCTGCCATCAGGCATTGGTATGGTTATGATTGGAGCCAGACTTTGATTGACATTTTTTTCGGATGGTAATGACCATAGAAAAGATCTCAGCTGATTGATTTCAGCTTTTACGGTATTATATTGTTCCGGTACAATTACTCTGTTGGCATTTACTAACGAAACCGCACTTTCACTCTGTGGAGAGAAAAATGAATTTTGTGCAAACGATGAAAAAGATAATGATACTAAAAACAATACAGTAAATGAAATCCGGTAGATTTTCTTCATGAATAGTAAGTTTTTGGTTGAACCTTAAAAGTATCGAAAAATTGTTACGTACCAAAAGCTTTTTTAAATTATACACGCTACTCTTTCCACATTTAATTAAACAAAACTGGTTTTAATTAATGTATTGAAGACGAGTTACGAGGTGTTTGATTTAAATTATATATAAAAAAAGAGCCCGATAACAATCGGACTCTTTTTTTATAATAAAGTGTTTTATTAAAATTTAGGACAGGGTATACCCTGATAGTCTGCCGGTCTTTTGATAAAAATTATTGAGAATTCGGAACCGCCACGTGATGCAGTGGCTGCTTTTAAATTTGAAATATTAAAGTCGTAACTAACACCAATCCTTAGCCCTCCAAATTCAAGCCCTACATAGGGAATCACGGCATCATTCAGCCTTACCCAGCTTCCTAAGTAAATAGCGCTTGGCTTTTCGGCATCCTGGCTTAAGTTAGCTGCTATAGCTGCACCCAATATAGTTTCACTGGCTTTGTTCTGCATCTGGTGAATAACAGAAGTATGAACAGTCAGCATATCAGAAATGGGAAAAGAACCACCACCGTGTAACGAAATACGGCCGCTTAAATACCAGGTAGGAAAATCAACCCGGTTTCCTGAGGGATCTGTTCCATATGTGCTGAAATTAACTTTTGGCCTGTTAATATGATACATAGAGGCTCCAAGGTAAAAATTGTTTTCGCCATTAGTTGATCCGGAATATAATAAACCTGCATTTATATCAAAGTAACTTTGGTTTGGCCCCCTGTCGAATGTTTCTCCTGAAGGAATGCTTTGATCAAACCCGTTCTGACCTAATTGTGTTTCAAAAGTCAGTTTGGTCATGTCGAGATTTAAGCTTGAATAGGTTGCCTGGAAACCTGCACCGATAGTACTGTATCCATTTTCATCAAGAGCCTTATGATAACTCATGGAAACTGAACCATAATTCAGTTTGAGAATATTATTGGCACTGGCATCAGTTAAACCCGAAATTCCAACACCAAATACATCATTTTCAGGAATAGTACTTTTTAAGATCGGGAAATCAATTGAAGCGCTGGTGGTTACATATGCTTTGGGTATTGATGGCCATTGATCTCGGTGGTTTGCAGCCAAACGCCAGGTACCGCTAAACTTTCCGGTAAAGGCCGGGTTAAGCGTTAATGGTGACGCAAAAAATTGCGAAAAATGCGGATCCTGGGCTTTTACCAACTGGCTTGCAAACAGGGCACAAACAAAAACTAATATTTTTCTCATTTTCATTATCTGTTCAGAACAATAAAGATAGGGATTTACAGCAAAATGCTGCATGAAATGTTTTGAGCTTATCTGGGTTTTATTCTGGCGTTTTTTTACTTAAAGCGTGGTTTATACTGAAAACTAATCTGTCGTATTACAGAAACCATTCAATTTCTAAACCTGTAATCTCTCTTAGTAAGGAGGCAAAACAAATTTTCGAGTTTTTTACCCCTGCATTTTTGCGCCAAAAGCCAGGTCTCCAGCATCACCCAGGCCCGGTACAATATATCCTTTGGCAGTAATTTCATCATCAATGTCGCCACACCAGATAGTTGCTTTTGGGTATGCCCTCTTTACATATTCAATACCTACTGTACATGCAATGGCACAAACAATATGAAGTTCTTTAATATTACCTTCTTCTTTTAAAAATTCGATTGACTTAACAAGTGAAGATCCGGTGGCAATCATAGGGTCGCTGATGATAACTACACGGTTCTCAATATCAGGACAACTCATATATTCCATGTGTATATCAAAACTTCCGTCGGGATTGTGTTTTCGGTAGGCACTGATAAAAGCGTTATCGCCTTTATCAAAATAATTAAGTAACCCAGTGTGCATGGCAAGGCCAGCACGTAATATGGTAGCCAATACAGGTTGTTCAGCCAATACTTTACTGGTACTGATACCTAACGGGGTGGTAATTTCCTTTTCTTCCCAGGCCAATTTTTTGCTTATCTCATAGCCAATCACTTCAGCAATACGCTCCAGGTTGCGCCTGAAACGCATACGGTCTTTCTGAACATCTATATCCCTTAGTTCGCTTACCCAATTGCTTATTAAAGAATGTTCTTCACTGAGGTTGATTACCATGTTGATTGTTTTGAGTAATTATAATAAATGTTTTTTCTATTCGTTGCAAATCAGACAAAACTAAAATAAAATAATAAGCATTTCATTTTATTTTAACATTCTGTTTCACAAAAATGTATTTTTATTGTATTCAAATTATAATCAATGAAAAGTATTATTCCGGGTTTAATAATAATGAGTCTTGTTTTTACAGCCTGCAGCAGTAATGAAAAAGAAGCAGAAAAAAAAGAAAAAGACAAATACGAGCAGACAAAAGAAACCCTGGAGCAAACCGAAAAGAAAAACCCAAAGCGTTTTTTAACGGTGGAAGGAAACGACCGGAAAAACCTGTTAGGGCAAACAGTTATTAAAGGAACTATTGCCAATAAAGCTACAGTAGCCAGTTACAAAGATGTGGATATTGAACTTTCGTTTTACAGCGAAACCGGAGCTTTGCTTTTAAGAGACCATGAAGTTATTTACAAAGTTATAGCACCGGGCAGCAGCCAGAGTTTTAAAACAAAGATACTTGCACCAAAAGGAACGGATAGTGTGGCAATGAAGATTGTAGCAGCGAAGGTTGAATAATACAAAATTCATCACACAAACTTAAACTCATCCCCATCAAACAAACCAAGATCACTCAGTTTTAAATGTGGGATTACAAGTAATGCCATAAATGATAGAGTCATAAAGGGCGCTGCTAAAGTTGAGCCCATCTCTTCCTTAACCATTTTATCAATGGCAGTATAAGCAGTAGCAACTTTATAACCATCATCATTACTCATTAAGCCTGCAATTGGTAGTGGTAATACAATTGATTTAAACATTGCAGTTCCCTCTCCCTTGGAGAGGGGTTGGGGTGAGGCCGCACTAACACCACCTTTTTCTTTAATAACTAAATTCACAGCTTTCATCAAACTTTCATCATCCACCCCAACAGCAACAATATTATGGCTGTCGTGTGCAACGGATGATGCAATAGCACCCTGCTTTATTCCAAAGTTTTTAATAAAGGCTTTTGTAACGGGTGCCTTTTTGTAACGGTTCACTACAACGATCTTTAAAATATCATTGGCAACATCGCTTTCATAAAAATCATTGTTTACAATTGGTTTGCATTCCAGTTTATTGGTTATTAATTGTCCGTCAAGTGCTTCAATAGCATAAACTGTTTCCCCAAAATCTGAAATAGAAAATTGAAAATCTGAAATCAATTTCTCTTCACAATCAAAATTATTCAGCAATTCCGGCAAATTACTACTGACCAATGACTTTCCTTCCTCAGCAACAAGCACTCCGTCAATATATGTTTGTAAAACTTTAAAATCTTTCAAGTCTTCTATCACAATAAAATCTGCGGCATCGTCTTCTTTTAATAAACCAATATTCATGTTGTAATGCTGTACAGGATTTATACATGCAGCCTGTAACACTTTAAAAACATCAATGCCTTTTGCAACGGCCCTTGCACAAAGCTGGTTGATGTGTCCGTCCGCTAAACTATCAGGGTGTTTATCGTCACTGCAAAACATCATCATTTCAAAGTGTTCATGCATCAGGTCAATCAATGCTTCAAAATTTTTCGCAGCACTTCCTTCACGTATTAAAATCTTCATACCGTATTTTAATTTGTCTAAAGCTTCAGCTGCCGTAAAGCATTCATGATCGGTACTGATGCCGGCATCAATATATTTTTTTGCATCATTACCTCTTAATCCCGGGGCATGCCCGTCAACCGGCTTCCCGAATTTTTTTGCCGAAGCTATTTTTTTATATACTTCTTCATCACCAAACAAAACACCGGGGAAATTCATCATCTCACTCAAATAATGTATCTCATCTTTTTGCAAGAGAGCATCAACATCGGTCGCCATTAACGCAGCACCGGCTGTTTCAAAAACAGTAGCAGGCACACAACTGGGTGCTCCAAAATGAAATTTAAAAGGAACCGTTTTTCCGTTTGTGATCATGTATTCAACACCTTCCATTCCGCAAACATTGGCAATTTCATGCGGATCGCTGATGGTGCCAACAGTACCATGCACCACAGCCAGTTTTGCAAATTCGGAAGGAACCAGCATGGAACTTTCGATGTGAACATGACTGTCTATAAAGCCGGGAAGAATGAAGCCCCCTCCATCTCCCCCGTGAGGGGGAGGGTTTATCGAAGTGACTGATTTTATTTTTCTATCTGCAACATAAACCTCTCCATAAAAAATTTCTCTTGCTGAAATGTCAACTATATTTCCTTGTATTTTAAAACTGTTCATCTTTGTAAATAATTTTTATTTTAAACTCCTCAAGGTACAAGATATGTGGGAAATCTAAAATTGGAGTACAGTAAATAATTATGCTATATTTACAGCCTAAAAATTACAAAATGAAAAATTTACTTTTATTCGGAATGTTAATTATGGCCCTTGTATTTGTGCAGTTTGCGCAGGCCCAGACCGTTGATGATGTTATCAATAAACATATTACTGCATTAGGTGGTAAAGAGAATATCAATAAGATACAAAACATGATAGCGGAAGGCAGTTTGAACATACAGGGTACCGATATTGCCGTAACATTAACCCAGGTACATAACAAACTGGCACGCCAGGATATAAACGCCATGGGAATGACCGGTTTTGATATGCTGACAGATAAGGAAGGCTGGACTTATATGCCATTTCAGGGTATGCAAAAACCCGAACCTAAAACTGCAGATGATGTAAAAGAAAGTCAGAGTGATCTGGATATTGCCGGTCCGCTGGTTGATTATGCAGCAAAGGGGCACAAAGTAGAATTACTCGGAAAAGAAGATGTGGATGGGACCGAATGTTACAAAATAAAAGTTACACTTGCCGGTGGAAAGGATGAGACTTATTATATTGACCCTGCATCGAACATGATCATAAGGATTAAAAAAATACAGAAAGCAAATGGCCAGGAGCAGGAAATACAATCAGATTTTTCTGATTATAAAGAAGTGGGAGGTGTTAAAATGGCGCATAGTATTGGTTTGCCCTTTGGCACCATGCTGCTATCAAGCATTAAAGTAAATCAAACAATACCCGACTCTGCTTTTAAGCATGACATGTAATTGAAAAGAAAATTATCAGTAACCCGGTTCCAAAAGGCCGGGTTATTTTATAATAAGCAAATACCGGCAACAGGTAGTTACTGTTTTTCCGGCAGTTAAATCAACCTAAATAAATTGTTTATGAAAAAAATAATTCCCTTTATCAGCATTTTATTTTTTACAAATGCAATACATGCCCAAATTTCTTCAGCAACTTTTGGAATGATGGAAGCCCGGCAGATTGGCCCTGCAACTATGGGTGGCAGACTTACTGCAATTGAAGGTGTAAACAATGAACCACGAACTATTTATATTGGTTCTGCAGGCGGCGGAGTTTGGAAAACCACCAATGCAGGTGTAAGTTTCAAATCAATATTCGACAAATATTGCCAGAGTATTGGTGCATTGGCAGTTGACCAGCAAAACCCAAAAACAATTTTTGTTGGAACAGGTGAAAGTAATATGCGTAACACCGTTTCCATCGGCGATGGTTTGTACCGCTCAACTGATGAAGGAGAAAACTGGACCAAAATAAAAGAACTTGACAGTACCGAACATATCAGTCGTATAATTATTGATCCGGTTAATTCAAATAATATTTATGTAGCTGCACCCGGACCATTGTGGAGCGATAGTAAACACCGTGGTTTGTACAAATCAACCGATGGTGGAAAAACATTTGAAAAAATTCTGTACATCAATGAACAAACCGGCGTTGCCGATATAGCAGTTAATCCGGCTAATCCTTCTATAGTTTATGCAACTACCTGGGAGTTCAGGCGCAAACCTTATTCTTTTAATTCTGGCGGAAAAGGAAGTGGTATTTATAAAAGTACCGATGGCGGTAAAACCTGGAAGGAGATAATAAAAGGCCTGCCCCCAAAACCATTAGGCCGCACTGCCATTGCATTGGCACCAAGTGCCCCCGAAAATTTAATTGCCATTGTGGAGGCTGAGAAAACAGGTTTATATATTTCATCCGATGGAGGTGAAAACTGGAAGCCGCAAAGTGCAACGATGAATGTAGTATCAAGACCTTTTTATTTTTCATGCCTGGTGATTGATCCCAAAGATCCCAAAAGAGTTTATCGTCCGGGTTATAGTTTTAGTTACAGCAGCGATGGTGGATATTCTTTTGCTGATGCCGGTGGTAATGTGCATGCCGATCATCACGCTTTATGGATAAACCCTAATTATACAAATCAAATGTACCTGGGTACCGATGGCGGTTTGTACGTGAGCAACGACCGCGGAGCCAACTGGTTGATGTTACCCATGCTTCCGGTATCGCAGTTCTATCATGTTACTTACGACATGAAAGAGCCATACAATGTTTATGGCGGCTTGCAGGATAACCAGAGCTGGTATGCACCTACGCAAAGTGCAGGCGGTATTGAAAACAGCGATTGGAAAAACATTGGCGGTGGCGATGGGTTTTGGGTTCAGGTTGATGGCATGAATCCGGATATTGTTTATTCCGAATCGCAGGGTGGAGAAATTATAAGAACAGATATTAAGCAGGGCAAGGCTTTCAATATAAAACCACAACAGGCTTTGAATGATGAGAAGCTGCGTTTTAACTGGAACACACCAATCGTTATCGGACAAAAAAATAAACGCAACCTGTACATAGCTTCTCAATATTTATATAAATCTGTTGATGAAGGAAAGAACTGGATAAAAATTTCGCCCGATCTTACCACCAATAATAAAGAAAAACAAAAGCAGGAAGAATCGGGTGGCTTGAGTGCCGATAATACATCTGCAGAAAATCATTGTACCATTTTCAGCATTGCCGAATCTTCCTTGGATGATAATTTGATTTGGGTTGGTACCGATGATGGAAACCTGCAATACACAACCGATGGCGGAAAAAACTGGACCAATGTTTCAAAAAATTACGTTGCAGCGGGCGTTCCTGCACAAACATGGGTGAGCAGCATCGAGCCATCGAAGTTTGACAGGAACGTTGTGTATGCAAGTTTTGATAACCACATGTACGGCGATCATAAAACTTATTTAGCCAGGTCATCTGATATGGGAAAAACATGGACCATGTTTACTAATGAAGATTTTACAGGCTTTGCTCATAAAATAAAAGAAGACAATGTAAACAAGGACCTCTTGTTTGCGGGAACAGAGATGGGTTTGTTTGCTTCACTCGATGGCGGCAGCAACTGGTTCCGGATGAAAAATAATATTCCCTGGCAGGCTCTGGTAAGGGATATTCAGATTCATCCAACAACCAACGATCTGATACTGGCAACGCATGGCCGCGGAATCATCATTGTTGATAATATTTCTCCCATGCGCAACATGACAAAGGAAATTGCAGCAAAAGATGTGGTGGTTTTTAATTCAAAACCGGTGAATCTTACGATGGGTAAATATTATGTAGGCTCGGGCAGTGGCGATGGATATATTGGCGGCAATTCATCACAGCAGGCAGCTATTGAATATTATTTTAAAGACAGGGTTAGCAGCGGCGAAGTGAAAGTGGATATTTATGATAAGGATGGTAAACTGGTACAAACGATTCCAGGCAGCAAACGCAAGGGTATAAATATTGTAAACTGGAACATGCGTGGTACGCCACCGAAAGTGGCCAGTGGCGGTACTAAAATTGATTTTGGTGGTTTTGTTGCTCCCATGGTTTTACCCGGTGATTATACAGTAAAACTGAAAGTAGGAGATAAGACCTTTGAAAATAAACTAACCATGCAGCGTGACCCTAACAGCGATATGACGCTTGCTGATATGGAAGACCAATACAGTACAGCCATGCAGTTATATAATATGCATGAGCGCCTGGGCAAACTTGTTGACAGCATCAGCACTAAACAAAAGACACTTCAACCGGCTTTAGATAAACTTAAAAATGCCAAAGTAAAAAAACTGGTACAGGAGTATTACGATAAACTGGAAGCGCTGCGCAGTAAATTATTAGCAACTAAACAAAAATCGCTTTTTGTTGATGAAAAAATGCTGAGGGAAGATATTACTGAAGTGTACGCTTCGGTTTGCAACCAGGAAACAGCTCCATCTAATCTCCAAAAAGAAAGAGCAGGTGTTTTGCTGCAGCAACTGGGCGATGCAGAAAAATTAAATGCCTCCATCAATAGTCAATACAATGAAAAAGTGAAAGCCGGGTTATTGAAAGAAAAGTTAGATAAGATGGAAAAGACGGAAGTAAAGAAGAAAGCAAATCAATAGATAAGGTTACATTATTAAATGCTAAAGCTGCCGGGTTTATTTTCCGGCAGCTTTTTTATTACAGGCGGCAACATCTTTCCTTTTATTTCGCTGTTCATTTTGTATCTTCCATGCCTAATTTTTTATTATGAAAAAACTAATTCTGCTTTTCAGCATTGCTGCTGTTTCAACCAATTTGTCCGCTCAAAAAAAATCATCGGTTGTTTCAAACGAGGACGATGTTTTACTAAGCAAAGTAAAATACCGGTCTATTGGCCCATACCGTGGTGGCCGCAGTGCTGCTGCCGTTGGTGACCTCAACCAAAAAAATACTTTTTATTTTGGTGGCACCGGTGGCGGCGTTTGGAAAACCATTGATGGTGGCAGCAACTGGAAAAATATTACCGATAAATATTTTGGAAGCAGCATCGGCTGTGTTTCTATAGCGCCAAGCGACAATACTATTTTGTATGTTGGTGAAGGCGAAAATTCTTTACGTGGAAATGTAAGTGAGGGTTTTGGTATATGGCGTACCGACGATGGCGGCCGCAGCTGGCGCAACCTGGGATTAAAAGATACAAGGCATATCATCCGCATTGTCATCCATCCAAAAAATCCTGATGTGGTTTGGGTGGCGGCTATGGGCCATTTATTTGGGCCGAATGAAGAACGTGGGGTTTTTAAAACAATTGATGGAGGCAAGACCTGGAAAAAAGTGTTGTATGTAAATAATCAAACAGGCTGCAGCGATCTGGTGATGGAGCCGGGTAATCCTTCTGTTTTATATGCAGGAACCTGGCGTATGTTGCGTACACCATACAGTATGGAAAGTGGTGGCGAAGGAAGCGGCATGTGGAAGAGTATTGATGGCGGCGAAACCTGGAAAAATATTACTGCAGCTAAAGGATTGCCTAAAGGGCTTTGGGGAATTGTTGGCGTGGCTGTCAGTCCATCCAATACCGATAAGGTTTATGCCATTTTAGAAAATAAAGATGGTGGTCTGTTTGTAAGCAATGATGCCGGTGAAAGCTGGACTTTACAAAGCAGCGATAACAGTATCCGCCAGCGGGCATGGTACTATACAAAAGTTTTTGTTGATCCAAAACTGGAGAATACGGTTTATGTACTCAATGTAAATTTTTTAAAAAGTACCGATGGAGGAAAAACTTTCAAAGGTATAAGAACGCCGCATGGAGATCATCATGATTTGTGGATTGATCCGAATGATGGAAACCGGATGATTGTTGCAGATGATGGCGGCGGACAAATAAGTTTTGATGGCGGCGATAACTGGAGTACATATAACAATCAGCCTACCGCACAGTTTTACCGTGTCAGTACCGATAATCATTTTCCGTACAGGATTTTGGGAGCACAACAGGATAATTCAACCGTACGGATTTTATCACGCAGCGATGGCGGACAAATTACGACTGACGACTGGCAGCCAACTGCAGGTGCTGAGAGCGGCTATGTGGTTGCCGATCCGTTGAATCCGGATGTGGTTTATGGCGGAAATTACAGCGGCTACCTGTCCCGGTTGGATCATAAAACCGGGGAGAACCGTGCAGTAAGTGTTTGGCCCGATGATCCGCTGGGTGGTGGAATTGATGTGGCTAAGTATCGTTTTCAATGGAACTTCCCCATCTTCTTTTCGCCGCACAATCCAAAAAAATTATATGCAGGTGGCAACCATTTATTTGTAACAGAAAATGAAGGAGCATCATGGACCGCATTGGGTGGAGATCTTACTACCAATGATAAAAAACGCCAGGCATCAAGTGGTGGCCCTATTACAAAAGATAATACCGGTGTAGAAGTTTATTGTACTGTTTTCACTGCAACAGAATCAACTTTAGAAAAAGATTTATTATGGACTGGTAGTGATGACGGGCTGATACATGTAAGTAAGGATGGTGGAAAGAATTGGGAGAATGTTACACCAAAGGAAGCAGGGCAATGGATGATGTGGAACTGTGTGGAAACCGATCCGTTTAAAAAGGGTAAAGCTTATTTTGTTGGTACTAAATACAAGAGCGACGATTTTGCTCCTTATCTTTTTAAAACCGAAGATTATGGCAAAACCTGGACAAAGATCACCAACGGCATTAACTCAATGCATTTTACACGTGCATTAAGAGCAGATAAAAAAAGGCCGGGTTTATTATACTGCGGAACTGAGTATGGCATGTACATCAGTTATGATGACGGTGCAAACTGGAAAACATTCCAGTTGAATCTGCCTATGGTGCCCATTACTGATCTTACCATAAAAGAAAATGATTTGATTGTTGCAACACAGGGCCGTTCTTTCTGGGTACTGGATGATCTTTCTGTTGTGCAACAGCAAGACAATAACATCTTCAATAAAAACCTGCATGTCTTTAGCGTAAACGATGCTTATCGTTTTGATGGTTTTCAAAACCCAAAACCGGTTAATGCAGGAATGAACCCGCCAAATGGTTCGGTGATTAATTATTATGTAAAAGATGTTTCCGATTCTGCTAAAGTGAGTATTGATATCCTTGATAAAAACAAAAAACGCATTAAAACTTTTTCAACCAAGGCAAAAGAAAAAGAAGATAAGATTGATGTGAGCAGCGGCATGAATCAATTCGTTTGGGATATGAAGTATCCGCCAGCGGAAAAAGTAGATGGACAGATTATCTGGCATGGAAATGTTCCTGGCCCCAAAGCTGCACCCGGACAGTATTTCTATAAGATAAAAGCGGAGAAGGATTCTGTGGAAGGAAGTTTTACAATTAAAGCCAATCCTGTGTACAATGTTTCGCAGCAGGATTATGAAGAGCAGTTTAATTTCCTGATTGCTATACGTGATAAATTTGATGAGATACAAAAAGCCGGAAAAAATATCCGTGATATCCGCAAGCAGATTAACGATTTTATGGATAAGCAGGGCAAGGATGTTCCTAAGGAAATAAAACAACAGGCAGATACCATTAAAAAACAAATGACAGCGGTTGAAGAAGCGCTGCATCAAACCAAGGCCAAGAGCGGACAGGATGTATTGAACTACCCAATTCGTTTGGACGATAAAATTTCCGGTCTATATGATTTTGCAGCAAGCGGCAATGCTGCGCCGGCAAGACAGGTAAAGGAAGCATTTGCAGAACTGGGAAGCCAGGCTGATGTGCAGTTGAATAAGCTGAAACAGATTATGGAAGTTGAAGTAGTGAAGTTTAATGAAATGATCAGGGAGAAAGCTTTGCCGGTGATCGGAATTAAAAAAGAAAAAGAGTGAAATACTAAATATTAATGTAAGCCGCCCCAATGAAACCGGGGCGGCTTTTATATATTTGCACATGAATTTAAAAGCATTCTCTTCTTCCTTTATCAACAAGTTCAGGTATTTAAAAAGGGCTTTTGGCAATAGATCTTTCCGCCTGCTGGATATTGGCGCAGGAAACCACTCTGCTACCAAAGCCAAAACTGTTTTCCCCAACTGCGAATACCACGGTGTAGACATGGAAAAAGAGTACAATAATAGCGAAGCTGATTTTAAGCTAATGCATGCTTTTTATGAAATGGATCTTACCAAACTCAACTTTACAGCAATACCCGATAATTATTTTGATGCTATACAGATTGCCCATGTAATTGAACATCTATACAATGGCGATGAAGTAATAAATGGATTGTTGCCCAAACTTAAAAGCGGCGGTTATATTTATCTGGAATATCCCGGAGAAAAAAGTACAAGGCTTCCATCTATGTACGGCACTTTAAATTTTAATGACGATACTACACATGTAAGGGTTTATTCTGTTTTAGAATTAACTACACTGCTTAACAACAATGGGTGTAAAGTATTGAAAGGGGGTATCAGAAGAAATATATGGTTTATGATAGCTATGCCTTTTCGTATTTTAAAAAGCTGGCTAAGCGGTAAAAAGTTGCACGGTAATATTTTTTGGGATTTGTTGGGATTTGCAGAGTTTGTATGGGCAAAAAAATTATGAGAAACGAATTCATAATTCATCACTCATAATTAATAATTATTCAAGAAGATCCGGCCTTCTCTCTTCCGTCCTCTTAAGCGCCTGCTCATGCCGCCATTCGTCAATCAGTTTATGGTTGCCGCTCATTAAAATTTCGGGCACTTTCCATCCACGGAATTCTTCGGGCCGGGTATAAACCGGCGGTGCCAGTAAATTATCCTGGAAAGAATCAGTGAGTGCAGATGTTTCATCATTTAATACACCGGGTATCAACCTGCCAATGGCATCAACCAAAACAGCAGCACCCAGTTCGCCTCCACTCAATACATAATCGCCTATGGAAATTTCTCTGGTTACAAAATGATCCCTGAACCGTTGGTCAACACCTTTGTAATGACCACATATCAACAGTAAATTATTTTTTAAAGAGAATCCATTTGCCATTTGCTGGTTGAATGTCTCACCATCGGGGGTTAAAAAAATAATTTCATCGTATGGAGTTTCTTTTTGCAGGCTTTCAATCGCATTCACAAGTGGTTCAATCATCATCACCATACCAGCGCCACCACCAAAAGCATAATCATCTACCTGTGCACGGGCATAGGTTGTATGGTCACGCAAATTAATCACGTTCACTTCCAGCAGGCCTTTATCTCTTGCCCTTTTCATAATGGAGTGGGCAAAAGGGCTTTCTAAAAGGCCGGGAACAACAGTAAGAATATCTATTTTCATTTGTGCAAAGGAAATGAATAATGAACAAGGAACAAGGAATTCTGAATGAACAAATTCTTCACCAGCCTGTGAAGTCATCTATATCTCTTTTATCTTTTTTTGTAGGACGACCTTGTTTACTCATTCTTTTACCGGTTTGAAAAACTGCTGCCTGAAATTTTATACGGTCCAGTTCTTCGGCAGGTGTAATATCCTCATAAAACTTTATAGCCTCACAGTATTGCACTCTTTTGTGTAATAAGCCGGTTACTTTAATGACCCAGCGTTTATTTTCAGTTTTTACTTCATATTCATCGTTAACCTGTACTGCTTTTGAAGATTTTACATTTACTCCATTATGTTTTACTTTGCCTTTATCACAGGCATCGCCAGCCTGGCTGCGTGTTTTAAACAAACGTACGGCCCATAAATATTTATCTATCCGCAGTTTTTCTTTTTCCATAGGTCAAAAATAAATGCTTTTACAGCAATGGCAGTTAAAGCTTACTCTAATTTCGTATTTTTAAACACCAAAACCGGAAAATATGCGATTCACAAAAATTATTGTTCTGTTTCTTTTTATATGTATCTGTCAATTTACAGTTGCACAAAGTGGTGGACGGATTAATTGGTCTGCTGATGGAAATCATTATACAATAATTAAAGACGGTAATATCGTTCAGGTTGATCCAAAGACCGAAACTGAAACTGTGATTATTAAAAAAGAACAGCTTACCGTACCTGAAACAAAAGAATTTCTTGAACCCCAATCTTACACTTTTAACAATAACTACACCCGGGTTTTAATTTTTACCAATACTGCAAAAGTATGGCGTTATAATACCAGGGGCGATTACTGGATACTGGATATTTTTGCCAGTAAGTTGCGAAAACTTGGTAAAGGCCTTGCAGCGCAGTCTTTGATGTTTGCCAAATACTCACCCGATGGAAAAAAAGTTGCTTATGTAAGCGAAAATAATATTTATGTGGAAGAGATAAGCTCGGGCATTATTACAAAAATTACTGTTGATGGCAGCCGGAAATTAATTAATGGAACTTTTGACTGGGCTTATGAAGAAGAGTTTGGCTGCAGGGATGGATTCAGGTGGAGCCCCGATGGAAATAAAATTGCCTTCTGGCAGGCAGATGCAACAAAGATCCGTGATTATTATATGCTGAATACAACCGATAGTGTTTACTCAAAAGTGATTCCTGTGGAATATCCAAAAGTTGGTGAGTCACCATCGCCTGTGCGTATTGGTGTGGTAAGTCTCAGCAACAGGCATGTAAAATGGATGGAGATAGATGGAGATCCTCAGCAAAACTATATCCCCAGAATGGAATGGGTTAGTGCAAATGATTTGGTTGTACAGCAGTTAAACCGTAAACAGCAGGAAAGCAAATTGATATACTGCAATGTAAAGACCGGTGAAAGTCATACATTTTGGGCCGAGAGCAGTACCTCCTGGGTTGACCTGAATGCCGATGATCCCGGAGGATGGAACTGGATAAATAAAGGAGCCGAATTTATATGGATAAGTGAAAAAGACGGCTGGCGGCATATTTACAGGATAAGCAGGGATGGGAAAACCGAAACACTCTTAACCAAAGGTAATTACGATATCGGCGAAATAAAATGTATTGATGAAGCTAAAAATTTTATTTACTTCACGGCTTCGCCGGAGAATGCAACACAATTGTATTTGTACCGGGTAAATATTGATAAAGGAACTTTTTTGCAACAGGTTACCGGTACTGTAAAAAAAGTTGTTGATGCGGTTACCAATTCAAAAGATGATCCTGAACTGGTGAGTCAGAAAAGCCTGAAGGGAACACACAGTTATAATATTTCGCCCAACGGTAAATATGCCACACATTCGTTTTCCAATCATAATACGCCAACAGTAAGGGAATGGATAACATTGCCCGATCATAATCCTATCAACAGTGCAAAAAGTATTGCTAAAAATATAAAAACTGATGACAGGAGCGATGTTGAATACCTGAGGATAATTACCAGCGATAATATTATTCTGGATGCCTGGATCAACAAACCGAAAAATTTTGATTCCACAAAAAAATACCCGGTAGTTTTTTATGTTTATGGAGAGCCGGCATCTTCAACTGTGCAGGACAGGTACGGAGCCCATAATAATTTTTTATACAAAGGTGATATGAGAGCAGATGGTTATGTGCAGGTGGCGATTGATAACCGGGGAACCCCTATGTTAAAAGGCGCAGCCTGGCGCAAATCTATTTACAGAAAAATAGGAGAAGTAAATGTGATTGATATGGCCAATGGGTTTAAGAAACTGCTGGAACTCTATCCCTATCTGGATCCTGAAAGAACTGCTGTGTGGGGGTGGAGCGGTGGAGGATCATCAACATTAAACTTGCTATTCCGCTATCCCGATATTTTTAAAACAGGTATTTCCATCGCCGCAGTTGCCAATCAATTGTTCTATGATAATATTTACCAGGAGCGGTACATGGGGCTGCCACAGGAAAATTTACAGGATTTTATAAATGGCTCACCTATCACTTATGCAAAAAACCTGAAAGGGAATTTATTGTACATACATGGTACCGGCGATGATAATGTTCATTTCAGCAATGCCGAAGTGTTGATAAACGAACTTATAAAAAACGGAAAGCAGTTTCAGTATATGCCTTATCCAAACCGGTCGCACAGTATTTCCGAAGGGGCAGGTACATTTCAGCATTTATCAACCTTATATACTAATTATTTAAAAGAACATTGCCCGCCTGGTGCCAGGTAATAAACATGCTTACTTTAAAAATGCGTTCTGTAAAAGGAACGCATTTTTTTCATTCAGGTAATTTGTAAAATAGATTAATCGATAGTTAATATTTTTTTGAATATGCGAAAATATCCTCAACTTTAGGATATCAAAATCTTTTTTATGAGAAAACTAATGCTATCGCTTGGCCTTGTGCTAAGCTCTTTTATTTTGTTTGCCCAGCAAACCATTACTGTTACAGTAACAGATTCAAAAACCGGGAACCCGGTACCCAATGCTTCTGTAAAGATTAAATCTACCAACAAAGGAGCCAGTACCAATGAAAACGGTATAACCATATTGCAGGCTTCGGCCAATGATGTGCTTGAAGTGAGCAGTGTTGGTTATGCAACCAGGGAAATAAAACTGGCCGGCCAGGTTAATATAAATATTACACTTGAATCAACTGTAATAGAATATGTGGATATTGTACTCGTAGGAACACGTGGTGCACCCCGTGCAAAAATTGAAACGGCCGTGCCGGTTGATGTGATCCGTATTAACCAGGTTGGTTTACCAACAGCAAGAATGGATCTGACCTCTGCATTAAATATGGCAGCACCTTCTTTCAATTATAATAAACAAACCGGTGCCGATGGTGCCGATCACGTTGACCTGGGTACACTACGTGGACTGGGACCCGACCAGACCCTGGTGCTGATAAATGGCAAACGCCGCCACCAGACTGCTTTTGTGGCTTTATTTGGTTCCAGAGGCCGTGGTAATTCTGGTGCCGATCTGAATGCATTTCCGCAATCATCGGTTGACCGGATTGAGATATTACGTGATGGAGCTTCGGCTCAATACGGTTCAGATGCTATGGCAGGCGTAATGAATGTGATACTTAAGAAAGATATTAATCACTGGACCATTAATACAGGCTGGGCAGGATATTATGATACAAAATATAATGCCCATAAAACAAGAAGCACCAATCAGTATTATTCTGGCCGGCCAATTGATGGCGGTACGTTAACTTTTTCGGCAAACAATGGTTTTGCTTTGGGTAAAAACGGCGGCTTTGTAAATATCAGTTTCGATTTTTTGAACCAGGCTAAAACATACAGGCAGGTGGCCGATACAAATGTATGGACCAAAAAAGATGCACTACCGCTTAACACTGGCCGCCGGGCATTTGGTGATGCCTCTGTTACTACAGCCGGTGCCATGTATAATATGGAAATACCATGCAAAACCGGTTCAACAACTTTTTATTCTTTTGGAGGATACAATTATAAAAAATCAGATGCATTTGCTTATACCCGTAACTACAGCGCCCGGCCCGACCGCTTTCCCATTGATAACAGCGGTAACTTAATATTTCATCCCGACATCATGCGTGTTGCCAACGATGGAGAAATTTATTATAATCCGCATATACAAACTAAAATACAGGATGTATCATTTGCCGCAGGCGTAAAAGGGAAACTTGGTAAAGACTGGAACTGGGATATCAGCAATACTTTAGGCAGAAATGATTTTCATTATTATGGTGATAAAACATTTAATGCTTCGCAGATAATGGTGGCCAATGCCGTGCAGCCCACTCATTTTGATGATGGCGGTTTTAACTTTTTGCAAAACAGCTTCAATGTTGATGTAAGCAAATCGTTTAAAACAGTTGCGGCCGGCCTTAACCTGGGTATGGGCGGCGAGTTCCGTTACGAGAATTATAAAATTTATAAAGGCGAGGATGCATCCTACCTGGCTTATCCAAATTCATACGGCCAGGCTCCGGGTTCACAAGGTTTTCCGGGCTTCAGCCCTGCCGATGTAGTGAATGAATCGAGGAATAATGTAAGTTTTTATGCCGATGCTGAACTGAATGCCAGCAAAGCCTGGTTGCTGGATGCTGCGGTACGTTTTGAAAATTATTCGGATTTTGGATCGGTTGCTACTTTTAAATTTGCAACCCGTTATAAAGTTGCCAAAGACTTTAACCTGCGTGGTTCTGTCAGTACAGGTTTCAGGGCACCATCGCTGCAGCAGATCAATTTCAGCAATACCCTTACTTCTTTCAGCGGCGGTATGCTGGTACAATCACGTATTGCACGCAATGGCGATGCTATTACAAAATCGGCCGGTATTCCCGATCTGAAAGAAGAAACTTCTGTTAATGGCAGTATTGGTTTTGCCTGGAAACCGGTGGCGGGCCTTACTATTACCGTAGATGGATATATGGTTAAGGTAAAAGACAGGATCGTATTATCTGGTTTGTTTGATAAAGATGATGCTACATTGCCTGCTGCATTTACATCGCAACTGTCGGCAATAAATGTACAGACTGCCCAGTTTTTCGCCAACTCGGTTAATACCACCAATTTTGGTTTAGACATGGTGATTGACTACAATAAAAAAATAGGAGCCAATACCTTTAAAGCCATGTTTGCAGGTAACATCCAAAAAATGAAAGTTGATAAGGTTAATATTCCTGCGGCTTTGGATGACAGTTACAGACACCGCAAAACTTTCTTCAGCGACAGGGAAGAAGCCTTCCTGCTGGCATCGGCACCAAATGCAAAATTTAACCTGAGTCTGGAGTATACTTTAAATAAGATTGGTTTTGGTACGCACATCAATTACTTCGGCAATATGAAATCGCTTGGCTTTGGCTGGACAGGTTTGGCAAGTGCTGCCGGTACAGGTGGTCCCGGCGATCCTGATATTTCGGGAAGCTTTACCGGTATTGATCCTTATGTTGATATTGATGGCTACAACGACCAGGTAAATGTAGTGAAAGAGATATTCGATTATAAAGCAAAAGTTACTGTTGACCTGTTTGTATCTTATAAGTTCAGCAAAAAAATAAGTTTGTTCATTGGTGCCGATAATATTTTTAATGTGCATCCCAATTTTGCTGCGGTACCCAATGCACGTTACGAATCTTTTGATAACGAAGCCGGCGGCCCTTGGGAGTCGGTGCAGATGGGAGTTAACGGAAGAAAATTATTTACCAAGCTGGCGTTTAATTTTTAAACGTTTAAATATTTAATTTAGAGGAGACATTTTTTAAAATTGTCTCCTTTTTTCTTTTAAATAATACTGATCATGAAAAGATATTCCAGGCAGTTGTTGTTATTTTTATTTTCCGGTATAGCAGCTCTTGCAGTTGCTCAAAATAAAATCGTAGTCTTTCAGTCTGATTTTGGATTAAAAGATGGTGCCGTATCTGCCATGAAAGGCGTGGCCATGGGGGTGTCTCCCGATCTTAAATTATTTGATCTTACCCATGAAATTCCTGCCTATAGTATCTGGGAAGCAGCTTACCGGTTGGAGCAAACAGTGTCTTACTGGCCTGCCGGAACCGTATTTGTTTCGGTTGTTGATCCGGGAGTTGGTACAGAAAGAAAATCAATAGTGCTTAAAACAAAGTCGGGCCATTTTATTGTTACTCCTGATAATGGCACATTGACTTTGATTGCTGAATCGTTGGGAATCGAAGAAGTTAGGGAAATTGATGAAGCCGTGAACCGCCGTAAAGGTTCTGAAAAATCTTACACTTTTCATGGACGTGATGTATATGCATATACAGGAGCAAGACTTGCTGCCGGCAGCATAAATTTTGAACAGATAGGAAAGGAGTTGCCAAAACAAGTGGTAAGTATTCCTTATCAGAAAGCTGTGTTGGAAGGAAATAAAATAAAAGGAACCATTTCCATTCTGGATATCCAGTATGGAAATATCTGGACAAATATCCCGTCAGAACTTTTTAATAAACTGAATGTAAAGGTTGGAGATAAGCTGCGTGTTACTATTTCTCAAAACAGGATAAAAAAGTATGAAGGAACCATGCCATATAGTGAAACCTTTGGTGGAGTGGCAAAAGGTAAGCCACTTGCTTACCTCAACAGTTTATTACAGCTTTCGTTTGCGTTAAACCAGGGCAATTTTTCTGCCACAAATAAAATTTACAGCGGCAGCAATTGGACGGTGGAAATATCTAAACAATAATTTCTATTCTTCCGGGATATTCTTCCAATGCCTTCTCCAAACAATCCATTGCAGCATTAATAGAATCAAGGTTGATTACATAAGCCAGCCTCACTTCATTTTTCCCCAAGCCTACGGTGCTGTAAAAGCCCGTTGCCGGGGCAAGCATTACTGTCTGGTTGTTGTAAGAAAATGATTCCAGTAACCACTGACAGAATTTATCAGAATCATCAATAGGTAATTTAGCCATCGCATAAAATGCGCCGCCGGGGTTTGGGCAAAAAACGCCGTTCATGGCATTAAGCCGCTTTATGATTAAATCACGTCGTTCCCGGTATTGTGCTTTTGTCTTATTAAAATAATCATCCGGTAAATCAACTGCTGCTTCGCCTAATATTTGTGCAAAAGTCGGCGGACTCAGCCTTGCCTGTGCAAACTTCATCGCTGCATCAAGCAGCGATTTGTTTTTTGTAACAAAGGCGCCAATTCGGCCACCACAGGCACTGTAACGCTTACTAATGGTGTCCATCAACACCACATTGTCTTCCACACCTTTCAGGTGCATGGCACTGGTAAATTCGCCATCGTAGCAAAATTCACGGTAAGCCTCATCAGCAAATAAAAATAAATCGTGTTTCAGGATGAGTGTTTTTAACACCTGCATTTCTTCGGCACTGTATAAATAACCTGTTGGGTTATTGGGATTGCAGATTACTATCGCCTTTGTTTTTTCGGTGATGGCCTGTTCAAAATCTTTTATGGGTGGTAATGCAAAACCTGTTTCAATTGAAGATGAAATTGGTTTAACTGAAACACCGGCTGCTACTGCAAAACCATTATAGTTGGCATAAAAAGGTTGCGGAATAATTACTTCATCGCCGGGGTCCAGACAGGCCATGAAACCAAAAAGAATGGCTTCGCTGCCACCGGTTGTAACAATGATTTCATCAGGCGTTACATGAATATTATTTTTGGCATAATACTCAGTAAGTTTTTTCCGGTAACTCTCGTTACCTGCACTGTGACTGTACTCCAGTACTTTAAAATCTGAATGACGAACTGCATTCAAACATTCTTCCGGGGTTTCAATATCCGGCTGGCCTATGTTCAGGTGATATACTTTGATTCCTCTTTTCTTTGCAGCTTCTGCATAAGGAACCAGTTTACGAATAGGAGAGGCTGGCATGTCCTCGGCACGTTTACTTATTTTTAGCATGATGCAAATATAAAGCAGGGATGGGGATTTTTATCATGCGGAGGATGGAACGCTGATTACACAGATATGGCGGATATAAACAGATTAAATCTGCGCAAATCCGCTCAATCAGTGTCATCCATGTTCCATTTACCTTAAGTTTGCACATGCCCGATTTTAATACAGCAAGCCGCATCATCATTACCTGTAGCAACCGCCTGTCGCCTTACCTGCAAATGGAAGTTGCAGAACTTGGTTTTAAACCCGAACGGGTTTTTAAAACCGGCGTGGAATTAAAAGGAACTTTGCAGGATTGTATCCGGCTGAATTTAAATCTCCGCTGTGCCAGCCAGGTATTATTTTCTTTAAAAGAATTTAATGCTGACAATGCAGATGATCTTTACAATGTATTACTTGATTTTTCCTGGGAAGATGTGATTGCTGTAGATGGATATTTTTCCATCAGCAGCAATGTGAGTAATGATACCATCAACAATTCTTTATTTGCCAATGTGAAAGTGAAAGATGCGATTGTTGACCGGTTCCGCAATAAAACCGGCGAAAGGCCCGACTCTGGCCCCATGCTGGATAAGACTGTTATTCATTTATACTGGAAAGAATCGCTGGCTGAAATTTTTATTGATACAAGTGGTGAAACTTTATCCAAACATGGATATAGAAAAATTCCCGGCAAAGCGCCGATGCTGGAATCTTTAGCAGCGGCAACTTTGCTGGCAACCAAATGGGACAGGAAATCTGTTTTTATAAATCCGATGTGCGGTTCTGGTACTGTTGCTATTGAAGCTGCATTGCTGGCAACAAACCGAAAGCCGGGATTACTTCGTTTTAATTATGCATTTATGCATCTGGTGGGTTATGATGAAAAGTTTTATATGGATGAATTCAGTAAACTGGAAAAACAGGTTGCAGCAGTCGAAGGACTAAAAATTATTGCAACAGATATCAGTGAAGATGCGGTGAACATTTCAAAAGTGAATGCAGGTATTGCCGGGGTGGAAGAATATATTGAATTTGCTGTTTGTGATTTTGAAGAAACTACTGTTGATCAGGATGGAAACGGTATTGTTTATTTTAATCCTGAGTACGGCGACAGGCTTGGTGTTGAAGCTGAATTGGAAATTACTTACAAAAGGCTCGGTGATTTTTTAAAGAAAAAATGCAAAGGGTATTTTGGATATGTTTTTACCGGAAATTTAGAACTGGCAAAAAAGATTGGCTTAAAACCAAACAGAAGGATAGAATTTTATACCAGTAAGATTGATTGCAGGTTATTGGAGTATGAATTGTATAGCGGGACGAAGCGTACAGATAAGTAATGATTATTTACAAGACTCAAACTGCAGGAGGGCAACTGCTCGGGTTTAGTATTCATCATAATTAGTCAGCGGATTTTTCTCAGCAGATCTGTCACTTGCAACTATTCCTTATTCCTTATATATACCAATTTAATTCCTGCCTTATCCGTCTCCCTCTTATCTATCTCAAATTGCGGAATTGATTTGATCAACGGCGTTAATTTTTGAAAACCATAATTCCTTGGATCAAAATTGGGTTGCTTTTTCAGGATGAGGTTGCCCACATCTCCCAAAAATGCCCAGCCATTCTCGTCTCCAAGGTCATTAATGGTATGTGCAATTAATTTCAATGTTTCCTTATTCACTTTATCAACCGAAGCTTTTTGTGCAGGCTTTGCTCTTTTGGCTCTTATTGCAGCAGTACGCTCATCTTCAATCACCGGAATAATTTCCATGTAAATGAATTTATCGCAGGCCACAATAAAAGGATTAGGCGTTTTCTTTTGGCCGATACCAAATACTTTCATACCAGCTTCTCTCAGGCGTAATGCTAATCTTGTGAAATCACTGTCGCTGCTTACAATGCAAAAACCATCTACTTTACCCGAGTATAAAATATCCATGGCATCAATAATTAAAGCGCTGTCGCTGCTGTTTTTACCACTGGTGTAGCTGTATTGCTGAATAGGGGTAATAGCATTTTCCAACAACACATTCTTCCAGCCGCTTACAGTGGGTTTGGTCCAGTCGCCATAAATACGGCGGAAAGTGGGTGTGCCGTACTTGGCAATCTCTTCCATCATCCCTTTTACATTGCTGTAGGGCACATTATCTGCATCTATTAAAACCGCCAGGCGGGTATCTTGTATTTCCATAAAATTATTTATTGTACAATATAACGAATTCTGATTTTATCATCCGTTTACATAAAACTCCTCCACTTTCTTTCTTGCCCAGGGAGTTTTGCGTAAAAACTTAAGACTGGATTTAATACTTGGATTGTCTCTGAAACAATTTATACGGATAATATTGCCCAGTTCTTCCCAGCCGTACATTTCAACAAGATGTGTAACAATCATTTCGAGAGTTTTGCCGTGCAATGGATCGTTTGATGGCTCATGATTCGTCATGTGGCTTAATTTTATTTATAACAGCAGGTGTTTTTTGTTTTTTAGAAGTGAACATCAACCCAAACATAAGCACCAGCGCCGATAAGATCACAACCTGAATGAGCAACGACTTATTTACAAATTGGATATTTTGAGCCGGAACAATTGATAAAAACAGCAGGATATTAATAAGCCCACGGGGTGCAATAAAAACCATCGGAAAAAGTTCGAGCTTGAAAATACTGAACTGAATAATACGGAATAAGAATACTGCAACTACGATCCCGATTGCCCAGGTAAATGTTTTTGTATTGAGCAACTCTGCGTTTTCAATAAGAAAACCAAACAGCAGAAAAAACAAGGCACGTACAAGAAACGTGGCTTCTGCAACAAGCTCTTTAAACTTTGCAACTTCCTTGTTCAACAAGTCGGGGTTTAATCTTCTTATCCAGTTAAATCTTTTAAGTTCATCCAGGTTACTGAGAAACAAACCGAAAATTAAGATCAGGATAAGCGCAGGCAAATGGAACTGTTTTGCGATACTGTATATAAGAAGCATCAGCAAAATGATGGGCATAAATTTTATGTGATGGTCAATCTTGCTGAGTAAAAAGGCAAGCATCACTGTGGCTACAAATGAAACAGCAATCATAATGATCAACTGCAAACCTGCTTCAATAATTGTAGGCGATTCATTAAACTGGTTAAGGGCAACAAAATTAAAAATGATTACTGCAAAAATATCCGACAGGCTGCTTTCATAAGTGATAAACTCCCTGTTATGGGCTTGTAAATATTTTGCACTGGGGATGGCTATTGCACTGCTGATGACACAAAACGGAATGGCGTTGGTAAACGCATCTTTTAGTGAAGTGCCCGGAATGAAATACTGAAAAGCAAGTGCAAGTAAAAATCCTAAACCAAAAATGGGCAGCAAGGAAGCTATTACAGACTTGATGATAAGTGGCCTTTTATCTTTATTCATTTCAACCTCCAGTGCGCCATCCAGCACAATCAGTATGAGTCCGAGCGTTCCTAAAAAGGGCAGTAAATTTTCGAGGTTTGGTATAAATTTATCAAACTCATGACTTAGCTGCCGTACAACCCAGCCTAAGAGCAACAACAATATAACCGATGGTATCCTTGTATGTGCAGCACTGATATCAAAAACATAAGCAAATAAAAGAAGCGTACAAATGACAATGATGATGGCGGTGGTCATACAAGAAGTATAAATAAAAACGTCTTGCAGTTTTACAAGACGTTTTAAAATTAACTAAAAGGTTGATTGGTTGTTTATCAGTTGCCCATTTTCTTTTTCAGATACTCATCAATGGCATCTAAAAATTCCTCGGTGTACAAATAATGCTCAGCATGATTTACTTTATTGCCATGAATACAAACTGCCAGGTCCTTTGTCATTTTACCACTTTCAACTGTTTCGATACAAACGGATTCCAATGCATTGCAAAAATCAATTAGTGGTTGGTTGTTATCTAATTTACCACGGAAGGCAAGCCCTCTTGTCCATGCAAAAATAGAAGCAATCGGATTGGTAGAAGTTGGTTTTCCTTTCTGATGCTCCCTGTAGTGGCGGGTTACGGTACCGTGGGCTGCTTCAGCTTCCATAGTATTTCCATCAGGAGTTACCAAAACAGAAGTCATTAAACCTAAAGAACCAAAACCCTGTGCCACAGTATCGCTCTGCACATCTCCATCGTAATTTTTACAGGCCCATACAAAATTGCCGTTCCATTTTAAGGCACTGGCAACCATGTCGTCAATCAGGCGGTGTTCATAAACAATACCTGCATCTGCGAATTTTTGTTTGAATTCAGCTTGATAAATATTCTCAAAAATATCTTTAAAACGGCCATCGTATTTTTTAAGGATGGTGTTTTTGGTAGAGAGGTATAAAGGCCAGCCCTTACTTAATGCCATATTAAAACAACTGCGTGCAAAACCAGTAATACTTTCATCGGTATTGTACATGCTCATAGCAACGCCGTCGCCTTTAAAATTGTACACTTCAAAAACCTGTGGTTCGCCACCGTCTTCAGGTGTAAAAGTCATGGTTAATTTTCCTTTGCCTTTTATCACCGTATCAGTAGCACGGTACTGGTCGCCAAAAGCATGACGGCCAACAATGATAGGAGCTGTCCAGTTGGTAACTAATCTTGGTACATTCTGCATAACAATAGGTTCACGGAAAACAGTGCCATCAAGAATATTACGGATGGTTCCGTTCGGACTCTTCCACATTTGTTTCAGCTTAAATTCTTTCACACGATCTTCATCAGGTGTAATGGTGGCACACTTGATACCTACACCGCAGGCCTTGATGGCATTGGCAGCATCAATAGTAACCTGGTCGTTGGTTTCATCACGGTATTCCATACCCAGATCGAAATACTGGATATCAACATCCATATAAGGAAGTATCAGTTTGTCTTTAATAAATTTCCAGATG
>Ga0138256_10000984_pt1 | contig 30486 bp, 35 predicted proteins | sample KNB2016incub_MG_FD_105486 | JGI IMG/M metagenome (GOLD analysis project Ga0138256, IMG submission 105486) | Active sludge microbial communities from wastewater in Klosterneuburg, Austria - KNB2014incub_MG | ecosystem: Engineered > WWTP > Activated sludge > Unclassified | place: Austria... | reverse complement strand
TTATGGAAAATAGTTTAAGATTGGAATGTCTTAAACAAACAAAGTGTCTTTGATCTTAAGAGTAGAATTACAAATGCAGAAGCTACAGTAGTACAAAAGCTGAGCAAAGCAGCTGAACGAAACGGGCTGTATATCGTTTCGTTCTTGACTTTTTTGTTACTTTTTGTGTCAAGACAAAAAGTAAAAGCACTACACATTCACTATCCCATTCTTAATGGCATACATCACCAGTCCCACCCTTGTCTTAACGTGCAGTTTTTCAAACAGTGCATCCCTGTACCCATCAATGGTGCGGGGGCTCACAAACATCTTATCGGCAATCTCTTTATAAGTAAGTTCGGTACAACTGTATTTTAAAAAATCGGTCTCCCGGTCGTTCAGCGGCACCAGGCTCTTTAACCCGCCGCCGTCGTCTTCCATTTTATTGATAGCATGCATCAGTTTGCCGCTTACCAGGTCGCTGTAATAAAAACCCTTGTCAATTAAAGCGTGAATGGCCGCTTTCAGTTCGGCCGGTTCACTGTCTTTTAAAATATAACCTCTTGCGCCGCATTTTAACATGCGGATGATGGAGGTTTCATTATCATACATGCTGAGGGCAAGTACTTTTACATCAGGGTGGTTTGTTTTGAGCCATTGAGCGGTTTCGTAACCATCCATTTCAGGCATGTTGATGTCGAGCAACACGATATCGGGCAACTGTTTTGTATCCAGTTTTCCAATAAAATTTTTTCCGTTATCTGCTTCAAACAAAACAGTGTGCCCCAGGTCTTTTACCAAAGACGCAAGCCCGTTACGGAGTAAACTGTGATCGTCTGTTAAAACTATTTTAGCCATCAGGAAGGTTTAAAAGGTTTAATGGTTTAAAACGGTTAAGGGTTAGGCAGTTCAATGGTTATGGATGTTCCGCTCCCGGGTGCAGACTGTAAATTAAATTGTCCGCCGATCAATGCGGCCCTGTTTTGCATGCTCTTTAAGCCGATGCCTGTTTTGCTGTGTAAATCAAATCCTGTCCCATCGTCAGTAACAGCCAGTGAAAAATTTCCGTTGGCATAATTAAGTGTCACGGTAATATTTTTTGCTTTGGAATATTTGATGACATTGTTCAATGCTTCCTGTGCAATGCGGAAGAGCACCATTTCTTTTTGCGGGGGTAGTTTGTAAGGCTCACCGGTTATTGTCATCCTTGTCCTGAATTCGCCACTGTTCTCCAGTATCTGCAATTCATCGGCTAGTGACTGCTGCAACCCCAGTTCGGCAATGCGGTCGCCGTGCATGCTGCGGCTCAGGTCACGCAGGTCGTTGATGGCTTTGCTGATGAGGACCTTGGTATCCTGCAATTTCTGTTCGCTGTTGCTTTCAAAAGTATTCAGGTTAAGCTTGGCAAGGCTCAGCACCTGGCCCACGTTATCGTGTATCTCTTCGCTGATGGTTTTGAGTGTTTGCTCCTGGATTTCGAGCTGGGTTTGGAGGAGCTCCTGTTCAAATTGTGTTTTCATGAGTTGTTTTTCCTGAATGAGTTTATTTTTTCTGGTAGTAAACAGGTATGCCAATAGTACTACAAATCCCACAAAGGCAACCACAATAATGCTGCCCAGCAGGATCATCGTGGTCAGGTTTTCTTCTTCGATCGCTTTGTGCATAGAATGGCTATTGAAATACAGCTGTACAATACAAAAATCAGTTTATTATTTATGGAAGCAAATACTTTTGCAGTTTTGTCCCAATGATTTTGCAAAAAAGTATCAAAGAAGAAAAGGTAGGTAAATTCACCTGCATTGAAAAACAATACACCGGTGCATATCCAGAAAAGCGGATTGGTCAGTAATGTTTTGTGTTCATCATTGCGGAACAGATCAATCAGGCCCAGGCAGCTGAAAATGATCATGAGTGTGCTGCCTGCTTTTAGGGTATTGGTGTTTAAGAGTGTAAACCCCTGGATAAAAAAGATATTGACAAAAGCCCACACTCCAAGTAATACAGTGCTCCAAAATATTGTTTTTTTAAGAGAAGCAGTTAGGCAAAGACTGGCGATAATGAAACCATAGAAAATGTATTCTATAGGAATGGTAATATTATATAACCAGGTATTGGGATGATGCAATACCCGGCGGATGTACCTGCCGGTAAGGTCAGCGCTGACCATCAACAATAAGAAAGGAATAAACCAGCGCAGTGGTTTGTGATTGAACTTATACAAAACCACCACGCTGATTATAAAAGCGCCGATTGTAAAATAATGGAAGGGTGAAAGAGGGAACATAGTTATTCTTTTTATTCACATTGTTGAGGGCAAAGTTCGCCATGGTTAAATGAATCGGCACTCTTCCAGCCTGCAGGGGGAGGAACAGCATTCCAGTTCAGCACCCGGCCATTTTCAGTGGGAACAAAAATAAGTGTTGATTGTACCACATATTTTCTTTCGCCACCGCTTCGTCTGGCATCATCTTTATAATAGGCGGCACAAATTGCCATAAGCCCGGTCAGTGTATTGTGTTGGGTAAAAACATCCATCATCTTGTCAATTTTACACCTGCTGACCCAGATGGCAATAGATAAGGGATCAATGCTTGCAGAACTTCTTTGTCCCTGAATGCTTTCATCCCTGAATTTTTCCCCGAAACGGTTTATCTGCTTTCTCGCCTCTCCAACCGATAAATTCATTTCTAATTCGCCCGGATTGCATGTGCCAAGAGGGATATCAACCCCGATCTGGTTGGTATGCTTTTCGAGAGGGGATGTACTGTTCGATTTTGTGGTGGGAGTAACCAGTAATACCGACCGGGTGGTAAGGCCCACAAGCTTTGCACCAAGGAAAAAGCGGACACCATCATAAGTTGGGTTATTATCTAAAAAAGTTTTTATTGACTGAATAGCGCATTTCGAGATCCAAAAATTATCTGTAAGGCCGTTGTTATCAAAGGCAGCCATATACTTTTGTATCATCCGCTCTCCCTCAGCTCTGTCTACATAGTAATCACATTCATCGGTTACTGATGCAGTTTTGTTAGTTGAATCAAGCCGAATGGTATTTAAACTGTCAGGTTGATTTTTTCCAATTTTTTCTGTTTCTGCATTATTGCAGCTGTGAAAACTTACGCCTGCAACAAAAAAAACAATAAGAATATGTAGTCGTTTCATTTTTTACCTTTTTAAGTTTGTTAGTTACATACTTGTGGACAAAGCTCGCCATGGTTCATTCCTCCAGGAGCCCCGGCAGGTCTATAAGCACGTATAAATTTATAGAAAGATTTGATTATTGTCCAGTTGTCATCATGCCCTCCGGTAGTGTTGGGATTTGTTGGTACAATTATAAATGTACTCTGCTTATGATGTTTCTGGCTTGGACGAAGAACAAGGTCTTTTGTTTCGTAAGCAGCCATTTTAATATTTGCCCCATCAATACGTTTCGCTGAGTTGTCTTTAATAAATTTTTCCAATGCAAAAACCACACAAGAATCAACCCAAACGGATATGGAAAGGGAGTCTTTTAAAGCTATGCCACCAGCACCAGTTTTTCTATAAACAGTTTTGAATGACGAAAGTTTTCCACTTGCAGCAGCTTTCGTTTCAAAATAGCCAGTCGGTATGGAGCAACCTGTTGTTGGTATAACAACATCAACATCGACGTGTTCTGATTGACCAGCCGGCGGTGGAGCTGCAAGTTTTTGTGTTGGGTAAATAAATATGGAGGATTTGTTTTTATATTGCTCTCCTGGGTAAGCGCCAGTATTTTCCTGTTCTTCACATGCAAAATAAACCCTCACTCCATCATATTGCTGGCTTCTCAAATAGGAAGCTATGCGAAAAACTGTACAGGAATCAATCCAATAATTGTTAAGTAAAGCATTTACAGTGTGGCCCAAGTCGTCTGTCTTGTAAATATTATCAAACCGGGCCAACATAGGCCTGGCATCGGCTTCTTCAATTATAAACCTCCTGGAACCACCTGAAAAAAGGCAAAAATCTTCATCTTTTAATTTTGTAGTATCAAAGCTGTTGAAATTATAAGACATTTCATCATCGAGTGATGTTATCTTGACCGTATCAGAACCTACTGGTTTTTGATCACCATTTCCATTGCATGATGTCATGTAAATACTGATCAGCGCAACGCCAATAAGAAGAAGCTGCTTTTTCATGTTGATAGTTTTTTTGGTTAAAAGTTTATTAGACCACTAAAATCTGCAATCCTTTCCATATCTGCAATAGCTCTTTCACCTTTCTTTTACCGTGATTTCACCATGCCGGAAGAATCACGGCTTTGTATTTTTAATTGTTCAAAATAGGAGTTATATTTAATCTACCTAAACCCTGATTTATGAAAAATATATTGATTGCTTTTTTGATTTTTTTTGCTGCAACAGGTTATAGCCAGGTTATTACAAAAACCGAAACCACTACGTATAATGCCGCCGGGAACAAGATAAAAACCGTAATTAAAACCGAAGCGAAAGATGAAGTAGAGAACCTGAATGGAGTTACATTCGGTATTGGTATGGGGTGGAGTTATGTATTTGACAATCCCAAAGAGTATTTCCTTACTACAGATGCCGCACATGCACTCCAGGTTCAGGAACTCAGCAGGTCAAGTATTGTATTGTCATCAGTAATTACAATCAAATTGAACAAAATGGCTGCTTCAAAGACCAATAAAGGTAAATTATACAGAGCTGTTTCGCCAGGAATTGCGGCAGCCGGAGCAGCACCTACCCCGCTTAAATGGAATGAGCGTTTTGCGATAAATATCAGCTTGAATCTCGCCGAATTAAATAGCGGTACTATAGCATTCAATAAATCAATTGATGGCGGAATAGGGTTAGGGTACTATGTAAATCAATTTACACAGGTGGCTACATTCTTTGACATGCAGAGGGTAAGACAGATGAGAAAGTACTTTGTTGAAAGCTACGAGGGTCAATCCATACCTAACGGCACCGGTGTTTATAATGCACTTGATCAAACAGACAACAACTTGTTTTATAATAAATACTACCCAGGAGTTTCATTTAAAGTAATTTTTTCATTGGGGAATAAGTAAACACAAACTTGCTATATTTATCTTAATATAATAAAAGCAGCTAACCGGCTGCTTTTATTTTACGGTGATTTCACCTGTATATTTTCAGCGATAACACCCTTGACCGGAGAGGCTCGGTTTTGGAAAATTTGTGTAAACAATTTTAATCACCAAAACCAGCATGATGAAAAAGATTATCAATATCTGCCTTACTTACACTTTTATAAGTATTGCCGGTGCACAAACGCTTCCATACTCAATTTATTCAGACGGTAAGATTTCTTTGTTAAGAACAGATATAGGCCAGACAAGCTCAAAAACAGTGCTTAAAATTTCAAAAACAAAGGATAGCACTTCATTAGCGCAATTTAAAGGGAATTTAAGTAAAAAATTCAGTTCAATTACAACGGAGTATGTAGATAACCGGGATAAGCTTTTAGCAAAGCTCATCGAATTTCCTGATAGTGCAGCCTTATTCACAAAGCTTGAAGAATTAGGGACTAATTATAAAAAAGAATTGCGGGTGCTGAAAAATGTACAGGATCTTGGTAGGGCTGAATTACTGTATATGACAAAAACCAGGTACACAAAATTTTTATTCCCGGCTATATATGCAAGGGATGCCGCATTCATTTACTCAGAGGATACGGCAACCACCAGGCGTTTTTTTTCTAATAATGAAGTAATTGTTCAACCAAGCAACAAAAGTATGACCTACTCAACCGAACTATACTCTGATTATATCGGCCCCGTGCGAATTGGATTCGGGATGTTGGTGAATTCAAAAAATACTACAGATACGGCAACGGCACAGAAAAAAGCAGAAGCCGATGAAATACAAAAGCTCAGTGCAGGAGGTGGTAACGGACAGCTCAGTTTCAGGTTCCCTTTTTTTAAATGGAACGAATCTGCCAAGATGCTGGTTTTAAACAGCTCTTTTGTAAGCAAATTAAATTTTGATATACCGGCGCTTAACAACACGTCAAAATCCTTTAATGCAAATATGGCAATTGGAAGTGAAGTGTTTTTGTTTTCAAAAAGCCTGTTTAAGATCATTAATCTTTTTGCAGCATATCGTGGGATGTTTTACTGGGGCAATGAAAACTTCCGGGAATCTTTGAGTGAAATGAAAAAGAAATCGTTTTGGATGGATTATTTCTCTATAGGCATTGCCATAAAAAACAATTACCGCATAAGAGTAGATTATTACAGTGGTAACTCATTTATAAAAAATAACTTCCCCACTACTATTACATTCAGTACGAGCATTACAAAATAAAAACACTAACAATTAACATTCTTTTTTTGCCTTGTTCATCATTGTTTTAAAAACTTACAGAATGACCAGGATAACAGCTATTACTTTTCTTTTTTTTACCTGTACAAATTCATTTGCACAAAAAGATTCTTCAGCCATATTTGAAAGCAGGATCTCCGGGGGCAATTCCAAAACCTGGTTTCCAGGGCCGCCTGTTATCATTGATGTTCCCAGGAGGGTGGAGCCAAAATCATTTACTTTTAAATTTAAACCTAAAACTGCCGAGTGGATTTTCCCAAGATTCAGAGATCTGCCAAGCAGAAGAAGGTTCACTACATGGTCAATTAAAAAACAACCAGATGGCAGATATCTGCTTATGTTTCCGAGAGGCGAAAACTATTTTATTTCTTTTAGCAGGGCAAAGGATAATAGCCTGATATTGATTCTTACGAGGACGCCGGAATCTCCTCCAACTACCAATGTAGGTGGCGTGTATTTTGAAAAGAAATTTCAGATAAATCCATAGCTAAGGTTTATGACCTGCCTGTTATTCTTTTTTTTCTCTTCTTTTCCTTCCAAACTATCCGACCGTATATTATTCTATAACTCAAATAAGAGCTCTACTTTTTATTTGATCCCAACTAAGTGTATGGTAGTATTTCTGATTCGACAACAAATCAATCATTCAACCTTAAGAGTGGATTTTGATTTCCCGTTATTACACCCTGCTCATTTCCCGTTATTATACTCCCCCATTGTTTTTTCAGGATCAGCACATTTGTATGAGGAAAAATAAACAACCATCCTTTTAATAATTAAAAAAACTAAGTATGAAAAAGACGATCTTCTTTCACAGCCGTTTTGCAGGCGCAATCATTTTGCTGGCAGTATTATTTTTTTCCTGCAAAAAAAATAATGATACTGTTGCAACGCCTTCTCCAAATATCACCGGGGTTACCGCACCCGGTGGGATTTCGGCAGGGCCTAAAAACACAGTCATCACCATCAAGGGGTCTAACTTTATAACCGACCTCAACAAGATACAGGTAACTGTCAATGGCAAGTCCTGCGTAGTGTTGTCAGCAACGCCAGACTCCGTCAAAGCTAAAATACCACCGTACTGTGGTACGGGTAATGTGGTAGTTATAATGAATGGGCAAAGTTTTACCGGCCCGGTATTCACTTATATATACACCTACACTTTATCATCATTAACCAACGGGCAAACAGGATACGCAGATGGCCCACTGGCCACAGCAAAGTTCGAAGAATTTGTAGGCATTACCATTGACGCAAATGATAATATCTATACCTCGCAATACAGCAAACCCCGTGTACGTAAAATAAGCGCCGACAGTATTGCAAGCACCATGGCCGGCGACGGCACACCCGGCCATGTGAACGGGAACGGCACTGCCGCAAAGCTGGGTAATTTCGACTTTTGTTCATCTGATGCTGCCGGCAATATTTATGTGGCCGATAATAACTATATCCGGAAAATTGACGTCAATAAAAACGTAACCGATTTTTATACATTTACCGGTATTTACCTGGAAGGGATTAAAGTAATGCCGTCGGGGAATATTTATTTCCACGCCTATGACCGTATTGGCAAACTAACATCTGCAGGAACCCTTACCTGGCTTGCTATATCGGCCACCGGAACAGGGGATTTAGACGGCCCGGTAGGTACCGCACAGTTCAGCTTATACGGGGGCATAGAAGTAAGCAGCGATGAAAGCAAGATATATGTGAATGACTTTACACACGGAACAACTTCGGGTAACAAAGTGAAACTATTGAGTAATAATACCGTTACCACCATTGCCGGAAAAACCGGATTGAACAGCGGGGACGGAGATGCGTTGAATGTAGGATTTAAATTAATTACCTGCACCTTACTGGACAAAGACGGCGGGTTGTATATTGCGGACGGATTCAATGGCAAAATAAAATATTTAAAAAACGGCCAGGTAACCACCTTTATAGGCGCAGCAGGAATTGGTGATGTGGATGGTGATATTTCGGTTGGTAAAATAAGCTATCCACATGGATTGGCCTGGGATAGTAAAGGGAATATGTACATCGGCAATGCAAGTATTAATAAAATTAAAAAGCTGACCATAGATTAAGCATATTTTTCTCATGCTTTATACAAAGGCTGCCCGTTAAATGCGGGTGGCCTTTTATAATGCAAACTTTGTCTGCGGTGACCCGGAAACATTGTTCAAAAAAATTTGTAGCCAGTGGATTTTCCAAATCCCCTCAGGCAATGAATTTTTAGCAGCCAATTTTTTATTAACCTTAAAACCAGGTTAAGCATGAAAAATTATTTGTACTGCTGTTGGCAACCACCGGTTACTACAGGCTGCTTGCACAAAAGGGAAAAGAGAATGATGAACTGGCTCCTGCAAAGAATGCAGCAAAATCCAATCTGTTTTAAAGGCTCCCTTTGCTTTACCGGTATCTTTTAAAATAAAAGGACACTGTAGGAAAATATCCACTTCTGAAAAAGCGCTTCTTTTTGCGGAAATTATTCTTTAAGTTAGCTATGCCATCCAATGCCTGCGAAATTGACCGGCCCATTACCTCCGAAATATATTTTTCATTCCCTGTTCAGGCATAATCATTTAATAGCCGGCATTATCATCATGCATTGTTGCCAGAAAGACTGAGAGAAATTACAAAGCCAATCTGGTTAGGTTAGGAATTGAGTTTACGCTTTTATGCAGTTGAAAAAAACTGCGGTATCAGTATCTGCACACAAAAACTGTACACATATGGGCATTGCAAAAACAAAAGGAACAGGGTGGTTAAAAGATTATCCTGATTTCCGTGATAACACACCTGCCACCAACACGCTCTCTGTAAGACAAAAACTCAGGGGGGTTAAAGAACCGGTACATAAATTATTAAGTAAACTAAACACGCCGGCTTCTGTAAAGACATCCGCCGCAAAAAAAGATGCAACAGCAAAAAAGATCGACCTCAGCCATTGGTGCTCACCTATTGAGGACCAGGGCGAACTTGGCTCCTGTACTGCACATGCCGGAATCGGCCTCTATGAATATTTTGAAAGAAAGGCTTTTGGAAAACATATAGATGCCTCCCGTTTATTTCTTTATAAAGTTACCCGTAACCTGTTGAAGTGGACAGCCGATGACGGGGCCTACCTGCGTACTACAATGGCGGCTATGGCGCTGTTTGGTGTGCCCCCCGAAAAATACTGGCCCTATAAAGAAGACCAGTTCAATACAGAACCCACTGCTTTCATGTACTCCTATGCCCAGAACTTCCAGGCAATTCTTTACTACCGGCTTGATGCAAACGGTGTAAGGGGACAGGCGCTTTTGGATAAAATAAAAGACAACCTGCGTAATGGGCTGCCCATGATATTCGGGTTTACCTGCTTCACTTCCATTGACCAGGCCGATGATGGCAAAATTCCTTTTCCCGACCGTAATGAAGAGGTAGATGGTGGCCATGCAGTGATGGCTGTGGGTTTTGATGACAGTATAAAGATCACCAATCCCAATAACAACAACATTGTTACTACAGGAGCCATCAAGATCAGGAATTCGTGGGGTATGGAATGGGGCGAAAAAGGGTATGGCTGGTTGCCTTACGAATATGTTTTAAAAGCCATTGCCGACGACTGGTGGACAATGATAAAAGGCGAATGGATAGATACAAAACAGTTTGGATTGGGGAATGGATGAAATTGATTTGAAGTACTCCGGAGCCGGAAAAATAATCTTTAAATAAATTATATGACACAGGTAACTATTGCAACTTTCAACTGCGAAAACCTTTTTTTGCGGTTTAAATTCAGGGATGGTATTTCCCAATCAAAAATTGATAATGCAGTGCAGAATGGGTTTATCCGTGACAAAACTTTATTCAGCAGCATTTTTGAAAAGGAACGAAGCCTTACTGCCTCTGCAATTAAAGATACTAATGCCGACATCATTGGCCTGCAGGAAGTGGAAAACCTGGATACACTTAAAAGTTTTCAATCGCAGTTTGTAAAAAAATATCCCTTTCAATATGTAATTGACGGCAACGACCCCCGCCTGATAGATGTAGGGGTACTGAGTAAGTTTGAAGCGAAATTTTTGAAAACACACCAGTTTGATAAGAACGGGACATCAAAAATATTTTCACGGGACTGCCTGGAGATCGAATACGATTTTAATGGCACCCCGTTCACCCTGTTCATCAATCATTTTAAATCGATGCTTGGTGGACGGCCCGAAACAATGAACCGCCGCAAGAAACAGTCGGAGCAGGTGGTGAAGATCATCAAGGACAAATTTGGCAACAACCCTGCCAACGAAAATTTTGCAGTGATGGGGGACCTGAACGACTACATGCCCAGTGCCGGCCTTCAGCCATTGCTGGGCCAGTCATGGATCGAGAACGTGGTGAAGACACGTATTGCCAGCGCATCCGATCAATGGACACACTGGTATGATAACGACAACAGCGTATCGCAGCTTGACTATATCCTTCTTTCTAAAAAAATCGCCAATAATAACAGCACTGCTGTTCCGGTAATTATCCGTAAGGGGCTGGCACAAAAAGCAATAGCTTACACCGGGCCCCGTTATGCCGGGGTTGGCCCTAGCCGGCCATCCGCATCAGATCACTGCCCTGTGGCTATTACGATAAAAATATAAGCTCAAAAAACGGGTAACAGTGAAAAAGGGGAATAACTTTGGATGAACAATGTTTTATTAAATAATAACCTGTTGTGCTATTAAAAAAGAAATTTCATTTAAACATCGCATTCTGTCTATGTTTCGACAAGCTCAACATGACAGAAAGCTGTCAGTCTGAGCTTGTCGAAGACGGCTTCCAGAGCAGATTTTAAAACTTAATAGCACAACAGATTAAATAGTAATCAATAAATTAAATTCTATGGCCTGGACAACAAAAAAAAGAGCCTGCAAAGCTTTGTACTTTTCTCTTCAGCGGGCAAACCAGATCGATATGCTTACTGAATTTGATGAAGCAGGCAAATTAAAAATGAAGGACCTGCTTTTTTATAATCGAAATTCAAGCGATGATCTGAAAAAACAGGAAACCATTATCTTATCATTCCGGCTTAATAATGAATTTATAGAAATCTATAAGGCTAAGTTTGAAAATGATGAAACAGAAGCCGGCAGCATTTTCAAAATGAGTGAATTGATGGTAAAAGAAAATAAAACCGTAGAAAACCTGAGCGATGTGGTTGATGCCTGCTATAAATTCAAAGACGAACAAAAAAAATAACCGCCAAAACACTATTATGCCACTCAGATTAACCCTGTTAATATGCTTATTCATTGTCTCCAATACCAGCCCTGCCCAGGAAAGCGTAAAAAATGAACTGATTAAGACCCTTAAACAGGTTGACCCCAGGATTGACACTAAAACAGCAGAAAGCCTGGGCATTTCGGCTATAAAAGAAATTTTTTCGAAACCGGACCTGTTAAATGATCTTTTCTCCAAAAATATTGAGCTGCTCGAAAAAAAATCATCTACACCGTATAAATTTATCAGGGATCTCAATATCAAACCGAAAACATTCCAGGCTGACAGCTTTTCTGTTTCACTGGGATTTGAGTACAAGTATGAAAACAGCTGGACAAAAAATAAAAAGACAGGCAAATCACTCTTTCTGCAGAACTATGATCTCTCCTTTAACGGAGATGTTGCTTTTAAGAAGAAACAAAACCCCAACAGTTTCCTGGAATCGTCTCTATCTTATGAGGGTGCATTCATGTGGGGCGGGCAGCCCATGAAGATCGATGATGCTACATCGGACAAAATACAGGAGATCGAAGATTCTATCCTTGAAAGAAGGGAACGAAAAGAGCCATACCTGGATTTATATCAGCAAGTGAACAGTTTAATAACCGTCACCGACCAGTTTTACCTGGGCGTAAAAGGGAAATTTGCTTTTGAATCAAACCAGGATTTTACAAAAAGACAATTTGCTCCCGGTATCCTTATCGGGTTTGGAGCAAAAGGCTGGAACAAGAATGAGGCGTTGCGTTATCTGAACATATTTGATTATCCATTTGCCTTAATACGGCTGTTGACCGGAACCGACGCTACGTTTAATGTTTATGGAGCAACATTCCCTTCTTTTCTGTTTGGCCTGGATTACGTAATTCCGAATAAAGATACGGTGAGAAAAAAACTTATTGGAAACAAAGACCCCTTCACGAGGTTGCGGTTAGAGGTTGGTTTTAAAACAAGGGTTGCACGTATTGGAAAAGAGGTCATTCATTTCATTTCAAATTTCAGGTGGTACCAGGAATTGAACCCCAATAATGCCATAAAAATAAATAAGCTTGATATGTCCACTTTTTTTGTTGCTTCTCTTGAATCATATACCGGCCTATTCATCAGCTACACAGCCGGTAAACTTCCTTTCGACAGGAAGAACGACCAGGTATATGCACTGGGGTTTCGGTATGACCTTGGAAACTCAAAAGATAAATGATCCTTTTACAACGAAGGGTCTTTCTTATTTATCCTTCAAATACAAAAACTCAGCCTTGGTTACCCATGATATACCGAATGCAATAAGTGCAATAGACTCAAACCAGAAAACAAGATGATACTTTATGCTGGCGGGCTCAAAAGCCAGCATGCTTAGTGTTATGCCTGCAATACAAAGTATCATGATAATACCACAGGTAAAATAAACCCGGTTCCGTTTGTCTTTTTGTTTGTTAACTCCCTTTGCAGTATCTGATTTACGAAACAGGTAAATAGAGAAAAAGATAAAGACCGAAAAAAGCAACACCGCAAAAACAAAGTGCATGATGTGTATTACATTATTGTGGCTGGTGGTGGGGCAAAGCGCTACACCCAAAGCAAACACACATCCGAAGTTCGCTGCCCTGCTGTCGGTTTTATCATATCCTTTATAGGTCATTAAAAAGAAACCCAGCACAAACAGGATGCCTACTAAAATATCCCCGGCAGTTCCGTTATCGTAATAATCACTTACCGAGAATTCAATATGCAGTGTATTGTTTGTAACCAGGTTACTAATGATGAGCAGCAGGGGCAATAATATACCTGTAGCGCCAATTAAAACACGAAGGCCATAATAGGAGATTACCTGGTCGTTCTTTTCGGGGGTTTTAACCCCGGGTATCAGATCACTGGTCATAAAATAGTTTCAAAAGAGGGTTGTGAAATTACTGGATTATAAAAGTAACCATTATTGTATAGAGCCGTATATAGAGCTGCTGGACGCCTTCACCTGCTATAATTCACTTAGTAGTGACCAATAATTGGAGCAGCTTTTTTCTTCTAAGACCTGGAGATAAAAATAAACAGTCAAAAATTTTACTGAAAATCAGCTTATTATGAAAGGCCGGTTAAAAATACTTTCCTTTTTCTTTGGAACTTAACCCTGTCTGCCCTTACCTTCGCCGTCCAATAAAAAAAGCCATCGGGATGGCGATGGTATCACTTATCCTTCGACTCCGCTCAGGATTCAACGGATGCAAACTAAAAACAGAACAAAATGAGCAAATTACATTTCACTACCAAACATGCGAACGAGGCTACCGTTACACACAACTGGTATGTTGTGGATGGTACTAATCAAACCGTAGGTCGTATGTGTGCAAAGATTGCTGCGATACTTCGTGGTAAGAACAAAGCCTACTACACGCCACACGTTGATTGCGGCGACTTTATCATTGTTATCAATTGCGAAAAGGTAAAACTTACCGGCAATAAAATGGAAGATAAGGTGTATGATACTTTCAGTGGCTACCCCGGAGGCCGTAAAGAAGAGCCAGCAAAGAATTTATTAAGGCGCAGGCCCGAAGTAATTATTGAAAGGGCTATCAAAGGCATGTTGCCTAAAAACCGGTTGGGCCGCCAGATGTACAAAAAATTATTTGTTTACCAGGGTGCAGCACATCCACACGGTGCACAACAACCCAAAGAACTTAAATTCTAAAACAGCTAAAAGCTAAAAATAAATGGAAAAGCAAAAAAATGCAATTGGTCGTAGAAAAGAAGCGGTAACCCGTATTTTTCTTTCAAAGGGTGATGGAAAGATCACTGTAAACGGCAAAGATTATAAAGTGTATTTCCCGTTGGTGTATTTACAAAATCAATTAGAAGCGCCTTTAAAAACAGTTGATTCTACCGACAAATTTGATGTAGTGATAAACGCTACAGGCGGCGGAGTAAAAGGACAGGCCGAAGCGGCCAAACTGGGTATTGCCCGTGCCTTACTTGAAGTAAGCGCCGATTATCGCCCGGCTTTAAAAGCAGCAGGCTTGCTTAAGCGTGACCCTCGTTCTGTTGAACGTAAAAAACCGGGTCGTAAAAAAGCAAGAAGAAGCTTCCAGTTCTCTAAACGTTAATGGTTATTGGTTAATCGTTTATCGGTTTGCCAGCACATTATTAACAAACAACAATTAACAAATAACAGTTAACATCATATACAATGGACAATACTTCCTTACAACAGCAACTTTTAGAAGCAGGTGTACACTTTGGTCATTTAAAGAAAAAGTGGAACCCTAAAATGTTGCCTTACATTTTTGCTGAAAAGAAAGGCATTCACATTATTGACCTGAATAAAACCGTGGAAGGTTTGCAGGAGTCTGCAGCAGCATTAAAAGCTATTGCACGCAGTGGTAAAAAAATAATGTTTGTTGCTACCAAAAAGCAGGCAAAAGAAATTGTTGGTGATTGTGCAAAGCGTGTAAATATGCCTTTTGTTACCGAGCGTTGGTTGGGTGGTATGCTTACCAATTTCAATACCGTTCGTAAAAGTGTTAAGAAAATGCAGAGCATTGAAAAAATGCTGGCCGACGGAAGCGCCGAAAGCTTAACAAAAAAAGAACGCCTGACGCTTAGCCGTGATAAAGAGAAAATGGAAAAAGTATTAGGCGGTATTTCGCAGATCAGCCGTGTGCCTGCAGCCTTATTTATGGTTGATATAGGACATGAGCATATAGCACTTGCTGAAGCAAAAAAGTTAAACATCAGCACTTTTGGTATGGTAGATACCAATTGTGACCCTAATAAAATTGATTTCGCTATTCCTGCTAATGACGATGCAACTAAATCAATTGCTATCATCGTTAATTACTTAACTGCAGCCATTGCAGAAGGTTTACAGGAACGCCAGGCTGATAAAGACGAAGAAGACCACAGCGATACAGAAGAGAGCGCTGAAGCTAAAGCGGCTCGTTTTGAGCGAAAAGCCGATGGCGGAGATGACAGGAGTAAACGTGTCGGCGGAAGAGGAGTTTCTTCTCAACCTAAACGTCGTGTTGCAGGTCCGGGAGCTGGTGGCAGAAGGCCGGCAGGTAAATAAAAAATGAAAAGTCAAAATTCAAAAGTCAAAAAACGTGCTTTTGAAACTTCTTGTTTTTTAATTTTTAATTTTTAATTTTTAATTTTTAATTTAAAATGAGTGTTACAATAACAGCAGCAGATATAAATAAATTACGCCAGACAACAGGAGCCGGTATGTTGGATTGCCGCAAAGCATTAACTGAAAGCAATGGCGATTTTGAAGCAGCCATTGACTGGTTGCGTAAACAGGGACAAAAAGTTGCGGCCAAGCGCAGCGACCGTGAGGCCAAAGAAGGTGTGGTGATTGCACAAACAACACCCGATCATAAAAGCGGGATTGTGCTTTGCATAAGCTGCGAAACTGATTTTGTCAGCAAGAACGCAGACTTTGTTTCTTTTGCACAATCTATAGCAGATGCAGCTATCGCTAACGACGTAAAAACAGCCGAAGAATTAAATGGCGTTGCCGTTAACGGGTCAACTGTTGCGGAACTGATCAATGATAAACTGGCTGCAATAGGTGAGAAGATCGCTGTTTCAAAATTTGAAAGAATGAATGCTCCTTATGTGGCATCATATATACATGGCGCTAACCGCATGGGCGTATTGGTAGCTATGACAAAAGAAGCTGCCGAAGCAGGAAAAGATGTAGCTATGCAGATTGCAGCCATGAACCCATTGGCAGTTGATGAAACATCTATTTCGCCTGAAACCATTGCAAGGGAAAAAGAGATTGCTATTGAGCAGATCAAAGCAGAAGGTAAACCCGCTGAAATGGCTGAAAAGATAGCTGTGGGTAAAGTAAATAAGTTCTTTAAAGAAAATACTTTAATGGCACAACCTTTTGTTAAGGACAACAGCAAATCAGTTGGCGACTACCTGAAGAGTGTGGATGGTGAACTGAAGGTTACCGAATTTAGGAGAGTGGCATTAGGTTAATCCGGTTTACATAAAATAGTAAGAGAGCGAAGCATTATGCTTCGCTCTCTTTTATTAAAAAGGTTATGCAATCAATTTCCATCATCTGCCGGATAAATATTATCTGCCATTTTCCATTTGCTTTTTTCTTTTATAAAAGGTACCATGCTCCAGGTGCGGTCTTTTTCTGTTGCCCCATTCCAGAGTTCGGCTCCAATTTTTAATACAGCGGTGTTGCCTGTAATGGTAACCCTGAATTTATTTTTTGATGAAGTATACCATTTGTATGTGTATTTAATAGATTCCTGCCCGCCGGCCCAGCGGTCAAAATCAAAACCTGCCGCTATCTCATCCTCTGGATTGGCTTTAAAACAACTGTCGGCATATTTAAAATGTTCCCTCTCTGCTTTTATGTATGCTTCGCCCACATAAGGCACGCTGCTGCGTAAGTATGTAAAATATTTTTCTGCTTCCTTCCAATGTACTTTGTATGGCGGGCCATTTTCTTTTCCGGTTCCTTTATATAATCTGAATGAATTGAATTTTGCTTCGTTCTTTTTATAAAATCCAAGAAAATCGAAAAACACTTTTCTTACTGCAATCTGCTCTGCATTCAGTTGAGAAAATGCAGGGATGGCAAACAGCGAAAAAATAAAACAGGCAATCGTTTTTTTCATGCATCAATATTAAGCAAAAAACTTTACAGGGATTACCTGGCATATACTCCATTTGGAGAAACTACACAGGCTGGACCACCTGTGATACCAACGGGAGGTACAATGATATTTATTACTTCGCCATTAATTTTTAAAGTTACTTTTTGTGCATGAATTTCTACACCCTGCTGATGAAACGGCGGCATGGCAGCCGGCTCACGATTGATGAGATAAGGCGCACTGAAACCGCTCATTTCAACTTCAAAAGTATAATTACCCACCACACATTTGCTGGTGGCTTTATCTGCAGTTATAGCAATGCTGATGCTGGCATTTAAGACCGGGGCTAGCTCAAACGGAGTACCGGCAAAAATATTAGGGCCAAAATATTTGCCCACTTCTTCGTTGGTACTTACAAACCCCATTACGGCCGGCATGCCATTGGGGTCGGGTTGCCAAAGTATCATACCGCTGGCAGCATTGCCAACAGGTGTATTTACCATGCGGCCTAAATGCACAATCAGATTAGGCATTTGTAAATCAGGAGATGTAACGGCAACTAAATCAATGCCGCCTTCCCAGCTCATCCATTTTGAAACGTTTGTCATGATTTTTTTATTAAGTGTAATTAGTATTGCATAAAGCTATCGTTAACTAAGCTTAATTTATATACCCTTTGCAGGGTATTTTAAACAGCATTTACAGCAGGCAAATAAATTGTCCGGTGAGTATTAGTAGCTTTACGGTTAAACAAAATGACAAGGTGATGCATAAAGGCTGCGGTTTAATTTTTTTGCTGGTTATTGGCTCAGGTTTATTTGCGCAAAAGAGTGACCTGGATAGACAATTGGAGTCAATTGAAAATAGTAATGCCCATGAGGCAAACATTATCTGGCTTAAAAAAATACTTACTCAACCAAACCTGAGCGTTTTAGAAAATATCGCAGTACAAACTGTATTGGTTCACAAGTATCAGCAACTGAAGCAATGGGATACCTGTTTGAATTATTGCCAGGCACAAATTGCGCTGGCACAAAAGCAGGACAATAAACTGACTGAAGCAACTTTTTATAAACTGCTGGGCAATACCTGTTATCATATACCTGATAAAGAAAAAGCACTGGCCTACTGGAAAAAATGTATCGCCATAAGCGAAACTATAAACCAAAACCTGTTATTGGAACAATGTTATCACAATATTGGCTCGGTGATATTAGAAAGCGGAGAAAATTATGATGAGGCGGAAAGGAATTTTCAAAAAGCCATACAACTAAGTGTTTCCAACAAAACAGATACAACCCAATTGGGTAACCTGCATTACCGGCTGCTGGCAACATTATACCGGGAAACCGGGCGTATTGAAAAAGCCGACGCTTTATATACAACGGTTATTGTAAGAGCAAGGCAATTGAACGACAGTCTTCGCATTGCCGAGGCATTGATGTTTTATGCGGTATTATTATCCGACGAGAAAAAATTTGACAAGGCCATTGAAACTGGTAAAGAAGCATTACTGATATCTCAGCAATTCAATAAACTGGATATGGAGCAAACTGCCCTTGGTCTGTTGTCATCAAACTATGCACAAGCCGGTAACTTTAAGGAAGCATACAGGTATTTGTATGAACAGAATGAATCCTACAGAAAGCGGTTCAACACTGATCTGAACAGCAAAATGAGCGAAGCAGAAGCTAAATTTAAAACCAGCGAATTGCAGCATGAAAACGAGATCGCATCTATCAGGGCAAAAAAAGAAAAACAAATTTACCTGACTGGGTTTGCCGGTTTACTCATCTTTGCCAGTTTTGCATCCTATTATTTTTATCAAAAAAGAAGTGTGCGGCAAAAAGTACAAATGCAATTACAGGTGCAGGAAGAAAAAGAAAGGCTTAGCAGGGACCTGCACGATAACCTGGGCTCGCAAATGGCCCTGCTTTCCAACAATGTTGAAAATTTAGACACCAATTACCGGAAGCAATTGGGCATTGATGAAAATATTGACAGGGTAAAAGACACATCCAAACAGCTTCTGCAAACGCTTCGGGAAACCATCTGGATATTGAATAAGGGACAGGTAAGTGCAGAAGACTTTTTTGATAAACTGGTAGAGTATGCAAATCGTTTTTTGCAATCTTATCCTGGAGTATTATTGCGTGTTAACGGGGATTTTGTATGTAATAAAAAACTCAATTCAAATGAAGCACTGCAACTTTTCCGTATCTGCCAGGAAGCCATTACTAACTCATGCAAATATGCGGAAAGTGAAGTGCTGGAGTTATATGGCAAAACTGAACAGGAGATATTTACAATCAGCATTAGGGATTTTGGAAAAGGTTTTGATGCCAATTCAATAAACGGGGAGGGCCATTACGGGTTGAAAAATATGCAGAAACGGGCAGCTGTTGTTCATGCAAACCTGCAAATATTTGCAACAACGGGCAAAGGCGTTACCATAACCATAAAAGTGTAATTTTTTTTAAATACTAATGAAATGCCACACAGGGGGTATTGTAAAATTTTCACTTCCATTTATTTTTGTATCATGTTAATAGGAATTGTTGAGGATAAGGCATATTTAAGAAACTCGCTTAAAGAGAAGCTTGCTTCTATAGAAAATGAGATTGAATTAGTAATGGAAACGGCTGATGGTTCCGATTTTCTTAAACTGATGAAAACTTTATCGCCACAGCCTGATGTGGTGCTGATGGATATTGAAATGAATGAATTGAATGGTATTGAAACCATACAGCGTGCAGCACCACTTTATCCATCCGTTAAATTCATCATGCTTACAGTATTTGATGATGACGAAAGGATCTTTAATGCCATTAAAGCGGGTGCACATGGCTATTTATTAAAAGAAGCAACCGCCCAGCAGATCATTGATGCCCTTTACCAGGTATATGAGGATGATGGCGCTCCTATGAGCCCGGGGATTGCCCGCAAGGCCTGGAAATGGCTTACAGCCATGTCATCACAACCGGCAGCAGAAAAAACAGCCGCATTAAAAAATGAGCTGGAGCCACTCAGTGACAGGGAAAAGGAAATTTTAAAATGCAGTATGGAAGGCAAGGAGTATGCTCAAATTGCTGAACTGCTTTTTTTGAGCAAACACACAGTTCGCCAGCATATGAAAAATATTTACAGCAAGCTGCATGTAAGCAGTAAAATTGAAGCGCTGCAGATAAGCTTAAAGAATAAGTGGATTTAATTTAAAAACCAGTGTATGAAAAAAATATTTTTAACCCTGTTTATTTCTTTATTTGCTACCCTCGCATTTTCTCAACATTCCGGCTACGATAAAATAAGAAGGGATTACCCTGGTAGCTATTATAAAGATATACGCAAGGCAAAACTTGCCGAGCTTGATAAGCAATACCGGGTAACTATCGGTACGAGTAAATTAAATGCTTCTTACGACAAAGATGGTATAGTAACAGACGATACAAATTTACGCCTGGTTGGCCTTTTGTTTCGTGGTGATAAACTTGATGTAGATGAATTATACATTGCAATAACCAAAGACGGAGTGGTTGTTGACTCCTCAACGGTATCCTGTGGTTCAAATGCTAAATGGAAAGATTTTTACATACAGCTTACCAATGTGGTGCCCAGTGAAAATTACAGCGCTGTTGTTTACTCCGGTAAAGACAGGTCATTATTGGATAGCAGAGATTTCTATATAAGAAAATCTAAAGAATAAGACAACAGATTGTAAAAAATGCGGTTTGTCTTAATGGAATTACACTTTTGTCAATAAATCTTCAGTGGCCATTGGGAGAAATCGGTTCCTTCAGTTTAACTTAACTGAACACGCCTTCAAATAGTACACTTCATTAAATTAAAATGCCGCACAGGGAGTATTGCCTAACATGCCAGCCTCATGCATATTTGCAGACCTATAAAATTTTATACGATGAAAATTATTTTTACATGGGTTGCGTTATTCTTTTTCTTGTCTCTGCAAGCACAAATAACATTGGTAAAGGATATTAATGCCGGCACTGACCAAAGCAACCCCACCGCTAAATGTGTTTATAATGGGTATGTTTATTTTGCCGCCTCTACGGGTGTTTCCCTAACAAATAGGGAGCTTTGGCGCAGTGATGGAACTGAAGCCGGAACAACACTGGTGAAAGATATTAATCCTGTAGTAAATGCATCTGGTAATCCTAATGGCTTGATTGTTTTTAATAACGCTTTATTTTTTAGCGCTAACGATGGTATTAACGGCACAGAACTTTGGAAAAGCGATGGCACTGGAACTGGTACAGTAATGCTAAAAGATATTGTAAGTGGCGTCAATAGTTCGCAACCTGCCGAATTCACTTTATTTAATAACGCTTTATATTTTACCGTCACCAATAGTGGGGATGGAAAAAAATTTGCACTTTGGAAAACAGATGGCACAGCCACCGGAACAGAAGTAGTAAAAGATATTAATACCATAACACAGTTTGCAGATATTGTAAGATTGAAAGTAAGTGGCAATAAACTATTTTTTTGGGCAATTACTGATGCAACAGGCAGGGAACCCTGGGTAAGTGATGGAACAACGGCTGGCACAAATTTGCTAAAGGATATTTTTACCGGTTCAACGGGAAGCCCCGGACCTGTAGTAGATTATGATTATACGCCGGATGGTAATGGTGGTGTATATTTTAAAGCTGCGGGGAATACAGCACTAACTGATCGTGAACTCTGGAAAAGCGATGGTACCACTGCAGGAACAATATTGGTTAAAGATATTTATCCGGGGACTAACACGTCCGAATTGGATGGTGGAACAAAAACGGTTATCAATGGGATACTTTATTTTACAGCATCAGACCCAAATTTTGGCAAAGAACTTTGGCGCAGTGATGGTACTGCTGCCGGAACGTATATGGTAAAAGACATTTACCCTGGTAATTTTTTAAGCAGCGAAGCTTTTATAATTGGCGTAGCTGGTAATACCATTTATTTACAGGCTACAACACCTGGCTACTTAAGAGAACTCTGGAAAAGTGATGGAACCGAAGCTGGAACCGTTTTGGTTAAGGATATCTATCCGGGGGTGTCAGGTAGCGGCACTCCAGGCAATTACCCATTTTTTTATTCCTTTTCTTATGGCATCAATTTGCTTTTTCAGGCAACAACTGCTTCCACTGGTATAGAGCTTTGGAAAACTGATGGAACAGAAACCGGAACTACAATGATACAGGATCTACAACCAGGGGCAACCGGTACAAGTCCCAATTCATTTATTTTATTAGGAAGTACTATACTGTTTAACGATAACCCCGGCACAACCAGCGTAGAGCTATATAAATTAAATATATCTGTATTGCCACTTAAATGGTTGTCATTTTCGGCAAGTTTAAACAGTAATACTCAGGCAGAATTAAACTGGAAAGTAACTGATGAAACCAATATAAGTCATTACGAAATTGAGTGGAGTACAGATGCGGTTCAATATACAAGGATTGCAACCGTAAATTATAGTGTTGCTGCCCACGGCAATTACGCAACCGTTCATACTCAGCCAACAAAAAATAACAACTACTATCGCATCAGCCAGGTGGATGTAGATGGAAAATATAGTTATTCCAATATACAATTGATAAAACTGTCTGTTAAAGCAATGATAAGTATCTATCCAAACCCTGCTACCGACATGGTGAACGTTATTGGATGGAATAATGTAAAGAAAATGGGGTTATACGATATGAGCGGCAGGAAACTTAATGAATGGCAAACAACTCAGTCTTCGATCAATGTAAAGAATCTGTCGTGCGGATTTTATATTTTAAAAGCAGAACTGAGGTCAGGAGAAACTGTGACACAAAGACTGATAATAAGTAAATAACAGAGTACAGATCCTCCCTTCAACATACTCAGCCTGAACTGAGACGTAAGAAACATGCCCGCTTTTTAAAAGGGCATGTTTCTTTTACCCGTATTTTTGTCCGATGGAAATATATCAGTCTTACTTTGAAGAAAACAAGCAGAGCTGGAATAAACGTACCGGAGTTCATATGGACTCTGCTTTTTATGATTTGGAAGGATTTAAAAAAGGGGCTTCTTCGCTTACCAGGATTGAATTGAGCGAACTGGGTGATGTAAAAGGAAAAACACTGCTTCACCTGCAATGCCATTTTGGAATGGATACCATGAGCTGGGAAAGGGAAGGAGCCATCGTTACAGGCGTTGACTTCAGTGATGAAGCCATTAAGCTGGCGAATGAAACTGCTACAGAATTAAAATTGAATGCAAAATTTATTTGCGCTAACATCTACGATTTAATAGATGCTTCTAAAGTCTCTCCTTTGGAGGGATTCAGGGAGGCTGGATTTGACATTGTCTTCACCTCTTACGGCACCATTGGCTGGTTACCCGGTCTGGATCGCTGGGCAGAGATTGTTTCATGGTTCCTAAAACCCGGCGGCATATTTTACATCGCCGACTTTCACCCGGCCATGTGGATGATGGACAATGATTTTGAATACATCAGATACAGTTATTTCAATACCGAAGTGATCACTGAAGAAATATCGGGCTCTTACACCGACCGCAATGCACCGATACGTTCAACCGAACATAGCTGGAACCATCCTTTCACAGAAATCATCAATTCTCTGGCCGGCCATGGGTTGCAGGTAACACAATTCAATGAATTCCCTTTCTCACCATATAATTGCTTTAATAAGATGGAACAGGGGGAAGATGGCATGTGGCGTATTATTGGTATGCATGAGAAACTGCCCATCATGTATTCTATAAAGGCCGTTAAACAATCCCGGTAGAAAAATATATCTTCGCAAAAATAATAAAGACAGATGCTTCCAAAATATAAACGGATACTGCTCAAACTTTCCGGCGAATCTTTAATGGGCGATAAAAATTTTGGATTAGACAGCGATGTGATTTCCCGCTATGCACAGGATGTTAAAAGTATTACTGAACTCGGGGTACAGGTTGCCATTGTAATTGGTGGCGGCAATATCTACCGGGGAATGAACGAAGCTGAAACCGGGATAGAAAGGGCACAGGGAGATTATATGGGAATGCTGGCCACGGTGATTAATGGTATGGCATTACAAAGTGGTTTAGAAAAAGCCGGTGTTTATACGAGGTTACAAAGCGCTATTAAAATGGAACAGATAGCGGAACCATATATCCGCCGCCGGGCCATGCGGCACCTGGAAAAGGGCCGGGTTGTGATTTTTGGAGCGGGCACGGGCAACCCGTATTTTACAACAGATACAGCAGGTTCACTACGAGCTATAGAAATTAAAGCTGATGTTATCTTAAAAGGAACAAGGGTGAACGGTATCTACTCGGCCGACCCGGAAAAAGACCCAAAAGCTACAAAATATGAAACCATCTCATTTGCAGATTGTATCCAAAAAAACCTGAAAGTAATGGATATGACCGCTTTTACTTTATGCATGGAAAATAATTTACCCATTGTTGTATTTGATATGAATACATCGGGTAACCTTTTAAAGGTTGTTACCGGCGAAAAGGTAGGCACCCTGGTAAGCTGATAATAAGAAGGAACTAAAAAATAAAAAGGCTGCAAAGAGTTGCAGCCTTTTTTCTCATCTCAATTTCAGAACTAAAGCGTACTGAGGTAATATAATATGTCGGGTAAAGATCTCTTTATAGGGGTTACAGATACAGTCTGCACACCAGTCCCTGTTGTAGGTAATGCAGTAACAGTACTCTCAAAACCTAAGTAATAATCATTAGCCTGCCTGGAAATAACTACTACAGTTATTGCTTTGCCAACCGGCAAACCACCTGAACTGAATTTCCTGGTATTGATATTTCCATACATGCCTGCTACCGAACGTAAGTCTTTAAATACAACAAATGCTACTGTATTGGCATTAGTAAAATAAGGTGCAAGATTTGCGGTAACATTTACTTTGGCAACAGCGCCCAGATCGAAACCATAAGCAACACTTGTCCAGCGAAGATGGTTGGTGTAAATTTCATAATTCTGTGTACTAACATTTAAAATACTGTTTGCAGAATTCGGGCTTGGTATCCAGTTAAACTGTTGCGGATTTGATTCGTCGCCTGCAAATAATTTCATCAGTTGATTTGTAGGGAAATCTGTATATCGGATATTTATTTTAGCATTGGGCGCCAGTTGTACGGTCTGCCCATCTTTTTTTAAGGAAATAAAAATTTGTCCTGCGGCTACAAGTAAACTATCATTATAGGTGGTAGGTTTTGAAAGACGCACCATATCACCCTTCTTTTTCAGCAACATTATCTCTACTTTAATCCTGCCTGTTATTGGCTGGCCGGTAGCATTTACACAACTATTTGCAGGAAAATTGACCTGTATACCAAAGGGGGTTAATACAGTGGCGATATTGTTGTTTACTTCAATACTGTCTGTATAAGGCGCAAAAGATAAACTGGTTTTAAGAGTTGAAACCGGCAAGGAAGCTGTGATAGTATTATGCCAGGTAGTATCGGGGCCATTTGTTTGCCCGGGGTTGGGTACAAAAATATCAGTATTTTTTTCGCAAGCGCTTAAGAAGAGGGCGCCTGCTATTAAAACCTGTATGATTGTTTTTCTTTTCATCAGTCTCATTTTTTTTATTGTGGTCTCTATTCAGATGCTTCGATAATAATTTATGCTGCCTGTTATTTTAAATCCAGTCTTACACCTAATCGCAGGCCGGCCGTATGGTACTTTTGTTTTAACGTAATGCTTTCTTTGTTCATGGGGCTAAAATTGTAACGGAAATAAGGTTCGGCCATCACATGTATTCTGTCATTCAATTTATAATAAACCGACACAGCGCCAATGAAACCCACCCCTGCATTTGTTTTAAACTGGTAAGGCGAAGAACCCTTTCCGGTGGTTATGCTTACCGGGGTTAAGGCAGTGTCCAAAACCTCTCCCTTTTGCCAGCTATATATGTTAACTACAGCACCGGCATTTATATTGGCATGTAATTTTCCATTACCCAACTCGTAACCCACCACAATGGGCACATCAATACTCCGGTATTTATTAATAGTGGTTTTGTACCGGGTGCCTGTTGTAATGTAACTGCCCACAGTATCGCCACTGGCATTAATGATATAAGTCACCTGAACCAGGTTGCCCTGGGCAAAAGTGAATTTTTCATTGGTCTGGCTGTAGTTGACGCCACCCCGCACACTCATAGAATTATAAAATACTTTGGTGTAGCGTATTCCTGCACTAAAGCCCGACTTGAATTTTGTACTCTCTTTTCTTTTTTGCAGGTAAGCAGAGTTGCCGGTGTCGCTAAAACTGCGGAATGTATAATCAGGACCGCCATATATTTCCAGGTATTTCTTGTTGCCTGCTGCATCTTTTTCAAGTGAAGGGCATCCGGGCAAATAAATAATGGGACTGAAAGATAATGCCGAAGGGTTTTTCTTTTTTCTTGCTGCTGCTATCTTTTCAGCATTAAAAGTTAACCGGCCAAGCAGGGTGCCTCCTGCTGCAAATTCATCATCTGTCATATCAGGCGACTGTGTGCTGATATTTAAAATACCGCCCCGGTTAGTATTCCTTTTTTTATTGGAAGGATCATTATTTGTTGTGCCATCCTGTTCCTCATCAGTCAAAGGAGAGTAGATATTCGCTTTTACCTTGCCGGTATTTGACAATAAAGAATTATTATTTGCAGATGTATTATCGCTTGCTGAAGTTATGTTATCCGTATTTATAACTGAAGCAGTATTTGTCTGCTCAATGATATTGTTCGAAGGCAATTCGGTTTTATTTACTCCTGGTTCATTTTTAGATATTGCATCACCTTTCCCGGTAACGCTTGTTGTTTTTGTACCGGTAAAGCCATTATACAAATACATCCAGGTAGCGCCGGTGCTTATAGTCAGCAACAATCCAACCAGCAGAAGCCTGCCCTTATTATTGAAAAGTGAGGACCAGAAACCAACAGGCCTTCTTCTTTCTCTTTCAGCAATGATATTCTCCCAAATGCGTGGATGTACATCTGGTGAATAGTTGCTGAACTGCTCTCTTATATGTTCATCAAACTGCTGGTTATTGATCATACCGCAACTTTTTGTAATTGTAAAATCTGTTTTTGCAGCATACTGCGTGCTTTTACCAACTGACTCCTGCTTGTTCCCGATTGTATTCCGAGCATCTCCGCTATCTCATCGTGTTGATAACCTTCTATCACATACAGGTTAAAAATGATCCGATAACCATCGGGCAGACTATTTATCAGGTCCAAAAGTTCTTTTTCCGTCAAATGAGAATAGGCCGATGGTTCCATGCCGCTTTCATCCCTGTCTTTTATTTCGTAGCCGCTAACCTCTTTTTCATACCTGCGTAATGAATATTTTTTCAACGCAGTATTCACCACTATTCGTCTTATCCAGCCTTCAAAAGAACCTTCAAATTTAAACTGGTATAACTTGTCAAATACCTTGATGAAAGCGTCCTGTAATATATCTTCCGCATCTCCGCTGTTTCGGGCATAGCGGTTACAAACACCAAGCATACGGCTGGCGAAACGGTGAAAAATCTCCTTTTGACAGGAGCCATCACCCTTTATACATCCACGTATGAGTTCGTCTTCCGTCAATTATTACTAAGTTTACATCGGGCATTTATAGACTAAGATACCCGGATACTTCTATACGCTGCCCAAGAGGGGATTATTGCTTAAAAGGTACAAAAAACGCCTGGTTTTATTGGTTTTAGCCCTAAAAACTATAATTTGAACAGTTTAAATAGCATCCATGACCATTTTATCGGAGGAACAGGTAAAAAAATTAGTCTCGGCAAATGAAAGCCTGCAGATACAGCTACAGGATATAAACCTGGTGCTTAGTGACCGGGAAAGGGAGCTTGATATACTGAAAAACAGTATTGCCGAAGCCACAGCTTTACGCAGCAAACTCGACGGTCAACTGGATGAAATTCAAAGCATACAAAACCGGGTTAACGAAAAGCAACAACAGGTAAAAGGTGCCGAAGAACGGGAAATAGAATTACAACAGGAATTAACTGAAGCTGCCCGCCTGCAACTGCAGTGTAACGATCTGGCTAAACAATATGCTTACTTACACTCTCAGTTCACAGACATACAATCTCAACTTACGGAGGTAAATAAAAGAAACCTTCAGCTTCAGCAAATAACGGGGCGCATTGGCGAACTGGAAAGCAAATTAGAGAATACAGAGAGGGAAAGAGATGACTTGAAGAGCAGGGTAACTGCATTAGAGTCGCAGCAATATTTAAAAGAGGTTAAACTATAGCCGGATTGTTATGTACATTACGCAAATAAGCCGGCAAAGCCTTGCATTATTGAAACCATTTTTATATTTTACTACTCTAAAACTTATTGCATATGAATATAATAGAAAGGGTAAAAAATATTTTAATTACCCCAAAAACCGAATGGGATGTAATTAATGGAGAAACCGCAACCGCACAATCTTTGTTAATGGGCTATGTTTTTCCTCTGGCGATTGTAGCTGCTGTAGGGTATTTACTAAAAGGGCTTTTATTTGCCGGAACTTTCGGGCTAAAATATTTTGCCATATCGGGAGTAATTGCTTTTATTGCCTCAGTGGTATCTTATTATTTATCGGTTATCATAATTGATATGCTGGCGCCAAGTTTTGCTTCTGAAAGAAATATGAACAAATCGGCGCAGTTGGTAGCTTATTCAGGCACACCATCCTACATAGGCGCTTTGTTATCTTTTATTCCTGTAATTGGTTTTCTTGTTTCCCTTGCAGCCTGGGCTTATGGAATTTACTTGATGTACCTGGGCATCGGGCCTTTAAAGAAAACACCGGAAGACAAGAAAGTGATATACATGATAGTAGCATTTTTAATAATGATAGTACTGTATTTTATTTTAGTTGCTATTTTGGGGGCTGTTTTATTTGCAGCTATGGGCATGGCAGCGGGTGGCTTGTTCTGATAAATGAAGTTATATCTGCAAAGCGTCCCGCCTAACCGGGATGCTTTTTTGTTTGGGTTAATTAGCTCAATTTTGTAGTGGAATATAAATAACAAATGGAAAAAAATATAGCAGGTATCAGGAAAGAGTATCAATTACAAAGTTTACTGGAAACAGAAGTTGCCGATAATCCGTTTAAACAGTTTAATAACTGGTGGGATGATGCCCTGAAAAGTAAAATAGATGAAGTGAATGCCATGACACTGGCAACAGTTGACCCAGACGGGATTCCTTCAGCAAGGATAGTACTGCTTAAGGGTTTTGATGAGCAAGGCTTTGTTTTTTTTACCAATTACAATAGCCGGAAGGCAAATGATTTAGCCAGGAATAACCGGGCTTGCTTGGTATTTTTCTGGAAAGAACTGGAGCGCCAGGTGCGTATTTCTGGCATTGCTGAAAAAATAAGTACAGAGGAAAATATTGTTTATTTCAACAGCCGGCCCGACGGAAGTAAAATTGGCGCATGGGCATCGCCGCAGAGCCTGGTTGTGGCTGGTAAAGCATGGCTAAAGGAAACTTTTGATTATTACAAGGAACGTTTTAAACACGGGGAAATTCCAAAACCGCCGCATTGGGGAGGGTATAGGATAAAACCCTTTAAAGTTGAGTTCTGGCAGGGGCGGCCCAACCGGCTTCACGACCGCATTCAATATACTTTACAAAAAGACGGAATTTGGAAGATTGGGCGCCTGGCGCCTTAATTTAAAAGAAACTTGTAATTTGGAATTGGGGTTTAAGTTCGAAACGCTCTCCTGATTCCTAATCCCCAATTCCTAAATACTTATCAGGCTTTCTTTTTAGAAGTTGCTTTCTTTTTAGGCGCTGCTGCAGCAGTTGCTGTCACAACTTTTTTGGCACGCTTTGCAGGCCTTTTTTTACCGAAAGAACCGCTGAATATTTTTCCTTTTTTTGTTTTGATATCGCCACGTCCCATGATAATAGATTTTTAGTGAGTGAATACAAAGTTTACAAAAAAAGCAAGGCACAACTGCACCTTGCTTTTTTTAGTGGTTGACACAAAATTACATTTTAGCTGATAATTCTTTACCGGCTTTAAACTTAGCAACTTTCTTTGCTTTAATTTTGATAACAGCACCTGTTTGAGGATTACGGCCGTTACGGGCAGCTCTTTTTGATACAGAAAAAGTACCAAATCCAACTAATGTAACCTTACCGCCACCCTTTAAAGTTTTAGTAACTGCTTCTACAAAAGAATCTAAAGCATCGTTTGCCTGTGTTTTTGTAATACCTGCATCGTCAGCAAGTTTTGAAATTAATTCGGCTTTGTTCATGATAATTTTTTTTGAATTTTTTAATTGC
>Ga0138256_10000982_pt1 | contig 30517 bp, 28 predicted proteins | sample KNB2016incub_MG_FD_105486 | JGI IMG/M metagenome (GOLD analysis project Ga0138256, IMG submission 105486) | Active sludge microbial communities from wastewater in Klosterneuburg, Austria - KNB2014incub_MG | ecosystem: Engineered > WWTP > Activated sludge > Unclassified | place: Austria... | reverse complement strand
CAACCGGTGCATTTTCTACCTCACCGGGTATTGATACACTTAGCTCAGCAGGAACAAGTGCATCAAACGGATATATGATTTTTGATAGTGACTCTGCCGGTGGTGTTGGAGGGGAAGACGCAGATCTTACTTCAGATGCAATTGACTGTTCAAGCTACAACGTGGTTCACCTTCGCTTCAATCAGCTACTTTATCATTTCGCTGAAAACGCTTCAGTCCTTGTCAGCACTGATGGTGTAGCTTGGTCGGTAGTCTATGATGCCAGCTTTGGACTCTCTTCAGGACAATCAACACCGAATCCGGATGTAGTTGATGTAGATATTACTGGTTATGCTGCACTTCAGTCTACTGTATATATCCGTTTCAATTTCACAGGGGACTATGACTTTTGGTGGATGATTGATGACTTGGAATTATATGAGCCGGCCGCTGCAGACGCAGGAGTATTCTCTATCAGCTCTCCCACAACTTCTTGCACTGTACTTTCAAATGCAGAAACTATCAGTGTTGAAGTTTACAATTTTGGAAGTGATTCAATTTCAGGTTTTGATGTGAGCTATATAATCAATGGCGGAACTCCTGTTACCGAAACAATTGCAGATACTATTGCTCCGGGATTCTCTTACTCTTACAGCTTCACTGCAACTGCAGATCTTTCAACGCCGGGCACTATTGCCATTGCAGCTTATACTTCATTAAGCGGAGATGCTGAGAGTAACAATGATTCTGTTTCGACAGACATTTACAATGGAGCTATACAGGTAACAACAGGCAACAGTTACACCATGGGATTTGAATCCAACGAAGATTTCAGCCGATGGTCAATTGAAGACGGAAATTTTGATGGTTCATTTTGGAGCTTGAATAATAATCTGCCACGTACAGGAAGCACTTGTGTAAACATGTCAGGAGTAGCAGGAGACGATTGGTTATTTACTCCATGTCTGGAATTGAGTGACACGATCAGTTATGATCTGGAATTTTACTTCCGCACACTTGGTACTTCTACTCAGGCAAATCTGGAAGTTATGCTTGGTACTCTTCCTGCAAGTTTTGGAATGACTCAAACTATTCTTGCCTCACGTCTGGTGAATAACCTGACATACAACAGAAGCTTTAATAATTTCAGTGTTCCATCTGCAGGAGTTTATTATATTGGATTCCACGCAACAAATACTGATAGTTTGTTATCGGTTCGCATTGATGATATTAATTTGGCAGCATCATCCGGTGTGTCTGTGAAAGAACTCAACAAAGGTGCATTTTCAGTATTTCCAAATCCGACAAACGGAATATTCAGTATCCGAAATCTTGGAAATTCGACTAATGCTAAGATCAGTATTTATGATGCAGTCGGACAATCTGTATATCAAAGTGAAATCAACAATCTTCAGTTTGAAAACATCGACCTTCGTGCTAATGCTGAAGGGCAGTATATTCTCAGAATCATTTCTGATTCAGGTGTAAGTACACAAATCATTTCTGTTGTGCGATAGTTAATCTTAACATGACAAAAAAAGGATGCGAACCGCATCCTTTTTTTTTGTGCCAATTTCCTTAAATAGTACTAGTAGATGTAGGAATTTTGCTATAAAACTGCAGTATACGACGCGATATGGAGGCATTTCATTTGATAAGACCATAAAAAAACGGTATTTTTGTAGCCTTTAAAATTCTAACCAACAACAAAATGAAAAAAATTACTATTCTATTTGCAGTACTTTTTGCCTGCATTACTGCTTTTGCAGGAAACGGTGCAAAGGTATCCAAGCTTAATGCTGACACGCATCCTTTAAAATATTCTTCAACTTTCCATAATACAGGATCAAGTGATATGAAGAATACAGTTACTAAGCAAGCCGCTGCTTCCAGTATGAACAGAACCAGTCAGGCGCCCTTCTTTTCTGAAGTCTTCGCCGGCGGAATTCCTCCGACATGGCAAAATATCGACAGTTCAGGTAGTGGGGTTACATGGACCTGGACTACAATGGGAACGTATAATGCGTTCTTCCCTTTACTGAGTGATTCACTCTCAACAGTCGGAACGTCTGCAAGTAATGGCTATTTGATGTATGATAGCGATTCAGCCGGAACAACAGCTCAAGGAAATTATGGCGTGCTTATAACGGATGTAATTGATTGCAGCCTGCACCCAACCGTGAGACTCACTTTCAATGAATATTTTGCAAAGTTTGATGACGTAGCCGCAATTTATCCAAATACTGCCCGGGTTTACATCAGTACTGATGCTACAAACTGGACATTGATTCATGCGACAGACGCAGGAATGATCAATAATGATGAGACACCGAACCCGAGTCCTGTCGGCATAAATATTTCAAGCTATGCAGCTAATGAGCCTGTAGTTTATCTTAAATTTTCATTCACCGGCGATTATTCTTATTGGTGGTTTGTTGATGATTTGGAATTATCTGAAGTAGGGGCAATCGATGCAAGCATAATTGGTATTGTTGATCCTTACACAGGTTGTGAACTTAGCAATGCCGAGGATATAACTATCGGTGTAGTCAATGAAGGAGTTGACAGTATATCAAACATTCCGGTTTCGTATTCAGTGAATGGAGGAGTCGTTGTATCAGAAGTGATCACAGACACCATTGCACCCGGCGATACTTATGCTTATACCTTTACAGCACAAGCTGATCTTTCAACTCCTGGCAATTATGACATCCTTAGTTATGTTGCCATGCCGGGTGATGGTAATACCTTAAATGACACGACAGGAATTTCAACCATTTCTGCTGCAGCCAATACGGTAGTTTACCACATGGGCTTTGAATTGGTAGATGACTTCTCAGCCTACGGTGTTAATGATGTAGACGGTGACGGAATTGATGTCGACATCGTAGATACCTATGCACGTACAGGAACCTACGCATTGCGATTCCCTGCAACTGTTGGAATTGATCGTGACAATTGGATTTTCACCAACTGTTTTGATTTTCTTGCATCAAATACTTATAACCTGAGTTTTTGGTTCCAGTTATTTAACTCTTCACCTCCTGCGGTTCCTTATACTCTGGAGGCTTACATAGGAGCAATTCCAGACGTAGCTGCAATGAATTTAATGGGTACGGCTGTTAATCCTTCAGATACATTGTACACAAATTTCACTTCGGACTTTACTGTTCCATCTGATGGGAAATACTACATTGCTCTCAGAGCATTCGGTTCTAACATAACCAATAACACTCGTATTGACGATATCACCGTAGACTTTGCAATCGGCATCAACACTCCTTCAATTTCAGACAATATCATGGTTTACCCGAATCCAAGTCAGGGAAAGATCTTTGTCGTGAACAAAGGAGTTGCAGGATCCGTTGCAACAATCAATGTGATGAATACTGTTGGTCAGATTGTGGCCACCGTTAATTCTAACAATTTTTCTAAGGAGACAATCGACCTTAGTACACAGCCTGATGGTTTGTATACAGTCCAGGTTCGCACTGAATCAGCAGTGACTACAAAAACTGTGATGGTTTCTTCAAAATAATTAGAATTAATTCTCATAAAAAAAACCCTGCTCAATGCAGGGTTTTTTTTATATTTAAATATTTAGTTTCGTCTTGCTTTTAGCAACGGTAATTATTTTGTCAGACTTTTTTAATCGCCTTTGCCAATTTACTTGCAAAAATAAAATCATTAATTTCCTTATTATCTGTACGGAGAATATCGTCCACGCTCCCCTCCCACCACTTCTTTCCTTCAAAAAGAAACAGAATTTTATCACCAATTTCCATCACCGAATTCATATCATGAGTATTCACAATTGTGGTAATACTGAATTCTTCAGTGATCTCTTTAATTAAATTATCTATGATAATGGATGTTCTCGGGTCCAAACCTGAATTGGGTTCATCACAAAAAAGATAGTTTGGCTTTGGAGCAATTGCTCTTGCAATGGCGACCCTTTTTTTCATTCCGCCACTCAACTCAGATGGACCAAGGTTATTTACATTCTCCAGGTTCACCCGGTTCAGGCAAAAATTAACTCTGTCCTTCTTTTCTTCCAGGGATAAGGTGGTAAACATATTCAAAGGAAACATCACGTTTTGCTCTACAGTTAAAGAGTCAAATAATGCTCCTCCTTGAAATACCATACCTATTTCCTGGCGAAATGGTTTGCGTTCTTTTCTGCTCAGTCCTGAGAAAGGTTTTCCATCGTATAGTATATCACCTTCATCCACGTCCACAAGCCCCACCATGCATTTCATCATGACAGTCTTTCCCGATCCGCTTCCGCCTATAACCAAATTCACCTGACCTTTTTTGAATGAACTTGAAACATTTTCAAGTATGGTCCGGCCATTAAAGCTTTTCGAAATATTTTTCAGCTCGATCATGTGAGGATCAATTGAGTGAGAATATAATCGAAGATCAAAATAAGAATGCTGCTGTAAACGACCGCATTCGTACTGGATCTGCCAACTTCTAGTGCACCACCCTCTGTGTGATATCCTTGATATGCAGAGACAGTAGTAATGATTAAAGAGAAGGTGACCGTTTTGATCAATGCAAAAACCACGTTGAAGGGGACAAAAGAATCTTGAATCCCCATAATATATTCTGAAGAACTTATCACTCCTGCGGCAGTACCTGCAACCCATCCGCCGAATATTCCCAAAAACATACTGATCACCACAACAAAAGGAAATATGGCAAGTGCCGCCATCACCTTTGGCAAAACAAGGTATGCAGATGAATTAATTCCCATTATTTCCAATGCATCGATTTGCTCTGTGACACGCATGGTACCAATTTCAGATGCAATGCTTGATCCGATTTTACCGGCTAATACAAGTGACATCATTGTAGGAGAAAATTCCAGAATGATTGAATCTCTGGCTACAATACCCACCGCCTCTAATGGCACGAGTGGGTTCACAAGATTGTAAACGGTTTGAATTGTAATTACTGCCCCCATAAATACGGAGGTCAAAGCGACGATACCCAGTGAACCGTAACCGAAATTATCGAGCTCACGAACAAACTGTTTCCAGTAGATCGAAAATTTTTCGGGCTTGATAATCATCTCCTTCATGAAGATCCAGTACCGCCCTAAGTGGAAAAGCCAATTCATAGAATTCGATAAAAATAAGAAGAAATGATCAATGCATTTGAAGATACAGGTAATTTACCCAACATAAATATTATTGAAAGGGCAGAAAAATTTTCTTCACAGATCAACGTTTGATCATGAGTTGCTTGCACGCATAAATTGTATCTTTGACCCATCATGCCTTTTAAAGGAAGCAAATACTTTTATTTAATAATTCTGCTCTGCAGCTTTTTTCTCAGCAGTTGCTTCCTGACCAAGAAAAAATGTGATTGTCCAAAATTTAGCCAGGACACCCAGAAAAGTATTAAAAAAGGCTCCTGATTGCATTATTAGATTTTTTTCTCATTCAGAAAATGATTAAAATCATTCATTTATTGAATAAAAAAGCTACTTTTGAAGCCTATTTAAAATCATTCTAAATAAAAATGACCGAAACAGTCAGACCTCTTTCAAGCATGCGAAAAGGCCAAAAAGGGGTAATAGACTCCTTCACTGACTATGAATTATCACTTAAACTACTTGAAATGGGATGCATTCCCGGAGAAATAATTGAAGTGATTCGAATAGCCCCTTTAGGTGATCCCATTGCCATTTCCGTTTCAGGTTATATGTTAGGTTTGCGCAAGGCAGAAGCAAGCACTGTGCGTGTCAGAATGCAAGAATAATTTAGTCTAAACAAGAGCTTGGCTGAAGAACCTTCCAAAAGCCGGTTAATTTATTTCAATCAGAGAATCCAAGGAAAAATTGTCAGGAAAAATTAAAATAGCGCTCGTTGGCAACCCAAACAGTGGTAAATCCACCGTTTTTAATGCTCTTACAGGACTTCGTCAAAAGGTTGCGAACTTTCCCGGAGTAACTGTTGAGAAAAGAACTGGTTACTCCAACCTGAAAACGGATAACGGAGAAATTCTCGAAGCAGAAATTATTGATCTTCCAGGTACTTATTCTTTGTATCCCAAGTCACCGGAAGAAATACTCCCATTCCAAATTCTTTGCGATCCGAATAACGAATCACATCCTGATCTGACTATTGTAGTTGCAGACGGAACCAACCTCAAAAGAAATCTTTTTCTCTGTTCCCAAATTCTGGATCTGAAAATTCCGGTGATTCTCGTCATCAATATGATGGACATAGTGATCTACAAAAAAATGTCTATCGATTTCGAAGGACTTTCTGCTCGTCTGGGAATACCGGTTATTCCAATGGATGGCAGGAGCGGAAAAGGTCTTAAAGAACTTAAGAAAGCAATCGTACAACCACTCGTTTCCCCGGTAAAAGATTTTATTGACGTACGGGAGTTTGCTCCGGAGGTTGTTGATGAGCTAAGATCTATTGTAAAGGTCGACAGTAATTACAATGCCTTTCTTGGAGCCAACAATCTCCACATCATTTCAGGATTTGAAATGCAGCAATGGAAAAAAGACAAAATCACTTTCATTTGTGAGAAGTACAAATTCGATCCACAACAAATGCAGGCTAGGGAGACTTTGGAAAGATACAAGGTCATCACACTAATTCTGAAGGATCATTTAAAATCGCTAGAAAGTCCTTTACAAAAATCGAACTCTTATAAGATCGACAGCTTTCTTACTCATCGAGTATGGGGCTATTTGATTTTTATGGTGGTTTTGTTTTTAATTTTTCAGGTTATTTTTTCGTGGGCATCATATCCCATGGATTTAATTGACAGCGGTTTCGTTACACTCAGTCAGTTTGTACGGACTTCCCTTCCGGCGGGCTTGTTAAATGATTTAATTGTAGATGGAATTCTTGCTGGATTAAACGGCATCGTGGTTTTTGTTCCACAAATCACCCTTCTGTTTTTCTTCGTAGCCATTCTTGAAGATACAGGGTATATGGCCAGAGTAAGTTTCATTATGGACCGGGTGATGAAAAAGTTCGGAATGAACGGCAAATCACTTATCCCCCTGATGAGCAGTGTTGCCTGCGCTGTACCCGCCATCATGTCGACTCGTACTATTCAAAACCGTAAAGAGAGGCTTATTACCATTATGGTAACACCACTCATGAGCTGTTCGGCACGACTCCCTGTATACACTTTGCTCATTGCGCTGGTTATTCCCAAGGGAAGCATTTTTGGGTTCAATATGCAGGGATTAGTAATGATGATTCTTTATTTACTTGGATTTGTTGCAGCCTTGGTTGCTGCGTTAGCCATGAAATATATTATCAAGAAGAAAGAACGCAGTTTTTTCGTCATGGAGTTACCTATGTATAGAGTTCCTCGTTGGTCTTCAATAGGGATACACCTTCTTGAAAAAGTTAAAATATTTTTATTTGATGCAGGTAAAGTCATCGTGGCCATCTCGATTATACTGTGGGTGCTTTCTTCCTTCGGACCATCAGGAACTTTTGATTCCATTGAAAAAAAATATCAGGAGCAAAGTTCCTCCGGGCAAATTCAACAATCAGAAGTTCCACGACTTATTCAGACTGAAAAACTGGAAGCTTCTTATGCCGGAAAACTTGGGCACTTTATTGAGCCTGCAATTGCACCTTTAGGCTTTGATTGGAAAATTGGAATAGCATTGATCACTTCATTTGCTGCCCGGGAAGTTTTTGTCGGCACGATGTCAACAATTTATAGCGTAGGTGGGGATGAATCTGCCAAACTTACTATCAAGGAGAAAATGGCTGCCGAGGTAAATCCCAAAACCGGAGGTCCCAGATACACCTTTGCTGTAGGATTGTCGTTAATGTTGTTTTATGCCTTTGCTATGCAGTGCATGAGTACTGTGGCTGTGGTTTACAGGGAAACGAAAAGAATACGCTATCCCCTGATTCAGATCCTCTACATGAGCGGACTCGCCTACCTCGCCAGCCTCATTGTGTATCAGCTTTTAAAACCATGAGTTCTTGCGCCAACAAAGTCTGAAATTATTTAGTCATTGTTGAAATTCACTCAGTAGTTGTTACAATCCGGTTGATTTTTTTTATAATCTTCGCCAACAAAGATGGAGTAAAATGTCCAAGGAAGGAATAGCAAAAGTACTCGCCAAGTACGTTCCAGAAAGCTGTGTTGAAACTTGTTCCTCATGGATTATTGAGAAGAACATCCATTTGCGTATTACACGCGGAAGAGCAAGTAAGTATGGCGACTACAAGCCTCTTGAAAATGGTGATGGGCATCATATTTCAGTAAACCATGACCTCAATCCCTATTCATTCCTGATTACTTTTACGCATGAAGTTGCTCATCTTCATTGCTTCAATAAATTCAAACACAGGCACGATCCGCATGGGAGAGAATGGAAACATGAATTTCGTGTGTTACTCACCGATTTTATCCTGAAAAAAATCTTTCCTGACGACATCGAAAAGGCACTATTAAATTACGTACAAAATCCGGCGGCCTCAAGTTGCAGCGATCAACACCTCCATAGAGTATTAAAAAAGTATGACCAGCAAGGTGAAAAAACCGTTTTGCACCTCGAAGAACTTGACTCAGGCACCGAGTTCAGTATTCACCAGTCAAGATCCGGATTCGTCTTCAGGAAGGGAGAAAAAAGAAGAACAAGATTCCATTGCATTGAGATCAAAAGTCGCCGGGCCTATCTGGTAAATGGTTTGGCAGAAGTGATAGTTCAGGGCACACAAACAAATTGATCGAATCAAAAGGGTTGAAATCCACTACAATAAAAAGTAATAATGAGAAATTAAATATGAATTAATATCTTGATTTTTTCGGATATTTAAGGATTCAGGAGAATCAATTATTCCAATATTGTTTATATTTGTCCTATACCCATCCAATTAAATTCAGCTCTTAATGAATGAAACACTAGCTGCCCAAAACTCCGCAACTCAGGTGTCCGCCATGGCAGAAAATCTGATTGGATCGGAAATTATTAAACTCGCCGCAGAAATAAATGAGAAGATTCGCAATGGCGATAAAATTTTCAATTACACAATCGGTGATTTTGACCCGAAACTTTTTCCTATTCCGGCTGAGCTGACTCAGGAAATAATAAAAGCCTACGAAAATAAAGAGACAAACTACCCTGCAGCCAATGGAATCCAGGAGCTCAGGACCACCGTTTCTGAATTTCTAAAAGAACGCGAGGGTCTTGATTATACCGCAGATGAAATACTCATATCCGGAGGAGCACGCCCTCTTATTTATGCAACTTATACTACACTTCTTGATGCCAAAGATACAGTGGTTTTTCCGGTTCCTTCCTGGAACAACAACCATTATACACACCTGAGCAGTTCACAAGCAGTAATGATTGAAACCAGGCCTGAGAATAATTTCATGCCAACTGCAGCGGACATCAAAGCACACTTGCATAACGCAACAATCCTTGCCCTGTGCTCCCCTTTAAATCCTACAGGTACGGTGTTCAACAAAGAAATACTGACTGAAATCTGTGATCTGGTTCTAGAAGAGAATAGAAGACGTGCAGGCAAAACAAAACCCTTATACCTGATCTATGATCAGATTTACTGGATGCTCACTTTTGGTCAGACTGAACATTATAATCCCGTGTCACTTCGACCGGAGATGAAAGAGTATACAATTTTTATTGACGGCATATCAAAATCGCTTGCAGCAACCGGAGTTCGGGTCGGCTGGGCATTCGGGCCGAAACACATAATAAATAAAATGAGAGCGATTTTGTCTCATGTTGGTGCATGGGCTCCAAAAGCTGAACAGGTCGCCACAGCAAAATACTTACAGCAGAAGTCAAATTTTGACACGTTTACTACTGCTTTCAAACAAGAAATTAATGACAGGCTCGAAGGATTTTACAATGGGTTTAATGAACTAAAAAGAGAAGGTTTTCCGGTGAGTGCTATCACGCCACAAGCAGCAATTTATCTTACCGTTCAATTGAATTTAACCGGGAAGAAAACAGCAGCCGGAAAAATCCTGAGCAATCAAAGAGAAGTTACCCAATATATTTTGGATGAAGCAAAACTTGGAATCGTTCCTTTCTCTGCTTTCGGATCAGCGGACGACTCTCCATGGTACAGATTATCCGTAGGAACATGCAAATTGAATGAGATTAATGATGTTATCAGTTCGCTCCGTAAAGCATTAAACGGATTGTCCTGAAACCTTGAAATAAATTTATTTTATACTAAAGTAAAGCACAAATTTTCGCCTATCGACCGACTTTTACCCAACTAAACGTGTCGTACAATTAATTCCTGATGAAAAACAATTACTGTATCATCATGGCCGGTGGCATAGGAAGCCGCTTCTGGCCCATGAGTCGTAACACATTACCAAAACAGTTTCTCGATATAATGGGAACAGGAAAAACCCTGATCCGGCAAACCTATGAACGTTTTCTGAAAATATGTCCGCCGGAAAATATTTATATCGTCACTAACGAACAGTATCAGGAACATGTGTTTGCCCAGCTTCCTGAGCTGAATAAAAATCAGGTCTTGGCTGAACCTCAAAGACGAAACACAGCGCCTTGCATTGCCTACGCCGCATTTAAAATTTCACAGATCAATCCGCATGCAAATATGGTCGTGGCACCTTCTGATCATGTTATTAATGATGAGAAAAATTTTCAGGAAGCCATACGAATAGGGCTTGAATTTACCCGTAAACATCAGGGGTTGCTGACGATAGGAATTCAACCAAGCAGACCTGATACAGGATATGGATATATTCAGTTTAAAGAAAAAGTCGAAGATGAAAATTTCGGAATCAATGAGGTGAAAACATTCACGGAAAAACCAAATCTGGAGATGGCCAAGTTTTTCCTAAAAAGCGGAGAATTTTTATGGAACTCCGGAATTTTTCTTTGGAACAGTAAAGCCATTCTCGAAGCATTTGAAAAAAATCTGCCAGACATGTTCACTCTTTTTCAGGACGGAAAAAATATTTATAATACTGCTGAAGAATCCGAATTTATCAGGAAGACCTACGAAAAATGCACGAACATTTCCATTGATTATGGCATCATGGAGAAAGCAAAAAATGTTTACGTTTTAAGTGCTGAGTTTGGCTGGAGTGATTTGGGAACCTGGAAATCTTTGTATGAACAACTTCCTCATGACAAAAATGAGAATGCAGTTGTTGGACCCCATGTTATGCTGGATAATACTTCAAATTGTGTCATAAATATTCCCGGAAATAAATTGGCGGTGATTCAGGGACTGGAAGATTTTATCATCGTTGATACTGATCAGGTATTGTTGATTTGTCCGAAAGAAGACGAGCAACAAATTCGCAACCTGGTGAACGATGTGAAATTAAAAAAGGGCGATAAATTTATTTAGGCAACTCACCCACCATATCTTCCGGCCTTACCCATTCATCAAATTGTTCCGATGTCAGGTAGCCAAGATCGATTGCAGTTTGCTTTAAAGTTTTTCCCTGCTTGTGTGCGGTCTGAGCTATCTCCGCTGCTTTGTAATAACCGATCTTTGTATTGAGTGCCGTAACAAGCATCAATGAATTTTCAAGATTGTTTTTTATGTTCTCTCTGATAGGCTCAATACCTTCCGCGCATTTATCATTGAATGAAACACAAACATCGCCAATCAGTCTGGCTGAATGGAGGAAATTGTAAATCATCATTGGTTTAAAGACGTTTAACTCAAAATGTCCGGTTGCCCCACCAATATTTATTGCAACATCATTACCTAATACCTGAGCTGCCACCATGGTCATCGCTTCGCACTGAGTCGGATTAACCTTCCCGGGCATAATAGAAGATCCCGGTTCGTTGTCAGGGATATGCAATTCGCCAATACCACAACGCGGACCGGAAGCAAGGAGACGGATATCGTTTGCAATTTTCATCAATGAACAGGCAACAGTTTTCAGTGCCCCATGTGTCTCGACGATCGCATCGTGGGCAGCCAGTGCTTCAAATTTATTCTCCGCAGTGATAAAAGGTATGCCCGAGAGCTTCGCGATGTGCTTTGCCACATTTTCGGAGTACCCTTTAGGAGTGTTTATACCTGTTCCTACCGCTGTTCCTCCCAAAGCCAATTCAGATAAATGGCTTAATGTATTTTCAATAGCTTTTATTCCATGATTTAATTGTGAAACATACCCACTGATTTCCTGACCGAGAGTCAAGGGAGTGGCATCCATCAGATGCGTACGTCCAATCTTTACGATCTTCATGAACTCTTTCGATTTTCTATCGAGCGTATCGCGAAGTTTTTTCAAGCCGGGCAATGTTTTCTCTACGAGAATTTGATAAGCCGCAATATGCATGGCAGTTGGAAATGTATCATTCGAAGACTGCGATTTATTTACGTCATCATTAGGGTGAATGACTTTTTTTTCGTCTTCAAGATTTCCTCCATTTAAAACGTGAGCGCGATAAGCAATTACTTCATTCACATTCATGTTGGATTGTGTACCGGAACCCGTTTGCCAGACCACCAATGGAAACTGATCATCGAGTTTACCGGCGAGAATCTCATCACACACTTTTCCGATCAAATCACAATTCTCCTTTGGAAGAACTCCTGCATCAAGATTGGTGAGAGCTGCGGCCTTTTTAAGAATAGCAAAAGCGCGTATAATTTCAACAGGCATTTTATTAATATCCTGAGCGATCTTAAAATTTTCAATAGAGCGCTGAGTCTGTGCTCCCCAATAAACATTCGCGGGAACCTCAACAATTCCCATGGTATCCTTTTCTTTCCTTGTCTTCATGATGTTGACTGATTTTTCTGATCAATTAAAAATATCCAGCACACGAGTTGCCGGTCTTCCAATAATTGCTTTCCCTTCCTTTACAATAATAGGACGTTCTATAAGAATCGGATTCTTAGAAAGCACTTTAATCCATTCTGCATTTGTCAGTTTCTTGTTCGCAAATTTCTTTTTATAAAGATCTTCCTTTTTACGAACGAGATCCTCCGCTTTCAGATTCAGCATTTTTAATACTTCGCGGATATCCTTTTGTGTAGGAACATCAACAGTATATTCAACAATTGAAATTTCCTCATCCGTCTTCTCTTTGATTAATGAAAGCGCTGTCTTACAGGTACTGCAAGTTGATTTAAACCAAATTTCTATCATAGTTTAGTGTGCTGACGCATCCATCAGATAAGCTTTGATAAACTGATCAAGATCGCCATCCATGACGCCTTGTACATCGGAAGTTTCGGTATCAGTACGAATATCTTTAACCAGCTTGTAAGGATGCATCACGTAATTACGGATTTGCGAGCCCCATTCAATTTTACGTTTAGTAGCTTCCGTAGCAGCTTTTGCTTCGAGCTGTTTGCGCATTTCCAATTCGTAAAGTTGCGATTTCAGCATTTTCATTGCGCGCTCTCTGTTTCCAACCTGAGAACGTTCAACCTGACAAACAACTACAATGCCTGTTGGCTTATGGGTTAACTGAACTTTTGTTTCTACTTTATTTACGTTCTGCCCCCCTGCTCCACCGGAACGTGATGTTTGCATTTCGACATCGCCGTCCTTGATATCAATTTCAATCGTATCATCAATTTCAGGATAGGCATATACAGATGCAAAAGAGGTGTGACGTCTTGCATTCGAATCATAAGGTGATATTCGAACCAGTCGATGAACCCCGCTCTCGCCTTTCAGATAGCCATAAGCAAACTCCCCTTCAATCTCCAGCGAGCAGGATTTTATCCCGGCGGTATCACCATATTGCAAATCGAGTTCGGTTACTTTATAGCCATGCTTTTCAGCCCACATGATATACATGCGCATAAGCATAGAAGCCCAGTCCTGACTCTCTGTGCCACCGGCACCCGAATTAATATTTATGATTGCGTTTAGCGAATCTTCCGGATCACCAAGCATATTCTTGAATTCCAAATCCTCCAGAATGGCGTTGGTTTGTTTCAAGTGACTCGTGATCTCAGTTTCGCTTACATCACCTGCCTTGTAAAATTCAAATAAAACGGCAAGGTCTTCATAAGAAGTATAGAGCTCATCAAAATGATCAGTCCAGTTTTTCTTTTGCTTTATGCTTTTCAGCACTTTCTCAGCTTCTTTTGGTTTATCCCAAAATCCCGGAGCATGGGTCAGCAGTTCTTCTTGCCTGATGGAATTCTTTTTACCATCGATGTCAAAGATGCCTCCTCAGGACTTCAGCGCGCTCCTTAATCTCTTTTAATTGTTCTATTGTCATAATGGGCGCAAAGGTATAAAAAAAGGAATAAGCACTTACTCTTCTTCAGATTGTCCGACAATACTCCATACTAATTCGGGCTCAAAACCACGTTGAATTGCATATGAGGCGATCTTATGCTTACGCTTAAAGCTATTGGTCTCTTTGACAAGCTTTTCCCTTAATCTGATTACTTCTTTGAGCGTTTTTATGTAATCCTTCTCGTTTATTTCTGAAAGCGCCTTCTTAATCAGGGGAGCCGACACACGCTTTTCCTGCAGTGCCATTTTAATTTTGACTTTCCCCCATTTTTTTTGCCTGAACTTCCCGCCGGTAAAGGCTGATGCAAAACGTTCTTCCTTTAAAAAATTATCCTCGATTAAATCGACGATCATTGATTCAATTTCATTGCTGCGCAATCCCCAATTGTAGAGTCTGTTTCTCACTTCCTGCTGACTTCTCTCCTGATAGGCACAATACTTTTGTATGCGAAGCAAGGCTTGTTCAGGACTTAGAATTTTTTTGTAAGGGATATTTTCGGTCATCGTTAACAAGGGAGTTCTTTAACTTAGCTCCCTCCATTCAAAACTATTTTGAGAAAAAATATGCTGCCTGAAAACAGTCAGTTCAAGAATCTAGATAGCTGCAGGGATTGTATCACTTAACGGAATTTCTTCCTGAATACTCTCAGCCGGTATTGTTTCAAGAATCGCTTTCAACTTTGAAAGTCCTTTCTCAAAATCCTTCCCAACCATACTGTCCATAAACTTACCCAGGATGCGGAGTAATGGATTAAAACCCGTATCAAACTCAAAAGACCAGCTAACCTTGGTTCCGTTTCCATCAGGGCTGAATGTATAAATACCCTGTGCAATACCTTCTTCCATAAAATTCAAATCCTGTTTGATCAGGGAGGGGGCATTGACTTCAGTATAAGTCATGCTTCCTGTTCCAACATCTTTATTTGTACTTACCCAACTCAATTTAGCTCCTGCTCCCGATGGGGGACCAGCCTGAGTATAAGAAGCAGTCGTGTCCAGTTCATACCATGGAGACCATTCATTCCAGTTTTTAATGTAATTGACATAGTCAAACACCATTTCTTGTGGTCGATTGATTGTTATGCTTCGTTCAACATGAACGTGCGAAGGCAGGATCAGTCCAATGGCTGTAACTACCAATAATATGATTGCGATTACAAGTAATATACGTTTGAGAATTTTCATATCTAAAGTGGTTGTAATATAAAACGCTGGTTCAAAATCTGAGCAATGAAATTACTAATCCGATAAAACGAATTCAAAAAGAATTCTGCATTAAATTATTCCTGAACCTCCATAATCATAGAGTCGGCTTCAGAGCCCGCCGGAACCGGAGCAGCGGGCGGTAAAGTTTCCGCCGTTTGCTTAATTGCGGCCAGGCCTTCATCAAAGGATGCCCCAAGCATTTTATCCATCATCAATCCCATCAATCTATAGAAAGGATTCGAACCCATATTCGCATCAAATGCCCAGGTAAGTTTAGTTCCTTCTTCATCTGGCTCCAATTTAAAATAACCTAGGGCTTTTTCCATTCCTTCAAATTCCAACTGAGTTGTAATTAATGAGTTCGGCTGAGAATCAAGAATGGTCATTTTCCCTTTTCCAACATTTTCATTCTCGCTGCTCCATGTGTAAAAAGCACCTGCACCTACAGCAGGATCACTGTAATTTCTTACCGAGGCAGGATCAAGCTTGAACCATGGTGACCAGTTCTCCCAGTTCTTCAGATTATTTATCTGATCGAAAATAACTGCAGGATCGGCAGTGATGACGATACTGCGTTCAACATGTTGTTCCCGTGGCATTAACATGCCGACGACAACCGCTACTCCTATAAGCAAGACAATGACTAAGAGAATACGTTTGATGATTTTCATAAGAGAGAGTTTTATAAATATCTATATGCGAAGCTATGAAAGTCTGAGAGGATTACAAACAGGTTTTAGCCTGATATTAAGATTTATTGCCAATAATTCTCTAAAATTCAATTAAAATATCAGATTGGCCTCAAATAGTTGAAGTTGCGCAAAATTGATTAAGAGCTGGCCAGTCATCTTAATTTAACCTTCAGAGGATTTCCGTTTCCATACAAAATAAAGTCCTTTGACATCAGCTTCCCATTTAGGCAGAATGATTATTAAAACGATTTCTTCCATCAGATCCAATACCGTAAAGAGTCCTGCAAGATAAAATAAAACATATACAGGTTGGGGAAGCAGAAAGATCAGGATAAAAAACACGCCCTGGAGCACAGCCGAAATCTTCGCAAGGTAAGTATGAAAGCTTGTCATCTTCCGGTATTTAATGATCGCAATAACATTTTGAAATAAAAACAAAACGAACAGGCCTAAAAGAAAATTCATTTCTTCCTGAATAAAATCAGGTTTGAAAACGAACAGACCAATCAGTGCTGCAACTACGGTTGAGTCATCAGCAATTGAATCGAGTCTCGAACCTAAAATACTTGACACTTTAAATTTTCTGGCAAGAAAGCCGTCAATCAAATCAGTAAAAAAGCTTAGTGCGAGAAGCCATTTAAACAAATCAAACTTTTTATTGAAAATTAAAATGACCAAAACCAATGCTGCAACCAGACGGTAAAGGGTGATTAAGTTGATGAGATAAAAACTTTTTTTCATGATGCAATCAATTTTCAATTCATCAGCAAAATATAAACAAATACAAATGGCACAGAACTCAGTAAAGCATCAAATCGATCCAGAAAGCCACCATGTCCCGGAAGTGAAGTTCCGGAATCTTTGACGTGCAAGCTTCGTTTAAGCAAGGATTTGATGAAATCACCAAAGGTTCCTGCTACTATGACAATAGCAGAAACAAGCATCCAATCCATGAGACTCATTTCAGTGTAGAACAAGGATAACAGATATGCAATAGTCATGGCACTTAAAGCTCCCCCGGCGCTCCCTTCCCGGGTTTTTTTTGGAGATATGCGTGAAAATAGCGGGTGCTTTCCAATGAGTTTACCGGTAGCAAAGGCTCCTGAATCATGTGCCCATACCAGAAAATATAATCCCAGAACATAATGAGAATGGAATGAATTTCCTTCGAATGGAAGCATAGGCAAGTTTGCCAGAAACAATGCAGGCACTGTAATATAAATTGTTGCCAGAAATGTAATGCCAAGACGAATGAATGGTCTTTCTGATCGTGTGTATAACTCTGAAACGAATAGGGAAAATCCTAAAGGAATAATCAGGAGCAACACTTCCCAGGTAAATATTTTTAAAGAGAAAAGCATCATCAACACAAATGTACCGGCTGAAAAAAAAATGCCCCACATTCTTTTTGGAGAATAAGTATGAAACAACTTATAAAATTCATTCACACACAATAGATTCAATAATAATATGGTGAATACAAAAATCCGGGTACCAGCCAGAGCGGTTAAGACCATAATAGCAACAATCAATAAACCCGTGGTAATTCTCTTGGAAATTTCGGACATGTAATTAATCGTTTACAAAGGTTATTGCTAATTTTTAAAGTAATTAGTTTCGAAACCACAAGGCACAATCGCTCATTTTGAAGATAATAAATTTAGTAATCATTCTTATAGCAAATGCTGACTTGCATCACAAATATTATCACGATTAACTTTAAATTGAGAAAAATAAATGGACTTTAGATACTACCTGCATTCGGATTGATGAAACAATTACATTGCGAGGCAGACTTGAAAACGCAAGAATTACAATGAATTTAAATGCATCAATCCAAATTATAAGTCCTTCGATAAAAATAAATACTATACAATTTGTTTAGTGTACACCCTGTAGCGCTTGTATACATGGGCCCCCAACCGTTCCATCACCGCCCGCATTGCCTTATTTGATTCCAGAATCAGGTGGCTGTCTATAAATTCCATCCTTCGCTTACCTGCAGATTGAAATATGGAAACACCCAATAATGCAATCAGGCCTTTATTTTTTTCAGGATCCTTCACAGCGCCCAGAAAAAGATCAAGCTGTTTGCTTTTTTTTATTGAGGAAAGTATGTGGATAAATCCAAATGGGAATATTCTTCCTTTTGCTTTTTGAATTCCCATACTCATATCTGGTGATGCGACAATAAATGCCAATGGATTATTCTCCGAATCTGTAATCACTTTTGTAAACACCGGATCAAGAATTGGAAGATACTTAGCAGCCAATTCTTTCATTTCGGCTTCATCCATTTCTGCAAACCCATAAATTGATTTATAGGTCTCGTTGACCAATCGTAACACAGGAATAATATATGGTTTTAACTGGCTTCTGCTGCTGAATTCGATTAAACGTATGTCCTTGTCCCTTTTGATTCTGTCAGCCACCCTTATATACTGTTGAGGCACCTGATCAGGAATAACAAGTTTGTACACCAGGCAATCAAATTTTTTAATATATGCTTCCGCTTCAATTCTCTCTTGCAGGTATGGAAAGTTGCTTGCAGTAGCAATGACCGGCACATGTTCAAATCCTTCTATTTTTATTCCCTGCGGATCCTTATCAGAAAAACCAAAGGGCCCGATTACATTAGTCATCCCCTTCGAGAGTGCCCATTTTTCAACTGAAGCCAATAATGCATGGACGACATTCTGATCATTATAACATTCCAGATTAAAAAAACGTGCGGTCTTTTCCTTTTGATGATGGTTATAAGCAGAATTAATAATCCCCATTACACGACCAACAGGTTTTGAACCGTCATAGGCCAGGAGTAAAACTGTATCACAAAGTGAAAAGGTTTTGTTGTATTTGGGATTGTAAAACTTCCATTCATCAGCATAAATCGGAGGCAGCCAAATCGAATCGGCGGCATGAATTTTCTCCGGAAGAAAAATAAATTCTTTCAGCTCTGATTTGGTCAGTACCTCTTTAATGCTAATCGACATCCTGAACAAGGTATAGAATTAGGATGAATTGCAGGATACTAATCTGTATAGGCGGGAATGATACTTATCAGCGGAATCGAAACCCAAACAATTATTTGCTATCATTTCTTCTTAGCCAGCTCAGGACTATACCTGATAAAAAAGTTCAACCATATCAATCTTGACCATTGAAAGGTTACAGGAGAAAGGATGAGAACAGCAGGAATTAGAATAAGTAATAATGAAAGGCCGAGATGAAACAGAGTAAAATCTAAAACCAGTACTATAAAAAACACCATCGCTGTGAGTGCGTAAGAGACGAACATTGCTCCGAAAAAATAACCTGGCTCTTTTTCATATCGTTCAGCACAGTTACTGCAAACCGTCTCCATTTTAAAAAGATATTTCAGGTTATAGGGATTGTCTTTTTGAAATACCTTTCCCTGATGGCATTTCGGACAACGGTTTTTAACAACGGAGTACAAAATATTAGTCAGAGCCATAGAATTGACGAATTGTTATATTAGGATTTATTAACCGGAAGATGAACCTATATCTTTATTTCTTCTTCCAACTTATTGAAGAAGTGATATTCCATGATATGATAGCTGCTGCTTGCTGTCACTTTCAATTTTACCTTGAACTTCTTTCTCCATTTATGAACTTTGGAGTTCAGCAACATTCCTTTGTTCAGGTAAGCTTCAAGATAAGGGTGAACCGTAAGGAATAATTCTTTTTCATTTTGTTCCTGCACGAAATACCGCAGGTTATTTTCAATTTCATCAACTAAAAGAATGCTGGCTTTTATTTCTCCGGTTCCATTGCAAGCCGGACACTTCTCAACCGTGGTTATATTGGTTTCCGGACGTACACGCTGCCGGGTGATCTGAATCAGTCCGAATTTACTTGGAGGCAGGATTGTATGCTTGGCCCTGTCTCTTTTCATTTCTTCCTTAAGTTTCTCGTATAAGGTTTTTCGATTCTGGGCACTGTGCAAGTCGATAAAGTCAACGACAATGATTCCACCCATATCACGCATGCGTAAAAGCCGGGCTACCTCTACAGCAGCATCCATGTTTACGTTTAATGCATTGGTTTCCTGGGTAGAGTCTCCATCTGAACCCTTTACTCTACCTCCGCTATTCACGTCGATGACATGCATAGCTTCTGTATGTTCTACGATGAGATAGGCTCCGTTAGCCATCGTCACCGTTTTACCAAAACTGGATTTGATTTGCTTATCGATTCCCAACTGCTCGAAAATCGGCAGGCGTCCTTTGTAGAGCTTTACAATATCTGTTTGCTCCGGAGCAATGCCACTGATGTATGCCTTGATCTCATCGGCCAAAGCCTGATCATCTACATGAATTGCAGCAAAATTCGGATTCAGTAAATCCCTGAGAATTGTTGATGTCCTGTTGAGTTCACCAAGAATTTTATAGGGAGGCTTTACGGTCTTTAAAAGTTCGAAAGCACTCTTCCATTTGGCGACCAGATCCTGAATGTCCTTATCGAGTTCCGCAACCTTCTTCCCTTCAGCAACTGTACGGATGATCAAACCAAATCCTTTTGGCTTAATGCTCGTTGCCAGACGCTTCAATCGTTGGCGCTCCTCCGCACTTTTTATCTTCTGCGAAATGGAAACGGTATCGGTAAAAGGAACCATCACCACAAACCTTCCGGCCAGTGAGAGTTCAGAAGTAACACGCGGGCCTTTTGAAGAAATTGGTTCTTTGGCTACCTGGACTAGAGCCCATTGATTGGTCGAAAGGACCTGAGTGATTTTTCCGCCCTTATTTATATCCTGCTCCAGCTGAAAATCAGTAAGCATTGGATCAGGATTTTTTCCTGTCGTAGAAAGCTTAATAAGTTTGAGGAGAGATTGGGCCTGCGGACCAAGGTCAAGATAATGCAAAAAAGCATCTTTCTCGTGACCAACGTCTACGAAAGCAGCATTAAGTCCAGGGATTAGTTTTTTCACTCGTCCGAGATAGATATCTCCGACCTGAAAGCCCTGATCCTTTCGCTCGCTGTTTAATTCAACCAGTTGCTTGTTTTCAAGCATGGCGATGGTGACTTCGCCCGGGGTTGAATTGATCACCAATTCGTTATTCAATTAAAAAAAATTTGCAAACAATCATCCTGTCAAAGGCGAGAATTGCAGAAAAATAATGCAGAACAGAATGTACAAACATTGGATCGAGATTGGCAGGTGACGCATCACCTACCCAGAAATGTATAACGAAAAACCAATGGCATAGGATTAACCCTTATGCAATGCACAAAAGATAAAAGAGAGGCATCACACGGATGCCTTTCTTATTTACCGGCTCTTTTTCTTATGTCTGTTCTTTCTAAGACGCTTTTTACGCTTATGCGTTGCCATCTTATGTCTTTTTCTCTTCTTACCGCTTGGCATAATAAATTGTTTATTGGTTATTGACTTGGTGTATTAACTTGTTTACTTCCTCCAACACCTGTGGGTCAGAAGTATACTTTTGAATTTGCTTTAGCTGCTCCACTCCTTATTCGCTTTGACCCAATTGAATGAGTGTACGTCCAAGCAGGTAGCGCGCTTCCACTTTGTCCGGCTGAGTTTCCAGAACTTTTTCAAATCGTTCAATTGCTTTATCCAATTGACCGGACCTGACAGACAAAACTCCCAGATTAAACTGGGCATTCGAATGGCCGGGGTCCTGTTCAACTACTTCTCTTAATAGGAGAATACCTTTCATAGGCTCCGAAGTGCCTTCTGCATAACAAACGCCAAGGTCTGTCTTTGCATTAAGGTTAGCCGGATTAAGCTCAAGAACTTTCTGATAAGAAGCGATGGCCTTTGTGACCATCATAGAACGCAATATGGAGTCGTTACTTCCTTTAAAGGCATCAAAATAGCGATAAGCTGCGTTGAGCCAGTTTTTTTCTTCCGGTTGCTTTGTTGCGATCTCCTCAAAATAATGAGCAGATACAACAGGAAAGAGGGCAAGATCCCACATTTTACCGAGCGAGTCAAGTAAAAGAAGATTTCCATCCTCCTTCGCCAGCTCGGCTTCAATTTTCTGAATGGGCGCTAATTCATCAGGCTTCAATTGCCCTTTGGCCTGAGTGATTATTCTGTTGAAGGAATAGCCGCCCTCTGTATTGTTTTCTGCTTCCTTATGATCCGATTGAATCTTTTGGGGCAAAAAGTACAAGACAACTGTAACGGCAATGGCGGCGACTATGACCAGAATTTGATTTCGTCTTATCGCCATACTCATTAATCGATAGCTTCAGTTGTTTGGTTCTTCTTGATTTTCGCATTCTTCACCTTATTGGCAAATGTCTTTGCCGGTTTGAATGCCGGAATGTTATGCTCCGGAATAATGATGGTTGTATTTTTAGAGATAATACGGCCTAGCTTCTGAGCTCTTCTTTTTACGATAAAAGAACCGAAACCTCTCAGGTAAACGTTCTCACCGTCTGCCATAGTCGTTTTGATCACTTTCATTGTCGCTTCTACTGCTTGTAAAGCCACAGTCTTTTCAATGCCTGTTTTGGTTGAAATCTCGGCCACTAATTCAGCTTTTGTCATTTCTTTGAGTATTAAGTATTTGAGAATTGGGGGCGCAAAGATAAGTGTTCCTTTTGAAAAGGAAAAGCCCTAAGAATCAATTTTTTCAGGTTGTTGACAAATATTTTTCAAAAAGGCGTCAATTAGTCAAGAAACGCAGTTTCCTCGTATTCAGAATTTTGCATATAATAAGGATGCTCAGCAAGCCGGAGGCGGGAATTAGAGGTTTCACACTTTTCAACACCTTATCGTATCAGATCAATTGTTTTCCACGCTTAGAGTCATATAGAATGATCAAGAAAACGACGACTGATTATTCGGTGTATCATCCAGGTGATCGAGAAAAAGTCATTCCATCAAGAACATTCAAGCATAAAAAAACGGGACAGTATAAATACTGTCCCGTTTAATCAAGTTCTAATAGTTGATATAAGTATAAGAATGTTGAATTCTTCAGATCCACTAAGTGAGATTTGGCATCAGCCTTTCTTACTCAGTATATCAACTATGCGATCTACCGTTTTGAAATTTTCAGAGAATTGCTTTGTAAGTGAGAGATCGAATTTTCCACTCTTCTTAAAGTGTGTTCTTTGAATATCCAAAATCATACTTTGAAGATCGAGTAACTTACCCAAATCCCTATCGGTTATTCTTACACCCTCAAGAGAATGAGTTTTAAGAGGACGACCGGGTCCGCGATCTGACTTAGGCGGGCGACCCGGACCTCGTGTTGCCTTTGGACGACCGGGACCTCTTTTGCTTTTATTGTATGTACCGGTTCCTGTTCCCGGTGGGCGTCCCGGTCCGCGCTTTGCTTTTTTATAGGTACCTGTTCCTGTTCCGGGTGGACGACCAGGACCACGCTTCGCTTTTTTATACGTTCCGGTTCCTGTTCCCGGAGGACGACCAGGTCCACGTTTAGCTTTTTTATACTTTCCGGTTCCGGTTCCCGGCGGACGACCCGGTCCACGTTTTTTACCGCTTGCAGTGTTCGCAGCACTACTTGCTTTTGTTTTTCTCTTTGCCATTTTTGATTTTAATTATTGTACAAATTATAAATGCAATGTTTCGGATGACAAGACTACTTATCGAATCCGTATGTTGAATGAATTAATGATAAATTCCGAAAAATATATATTGCAAACCCCGTTAACAAACTATGCAGTAATTTGTTTTTCGGATTCTAAATTTTTGATAAAATTAATTATAATAAATTAGTATGCAAATCAAATCCTTGTGTTTGCAGATTTACCACACTTAATCAATTTGAATTATATTTTTCTATTCGAATAAGATTTCGGGCAAGAAAAAAAATTGTACTTTATCAGTATCAAGCCTACAGAAAGAACACAGACAGTCCTTAAACACCTAAACATTAAATACCTAAGTATATATCAAAATAATTTGTTTGATGTAAAATTCAATAATTACAAAGATTAATTATGATCTTTGGGAACAAATAAATTTTGTGTGGAGGTTGCTGCTACAATACTAAACTGGTACGGAACTAATAAAAGAGATTTACCCTGGAGAAAGACTGACAATCCGTATTTTATCTGGATTTCGGAAGTGGTTCTTCAACAAACACGTGTCGAACAGGGAACAGCCTATTACTTAAAATTCATTAGAAAATTCCCAACTGTCAAAAGTCTGGCAGCAGCAGATGAAGCCGAGGTTTTGAAATTATGGCAAGGCCTTGGATATTATTCGAGGGCAAGAAATATGCATGCTGCAGCGAATGAAATTGTACGCATGCATAAAGGAAAATTCCCTTCTACATACGATGAAATTCGAGAATTAAGAGGTGTAGGCGATTATACTGCAGCAGCAATTTCTTCATTTGCTTTTCATCTCAGACATCCGGTACTGGATGGCAATGTGTACAGATTTCTCAGCAGGTATTTTGGCATCTACACTCCCATACAGTCATCAAAAGCTAAAAAAGAATTTCTTGAAGCAGCCAATCAATTGCTTTCAGATAATCCTCCGCATGAATTTAATCAGGCGATCATGGAGTTCGGTGCTTTACAATGCAAACCGGGCACGCCGGATTGTAATGCCTGCCCACTGAACAACTCTTGCTTTGCTTTTGAAAATAATGCGGTGGCAAGACTTCCCGTGAAAAATAAAAAAACACTTAGCCGAAATCGCTACTTTTATTATCTGGTTATTCGTGATAAAAAATCGATCTATTTAACACAAAGAAAAGAGAAGGATATCTGGCAAAACCTTTTTGAGTATCCTTTGATCGAGTCCGGAACTAAATTAACGGATTCCGCTCTACTTAAAAGTAAGCAGTGGAAAAAAATATTTCCAACAAATGAAGTCCTGCTTCACCAAATTTCAGAAGAAAGAAAGCATATCCTTAGCCATCAGATACTTCATGCACGGTTTGTAGAATTGACGCTTATTAATAAAAATTTTAATGCCCCGATTCACTGGGAAAAGGTCTCCAAGACAAAAGTAAAAAACTATGCGCTTCCAAGACTGATTGACCGATATATGGAAGAACAGGATGGCAAGGAAAATTATTAACTGGATTCTTAAAAATACTTACAGCTTCGCTGGTTTTTTTGAATGAAATTTCACTCGGCTTCCGGAGAATTTATTTGTATATTTACATTATCCGGGTTGCAAAAAAGAACCTACATATACAGTTTTTACTCTTTCAATCCGGACCATACATTTGTCCTCGTCATTCTTTTAAATATTTGGATGATGAGACAGAAGGTATCACGAAAAATAAATTCATCGAAGAGCCTTCATCTGTTTAGATAAAATAATATTAACCTATTAAAAAAAACAAAATCATGAGTGGTGTAAACAAAGTTATCCTGATCGGGAATGTCGGAAAAGACCCCGAGGTACGTTATCTTGAAGGTGGAGTAGCTGTAGCTAAATTTCCACTGGCAACTTCTGAGTCTTACAAGAACAAGGAAGGCCAAAAAATTGAACAAACCGAATGGCATAACATCGTTATGTGGCGTGGTCTCGCTGAGGTTGCAGAAAAATGGGTTCGCAAAGGCAATAAAGTCTACATCGAAGGTAAGATCCGGACTCGTTCTTACGGAGAAGAATCCAACAAAAAATGGTTCACTGAAATCATTGCCGATAATATGACGCTTCTCGGAGGCCCAAGGCATGATGAACAGGAAAGTAAGATGCCTGAGAATGCTTCTGTTGAGGCCCCGTTACCGGCCACGACTGACGATCTACCATTTTGATAATTAACACTTTATCCGGATGCAAAATATTTATATCTTTGCATCCGGATTTTTATTTCCTCCGTAAGCCTTTAATCACACGTGGACCCTGGTAGTTGTAGTCTTTTATTTCTTCTCGAGGATTCATCTTCCTTTCTTCAACCTTCTTTTACATTCGGCCTGAATTTCTTTGTTGAGATTTTCATTCTGTTTATATGCCTTCTTCTATCAGCATTTTATTCAGGGGCCGAAACTGCATTTTTCGCGATCAGCGTAAGTGAGTTGTTTCAATTAAAAGAAAGCCAGGTAAATTCCGAAAGACTCGTTTATAAATTGATGGAAAGGCCCAAGCGACTGCTGGCCACTTTACTGATTGCTGTAAATTTTATAAATATTTCCATCGTTGTTATCAGCTCACTGTTGATCCAACAAGTATTTAATTTCAACCAACACGAAATTTTAGGTTTCGCCGTCCAAGTTGTGGCATTAACTTTTGTCATTGTTCTCTTTTGTGAAGTGATGCCAAAGGTTTGGGCTACAAAAAATGCCATCAGTTTTTCCAAGATGAGCTCTTTTGCGGTATTTGTCACTGACAAAATCTTCAGGCCTTTCAGCACTGTCCTTGTAGCTTCAAGTTCATTCGTTGATAAACGCATTGTCCTAAAAGGTTATGATGTTTCTGCTGATGAACTCACTCATGCCATAGAAATCACATCTGACAAAAACACTCCTGAAGAAGAGAAAATGATCCTGAAAGGCATTGCACGATTTGGAAATATCGATGTCAAGCAGATCATGAAACCTCGCATGGATGTGGTGGCTTTTGACAAGGATTTTACTTTTGCAGAAATATTACCGATAATAGTTGAAAACAAATATTCAAGGTTACCGGTCTTTGAAAACTCTCTCGACTCTGTCATTGGAGTGCTATATATTAAGGACCTCTTGCCATTTATTGATCAGGAGCATGATGCGTCCTTCGACTGGTTAAAATTACTGCGCCCTGCTTATTTTGTTCCTGAGAGTAAAAAAATTAATGATCTCTTACAAGAATTTCAGGAGAAGAAAATCCATCTTGCCATCGTTATCGATGAGTATGGCGGATCTTCAGGTATCGTCACTCTGGAAGATATTCTGGAAGAGATCGTAGGAGAAATAAATGACGAGTACGACGATGAAGAGCTGAGCTATTCCAAACTTGACGACTACAACTTTGTATTTGAAGGAAAAGTTTTGCTGAATGATCTTTACAGAGTCATGGAAATCGACCGGAAATTACTCGAAACCAATTCCGAGGATCAGGCTGATACACTGGCCGGATTATTACTTGAGCTGAAAGGCGGAATACCACAACGCAACGAGATAATCACCTACAACGATATCAAATTTACTATTGAATCAGCTGACAGAAAAAGGATCAAGCGAGTAAAGATAAGCTTGCCTTCCGGGCCGGAGAATGGGCATTCAGGCTCTGCAAGTATCAATCTGCCGCTGATCCTTCTCCCCTTTCTCTTGATCTTATTCTTAACAGGATGTGATCAGGACTATATCCCCAAGCCCCGTGGATATTTCAGGATTTCCATGCCGGAACGAAACTATGTAGAATTCAGCGATCCGGCATGCCCCTACTCATTTGAAATACCTGACTATGCAAGTGTGGTTCCGGATCCCTCTGCTCAGGCAGAAGCCTGCTGGATCAATGTAGAGTTCACTCCCTTCAAAGGCACTCTGTACCTTAGCTATAAAGAACTGGATAAGAACCTGCCAAATCTTGTTGAAGACAGTCGCAATCTTTCGATGAAGCACATCAGCAAAGCCAGTGGGATAGAAGAAGAGACTCTTAGCGATGTCGTTTCCAAAAAATACGGAACAATATTTCATGTGAAAGGAAGCGCAGCATCCGCAATGCAATTTTATCTCACTGACAGTACGAAGAATTTTGTCAGAGCCTCATTGTATTTCTATGCACCTCCAAATCCTGATTCTTTAGCGCCGGTTCTGGCTTTTGTTGAACAAGACATCAGACATCTCCTTGAAAGTTTTCAATGGAAGACTATAAAACATTAAATAAAAAAACATCTCCTTCATATTTGGAAAGGTCCAATAATATAAAAATAATTCACACACAGGAATTATATATGATGAACAGACTTATTTACTTCGCCCTCCTGATTTTACTTCCCACACAAGATGTTTTTAGTCAGAACTCATCAGGCTCCGATAAACCGACCAATCAAAAGGGATCATTTTATTTTACATGGGGTTATAATAAGGACTGGTTCTCAAAGAGTGACCTTCACTTTAAAAACTCCGGTAACAATCCTTATGATTTTACACTTCATCAAGTACGCGCCGAAGATCGTCCTAATTTTGATGAGCTATTTAATAAAGACATCTCGATTCCTCAATTTATATATCGTTTTGGATATTACTTTAAGAACAGTAAATTCGGTATTGAAGGAAGTTTTGACCATGCAAAATACATTATGATTCAGGATCAGGTTGTTCACATTACCGGCTCCATACATGACGTATATTTGGACAAGGACACTACTCTTTCAAGAAATTTTATTCAGTTCGAACATACCAATGGAGCAAACTTTATTATGCTTAGTCTTCTATGGCGCGATCAATTATTGGTAAGCCAAAATGGAAAACACATTCTTCAAGGTGTAATAAAACCAGGCGCAGGAATTGTAGTACCACAAAGCGATGTATCCATCATGGGTGTTCGTCAGAATAATAATTATCATGTTGCCGGATATATTTTCGGCACTGAAGCTAACCTCCGCTATGAACCCGGGAAACATTTTTTCATTGAAACAGGCTTTAAAGGAGTTTGGGCAAACTACATTGATGTACTTGCAGTAGATGAAGCTAAAGCCAATCACTCCTTTTTCGCAGTTGAATGGATAATTGGGATAGGCTATCGAATTGCAATTTGATCCTTTTCAACTGACTGGCTCAGTCAAATTTCAGGTTGATTTTCGAAAGCTGAACAATAAATAAATCATTGAACTAAAGAGGAAAAATGCACCTACCTGATGAAGAGAGGCAAGCGTAATTTCAACCTTCGTGAGAAGGGTCAATACTCCCAATAAAAACTGCACGCTCACAGCAAGAAGTACAATGTTCATCGCTCTACGCTGACCTGAATTCATTCCCATTTTATGGGAACTCCACCAGACTTTTGCTATTAGAAAGAGTAAAATATAAGCGAACATGCGGTGAATAAACTGCACGGTTACCGGATTGTTAATCAGATTCAACACCTGAGGCTCCAGTGTTGAAATTCCTGTTGGAATTATTTGTCCATCCATCAAGGGAAAAGTCGTGTACATTTTACCGGCATGCATTCCAGCCACAAATGCACCATACACAATCTGGACTATCAGAATTGAAAAGATCCATTTAAGTATGCCTGAGGAAGATTTTGACGCTTCTTTAGGATTCGTTTGACTCAACTCTAAGGCATACCAAAAAGTAAAACCGAATGTGATGAAGGCTGTAACAAGATGAATTGCAAGACGAATATGACTGACACTGGTTCTTTCCACTAAGCCACTGCTTACCATAAACCAGCCGAGAAATCCTTGTATGGCTCCGAGTAAAAATAAAAAGAGGGACTTCCGAATGGTGCTTTTGTCCATTTGTCTGGTCCATAGAAAATACAAAAAAGGAATAAAAAAAACCAGACCAATCAAACGACCCAGTTGTCGGTGAATAAACTCCCACCAGTATATAGATTTGAAATCATGCAGTTCAAAATGAGCATTCATTTTCTGAAACTGTGGAATCTGTTTGTACTTATCAAAAGCAACTTCCCATTCCTGCTCATTCAAAGGAGGAATACTTCCCATGATTGGTTTCCATTCTGTGATAGACAATCCCGATCCGGTGAGTCTGGTGATACCACCAATAACGACCATTAAAAAAATCAGGAAACATCCGGAATAAAGCCAAATCGATACTCTAAGTTTTGACTTGTCATTCATCATTCTTCCTTAAGTTAACAAGAAAAAAAGTAGTCTTTCGAAAATTTATTCAGCAAGATTTCAAAAATAGGCATAGAATATTATTCTGAAAATTACTTGACTTTAACAATCTCAATCATATTTTGGTTTAATAAACCAACGATCATTCAAAGTAAATCCTATAGTCAGGCGGAGATATTTTTCCTCCACCAAATTATTCTGTATTGTGCCACGCTTGCCAAACTCAGCAGAAAGATGGGCAGTAGTCCCCGCTCTTCTTACAGGAAAACCGAAGCCGACTGATGCACCTAACTCTTCCAGATGTACACCATTCAAATCGAGAAAAGATTTTGAATAATGAAATCCTGCACGATATTGAATTTGTTTCCAATAGGATTTTATCGATCTCTCATTCGGTGTGAATTGTCCTCCGACACTCAGCTTCCAACTGTCGACGAGTGAATCAGATTGCCCGAAGTAGGTGAAATCACTCCATTGTTGCAGGGAAAAATCAGCACCAAACAACCATCGGTTTCCTTTCTTCATGGTGAAACCAAAGCCTGCACTTAATGGCAAATGTACATCTCCTTCAAGCCCTGTAGTGTTCTGTATTGTGTCTCTGATAACAACCTGATCACGCTTGGTGGGATCCACATACCTGAAATTGTATGCTAATACAGATTGTCTGCCTCTT
>Ga0138256_10000981_pt1 | contig 30523 bp, 22 predicted proteins | sample KNB2016incub_MG_FD_105486 | JGI IMG/M metagenome (GOLD analysis project Ga0138256, IMG submission 105486) | Active sludge microbial communities from wastewater in Klosterneuburg, Austria - KNB2014incub_MG | ecosystem: Engineered > WWTP > Activated sludge > Unclassified | place: Austria... | reverse complement strand
TAAATTATAAATGAAAATAAAATACAAAAATTTCTTGATAAATAAAACTAGAATTATAGTCTATATTTTTCAAAGTCGAAAAAATTTACTTTACTCTATAGAATTCATAAGCCAAACCAAACCCGCCTATTTTTATTGTATCTCAGATTACTATTTATTTACTTATTTTTGAGAAATTTTTCTACAATGAAATACTTGCACATTGCCGCGCTTTGTTTGTTTTTAAGTTTTCATGCTTATAGTCAGCAAACTATTGTTTCAACGATTACTCATGGTGGACTGACTAGAGACTATAGATTATACATACCGAAGAACTATAATCCTTCGAAAGCAGCACCTTTAGTTTTAAATCTACATGGTTTGACTTCCAATGCAATACAGCAGGAATTTTATGGAGATTTTAGACCAATTGCAGACACTGCAGGTTTTTTAATCTGTCACCCCAATGGAACCGTGAGTGTTACCACTGGCTTGACTTTTTGGAATGTAGGACTGGCAGCTGGAGAGAATGTGGATGATGTGGGCTTTATTGAAGCGCTCATTGATTCGCTTAGTGCAAAGTATAATATTGACTCAAAGCGAATATACTCTACAGGCATGTCCAATGGTGGATTTATGTCTTATTTATTGGCTTGTACCTCATCGCGATTTGCAGCTATAGCCTCTGTCACAGGATCTTCAACACCTTTGATCGATATAAAATGTAAGACTGCGAAGGCTATCCCCATCATGGAGATTCATGGTACAGCAGATCAGACTGTTCCATACAATGGAACCACTGGTATTAAAGCCATACCTGAGCTTGTTGCTTTTTGGGCAAATAAAAATTCATGCAATCCCACGCCTCAGATCATTGCAGTCCCCAATACCAATACTACGGATGGTGCTACGGCAGAGCAACATATTTATAAGACTGCTGCTGGACGCAATCTGGTAGAACATTTTAAAGTCATCGGAGGCGCGCATACATGGCCTGGAGCGAGTTTTCCTATTGGAGTGACTTGCCAAGATTTTAGTGCTAGTAAGGAGATATGGAGATTCTTTAGTCAATATAGTTTGATCACTGATGTAGATGATTCTCATATCATTGAACAAGTAAATGTTTACCCTAATCCAGTAGAATCCACAATGAATATTGAGGTCGATGAAAAATCTGAATTTTTGATCAAAGATATTAATGGAAAAAATGTGTTCTCAACTTGGCTTTTTCCAGAAGTAAAAAACTTAGAATTGAAGCATCTCACAGCAGGTATTTATTTCTTTGAAATAAATAATGGAGCTAAGAAAAAAATTGGAAAATTCATTAAAGCTTAAATTCAATTTTCTGAATAATTTATATTTCATTTGTTATTAATCTAAGGATAAAATTATTTGCAGATAAGCAATCACTTATTCGATAAAAACAAATATTTTTTGCAATAGAATCCGATTCTTTTTTATTTTTACAAAATATGTCTTTTCATTTAGAGTCTCCATATCAACCAGCAGGTGATCAACCGGAAGCTATCAAACAACTAGTAGAAGGGATCGAAAACGGTACACCATGTCAAGTATTGCTGGGTGTAACTGGTTCGGGTAAAACATTTACTATGGCGAATGTCATATCGCAAGTCAATAGACCTACATTGATATTGACTCACAATAAAACTTTGACAGCGCAACTGTATGGTGAATTCAAGGAATTTTTTCCCGATAATGCAGTGGAGTATTTTGTGTCTTACTATGATTACTATCAACCCGAAGCATACCTCTCAGTAACCGATACTTATATTGAAAAAGATTTACAGATCAATGAAGAGGTGGACAAACTGCGATTAAAGGCCACCTCTTCTCTTTTGTCAGGTAGAAGAGATATAATCATCGTCGCTACTGTATCATGTATCTATGGTATGGGAAATCCTGAGGACTATAAAGAAGGCATTATTCGATTGCAAAAGGGTCAAAAGATCTCACGTAATGCACTTTTATACCGACTTGTAGATAGCTTGTACAATAGAACTGAAGTGCAGCTCACCAGAGGCACATTCAGAGTCAAAGGGGATACTGTTGATATCCATCTGCCTTATATCGATTACGGATATAGAATTCATTTTTTTGGCGATGAAATAGAGAATATCGATCAGTTGGAATTGAGCACTTCAAAGCGTATCACCAGCTTGGATTATGTCGCTATTTTTCCCGCCAATCTATATGTCGCACCAAAAGATAGATTGAAAGAAGTCATTCGCAATATAGAGGATGAGTTGTTAGCTCAAAAGAAGTATTTTGAGTCTGAGATGAAATATAATGAAGCAAAGCGAATCGAAGAGCGCACCATGTTTGATATCGAGATGATCCGCGAGTTGGGATATTGCAGTGGAATAGAGAATTATTCTAGATTCTTCGATGGAAGAAAACCTGGGACTAGACCTTTCTGTTTACTGGATTATTTTCCAGATGACTACCTAATGATCATCGATGAGAGTCATGTCACCATACCACAAATTAGGGGAATGTGGGGAGGCGATCGGGCTAGAAAACTCAATTTGGTACAGTTTGGCTTTAGGCTCCCTTCAGCTATTGACAATAGACCATTGAATTTTGATGAATTTCGCGGCTTGATCAATCAAGTGGTCTACGTGAGTGCTACACCAACAGATTATGAACTTACGGAGACGCAAGGAGATATCGTGGAGCAAGTTGTCCGACCAACAGGCTTATTGGATCCACCGATTGACGTAAGGCCTTCAATAAATCAAATCGATGATTTATTGGAAGAAATTCAAAAAAGGACTGCCAACAATGAACGAATTTTAATCACGACTCTGACGAAAAGGATGTCAGAGGAACTGAGCAAATACCTTCAAGGGATGAGCATCAAATGTAAATATATTCACTCTGAAATCGATACCATGGAACGGGTGGAAATCCTGAGGGATCTTCGTTTGGGAGATTTTGATGTCTTGGTTGGGGTCAATCTTTTGAGAGAAGGTCTAGACCTACCTGAAGTATCATTGGTAGCTGTATTGGATGCAGATAAGGAGGGATTTTTGAGGAATGATAGATCCTTGACACAGACAGCAGGAAGAGCTGCCAGAAATGTGAATGGATTGGTTGTATTCTATGCAGACAAAATAACAGATTCCATGCAGAAAACCATAGATGAAACCAATAGACGACGAGCAAAGCAAATTGCATATAATACCCTACATGATATCACGCCAAAGACTTTGAGCAAATCCAAAGAAGAAATCATGCATAAGAGCTCCATTCTTGACATGAGAGGTAAAAAACCAAATTATTATATAGAATCTGAGAACCAAGACAATGTCGCTGCAGATCCTTTAATTCAATATATGTCTCGGACACAGTTGGAGAAGTTGATTGAGGAAACTGAGCGAAAAATGAAAGCTTCTGCCAAGGATTTGGATTTTATTTCTGCTGCAAAATACCGCGATGAAATGCAAGCTTTGAAGAAAAAACTACCTGAGAAATTAGTATAGCGAAGCTAAGAGAATAAAAGCCAAATAAATACGTTAATACATTCAATTAATTCAATAAATATCAGTCCCGAATATCATGAAGCTTATGAAAATTTCATTTCGAATAGAACATCATATAAAAATCTCTATATTATTTTGTTTTGCTCTTTTCACAATAGGAAATAGCCAAAGTGAATTGAAAATCGGCGAATGGGCGACACATCTTCCCTTCAATAGTGCTAAGTTAACAGCAGTAGGAAATTCACATGCTTACTTTGCCACTGAGAATGCCATCCTAAAAGTTGCAAAGAGTGATTACTCCACACAAAAATTGACGAGAACATCAGGATTGAGTGACAGCAAGATTCAAACCATTTATTTTCATCCTGCGACTTCATCATTAATTATCGCATACAATTCTTCATTGATCGATATCGTCAGTCCATCAGGTGTAAAATCGATTGCTGATATTGTAAATTTCAATAATATACCAATAAGTAAGACGATACAATCTATAAGTTATGCTGATGATACGCATGTGTATATCAATGCTGATTATGGATATAGCTTATTGAATCTCAATACGAATTCATTTGAATATTCATTGTTTAGTAAAAATTTGAAGTATTACAATATTGATAGCGATGGCAATTTTTTATATGCAGCAACATCAGGAGGTGTGTATCGATTTCAAAAAAACACAAACAAAATTCCACAAGACTTTTCTGCTTGGGAATTATTGGGATCGAATTTTGGATTACCAGTTCGAGAATTTAAAAATATCGTAAATCATTACAATCATATTTATGCTGCAAGTAATGATGCATTGTTTAAGCTTAACGATCAAGGAACTTTTGAAAACCTGTATAGTGACTCCAAGTATAAAATTCAATATATCAGCGCAGAGAAACAAAATATGTACGTCGGCCTGACATGTTTTAACAACTGCAATAATAAAATTTTGAAATGGGAGGAAGATGATATCTACACCACTATTGAAAACGATTGCACTCAAAAAAATATGCATGTCACAGAAGATAGTGAAGGGAATCTTTGGTTGGCAGATGAGCGATGGGGATTTAGGATTATAAAGCCAAATAGTACGACCTGTGATATTATATATTCGAATGGTCCCTTGTCAACCAATTTTTTTGAAATATTGCCCACAAAGGCAGGTGTGTATGTTACTGCTGGTGGGTATGGTGGCTCTTATATTCCTTACTATCGAGCAGACGGCGTATTCAAATATTATGAAAGAAATTGGTCCTTTATTAATGCACTTTCTGAACCCATATTTGAGACCGAAAAACTTCATGATATGTTGCGATTAGTCGAACATCCTGACGGCAACTTGCTTTATATTTCAAGCTATGGAAGAGGACTATTGGAGTATAATTATGAGCAAAAAACTTATAAGCATTTCGATGAGCGGAATAGCAAATTGGGGATATCTGTAGGAGACCCTACGCGAGTAAGGGTATCTGGATTGGATTTCAATAAATCAGATAAGGTACTATGGGCTACTGTTTTTCTAGCGAAAGAGCCTATTGTCTCTTATGATGGCAATACCTGGCGATCATTTTCATTACCTGGAGCAGGGACTGAATTAATAGATATCAAAGTAGATCAAAATGGTTATAAATGGATCATCCCTAGAGGGAGTTCAGGTGTATGGGTATGGGATGAAAAAGATCCACAGAATCCTAATGATGACAGATCTATTCTTTTAAATAGTTCAAATACAGTCATGCCTAGTTCTAAAGTAAACTGTGTACAAGTGGATTTGGAAGGGGATGTTTGGGTAGGAACATTGAATGGACCAATTGTCTTTGAATGTGGCGGTGACCAACTTTTTTCAGGTCAATGTAAAGGAAGCCAGAGGAAAGTAGATCAGAATGGAATCATCGATTTATTATTAAAGACTGAAGAAGTGATTAGTATCGCTGTGGATGGTGGCAATCGCAAGTGGTTTGGCACACGAAACGGACTCTATGTGATGAATGCTGGAGGCGATGTGCAAGTCCATTTATTCACTACAAAAAACAGTCCATTGATGTCAGACGTCATCTTGGATATTGCGATAGATCCTACAAATGGAGATGCTTGGATCGGTACAGAACAGGGATTGCAAGTCTATCGCTCTGAGGCGATCTCAGCAGAGAATAGTTTTACCACAGTTCCCAATATTTTTCCTAACCCTGTCGAGCCAAATTATACTGGTCCAATCGCTATTTCTAGACTCTCTAGAGATGCAAGAGTAAAAATCACCGATGTCACAGGAAATTTAGTGCATGAGTCTACAGCTATAGGAGGACAATTATTGTGGGATGGCAGAGATGCCAATGGGAAGCAAGTAAAGTCTGGAACCTATTTGGTATTTGCCAATACAACCAAAAATTTTGAGACAAGTGATGGTATTGTGAGCAAGTTGGTGATCGTGCGCTGAGAATTCAACACATAATAAATCGATTGCTAAACTAAATTGCAAAGCAAAAATTAGTAAAACTAAAATAGATACGTAAGCTTCAATTTCTAATGTCCGCTTACCGTTGCATCAGACTCATAATCGATGTCTTGTTTTCTCAGTATTGATTTTACTATCCAAGCGAAAAATCCTAGATATGCGAAGCATACCACAGCAATGATGAAGGATTGATGGATTCCAATGATATCAGCTAGTTTTCCTTGAATAGGTGGGATGATTCCGCCACCTAAGATCATCATGATCAAAAAAGCTGAACCTTGTGTTGTATATCTTCCCAATCCCGCCACGGAGAGCGTAAAAATACTTGGCCACATAATCGAGCAAGCTAGACCTCCAGAAAGAAAAGCATAAATTGCTATCGTCCCAGAAGACATCAGACCAACTACCATAGCGATCACTCCCATAAGACTAAAGTATAAGAGCGTTCTGGCTGGTTTGTCATTGCTGAAATAAGCTACTGCCATCTGAATGATGACACAGATGATATACCATTTCAAAGGCGCAACATTGTGTCCGGCAAGAGCGGTTAGACTCATTACAATAATAAAGGCAAGCAAGGGTGCAACAATCTTCAAGATTCTTTTTCTAGAATCTGGCATAGTAAAGGCCGCCACTGCACCTGTCCACCTCCCAATCATAAGACTCCCCCAATACATGGCAATGAATGGCGCTACTTCTGAGGCTCTATAACTGCCAAACTCACCTTGCTTCAACAATTCTCCTAAATTGCTGCCAATCGCTACTTCTACACCTACATAGACAAAAATAGCCAACATGCCTAGAACCAATTGTGGAAATTGCATAGCGCCCCAGCCTTGTTTGTTTTTTGAAGCCATTTGATTACAAACAGGCAGGCCCACTACTACCACACCAAGGGCGATGAGTAGCCACATCAATCTAGTATCCTCTAAGGGTTTCTTTAATTCCGCAATAGCGAGATTTTGACTTTGCGTTTTTTCTTTAATGCTGTTCATCTCAGAGATTATGGCTGAAGCGGATTCAGTAGTTTTTCCTTTTAGATCGCATTCTAGATCAGATAGTCGAGCAGATTCTGCAGAAAAAGTACTTTGAATTTCTGCAATCTTTTGCATGGCTTCCCCTTTGTAACTCATGAACACTGGGATGAATGCAATAATGAGCAGTGCTGTGATCAATAGCATCGCATAAAGTGCTTTGGGAGATTTTTCTTGCTCGTCTTCCGTGACGCCACTAGGTACTTTTTTTGAAAAACCAAAGAGGGCGGCAGCTCCAATGAAAAGTAATCCCACAAAGACGTATAAAGTGATCACCTTTCCTAGTGGTAGATTCGTAATTTCTTTGTCACAAACTGCAGATGCAGATCCAAACAATGCCAATGCAATGACTAGAGGTCCAATGGTCGTGCCAAGTGAATTAATACCACCTCCAAGATTGACACGAGTACTTCCCGTCGCAGGATCTCCTAGGGATATAGCAAATGGTTGCGCACTGGTCTGCTGTAATGAGAAGCCAAGCGCTACTATAAATAAGCCTATTAACATCCCGTAAAATGTATTTCCTTCTACAGCGACGATCATCGCAGCTGCGCCAAGCGCTGAGAATAACAAGCCATAAACGATGCTCTTTTTATATCCCCATTTTCCGACTAAATCTTTATTGCCAATAAAACTATAGATGAATAGGAATAATGCCCCAACATAATAAGCGAGGTAAAATGCAAAATCAATAAGCTGACTTTGAAATTGGTCAAGGTGGAAATAATTTTTACAGAAAGGAATAAAAATACTGTTTCCAGCTGCAATAAAGCCCCAAAAGAAAAATACTGTAATCAGTGTGGTCAATGCGCCGTAATTGGTCTTTTGCATAAAATTTGCTTCGTTTTGTTTGAAAATTGTGGCTAAGATAGAACAATATTATTAGAATTCTCAAAGGATTATATAGGTGAAACATTAGTCATTAATTTTTCATAAATGTCAGTTAAATCAATTGTCTATCTATTACAATAATAATTAATATTTGGTATGATTTTTGGTGGATTAGCTTTATGAATCGAGATGGAATTTTGCTTTTAACATTAAAAGCTGGGCAAGGAATCTATACCTTGAACACACTAGTTATTTTCTTCAAGTTTCGATTCAATATTTTTATATCAACCTTCCTAGTGAGGAGCTATGCGCTTCATCACAAGGGATCAATCACAAGTGTTTAGTTTATTTGTATAGAGTGAGATGGACCATGAATGTAGAATGGAATGAAAAACGGGGTGTGTGAATGCACCCCGTTTCTATTGTACCGAAGGAGGGACTCGAACCCTCACGAATTTTAGGTTCACTGGATTTTGAGTCCAGCGCGTCTACCAGTTCCGCCACTTCGGTAGTTGGCACAAAAGTATAACCTTGTAATTGATTTCACAATCTTTTTTGAAATTTTATCTCTTTTTTAAAAAATAAAAAATAATTTTATCTTAAATTTAAAATTAATTCTCTGAAAACCAATTTATTATCTTCAAATAAGGCAAGGAATAAATGTGATCCAACTTCAATAGGCAGCTCTACATACTCGACTGGATTAGTGAAACTGAATGACTTAATCAATCTTCCAGTAATGTCATAGATCATCAGCTCTTTTGCATTTTCATTTGGACTGTAGATGATTATTTCATCCTCGGAGGTATTAGGTGATTTAATGTAATACTGTGATGGAACAAGGAATATATTGCTTGTTTTTAGATCTAAGGATAAGTCTTTATTGAAGACTTCTAGCTTATAGCTATAGTTTCCTAAATCTTTAGCCTTATCGTTGATTTTAAATTCATTCTTGATTTCATTATCTCTAAGTGTGAGAATAATTTCTCTATTTTTATTTGGGTTGATTTTGGTGAGAGTCATTTTGTCCAAATCTTGAATTTCTTTCAATTGTATATTGATTTCAGCATTTTCTTTGTCTAGGTAATTTGATTCTAATAAATCGATATAGCAGCTGCTGCTTACATTGGATATTTTGATGAACCTACTCGGTGCGCCTTCAAATTCTCCAAAAATGGGCGTGATCCTTAAGAATGAATCTCGGTATGCACTTCCCATTTTAAATTTTGCGTGATCTGATTTTATTAATAAATAAGGTTTTCCCTCTCTAAGAATTTCCAATTTATACTGCAAAGCTTGAAGGTGTTCATTGAAAATGATTTGAACGCTATCGCTACAGTTCAATGCAGAGCGATATTCCAAAGGCGCGCAGATTCTAATGGTATCAGAGTAAAAAATAGTATCCTTGAGAATAAATCTAAATTGTACTAAACCGAATTCACTTGGACTCCTCCAAGAAATGGATTCATCTTTTAACGAAACAGAATCAGTGATCAAATTCCATGAATTGTGATGTGTATATTTGTATTCAATTTGTGAAATGGCATTATTATTTTCGGACCAAATCCAAGTGATATCCTGAGTGTAATCGGGGAGTATGAAATTTGTTTTTGCTGGACTTAGAATTTGAAAATTTTGATTTTTTTCAAAATAATAGTTGATAGAGAATTTCTGAAACGAGTTGGATTTATTTTTTATTTTTAATGTAAGTGTATCGTAGTCGCGAACTGGCAATTCTATTTTTTCTAATGTGTTTAAAGTGTCTATACCATTTGTTGCTGGATTTGTGATCTGATCGGGTGAAGGGTTTAATACCCAAGGGAGAAATTTTTTATTAGAACTATTTATTTTTATTTCAATATCCAAATCATTAATTAATGATTTTATTGCATTGATAGCAGCAGCTGGATCTGTCCAACTCAATGTTATATATGCTTTTGAAGAATTACTTGGAACAATTATTTGCAATTCTTTTTCTTCAAATTGTTGGATTGAATTCGTTAAAAATTGTTTATGCTGGATCACATTCATTGCTTTGTAAAGATCGATTTTTCCATATCCAGATGTATAGTCGGGGCCAGCAGATCCGATATCTTCAGCTGTATTGATCAAGATTCCTTTGATAAGATGTGCAGGAGGTGGTACATTGTATAAATTGATAAAATGATCCTGACACATAGCAAACATACCAGATGCCACGGCAGAGGCTCCCGAAGTTTGATTCTCACCATAAGTAACGAGCTCAGGTTTAATCCTTCCATCATAAGTCGGACCTTTCGACGAAAAAGGATAGACTTGATTGTTTCCATCAATAGCACCTATACAAATTATGTTTTTTGCATGTTTATATGGTCCTGTTAAATTACAAAATTCTAAACCTGTATATTGCCCTTGTTGACATTTTTCAGTGCCTTGATTTCCTGAAGAAAAAATATGTTGCATTTCGTCTAAATCATAACTCTGCTTGTCATACATCATGGACTCAAAACTATATCTTGAATCTGCTTCACTTCCATAGGAATGATTACATACATAAATATTTTTTCCTTCAATGTCCTCGTTTCTTTCAGGCAATAAAATTTGAAATCCAGTGGAAAAAATTTTAGCATCCGGAACGATCCCTTTTCCAGTATAGTAGCTTATTCCTTTACCAGCAATCAAGGTTGCCATTGTAGTCGCATGGATATCTATTTTGTTGGAGTGGAAAGGAAGGAGTTTTATTTTTGAAAGTAGATCTAAGTCAAAAGTATCAAACAAGTGTTCTTTTAATATTACTGCAATATTTTTACCTGTACTTTGAGCAAAATCTTGTTGAGTGATGTCGATATGATGCTGCGAAGGATCAAAGTGATCTATTGGAATCAACTTTTCTGTTCTTGTTTTTGAGGAACTAATATCTAGACTAAATTCTGGAATTTTAGTCAAATTTTGATAGTCTAAAAATTTTAACTTTTTTAGTAAAAAGATGTCATAACTATTTACTTTATCATAATGCGCATATTGTAAAATCAATGAGTCGAGTATTTTTTTAGTATTTTGATGGGTAGAGAGTAGATAATAATCAGCAACTTTATATTCTATACTTGAGTTATTTATTGATATCACCCTGCTATTCTGGGCAGCTGTCTCGGCAGCAAAAACGAAGAATATTATAAAGTATTTCCAATTTTTCATCTTTTACAAAGATTCCATATCAGGGTAAACATTGATTTTTACATATTTAATTCCGAAAGTTACATCATTTTCAAAATATAGCACTATATTTGTTTCAACTTAAAAAATCAAAAATATGAAAAAAATACTATTTTTATCACTCATGGCATCATTTTTTGTTTTTTCTTGTCAAAAGGAACAAGGTGTTCAAGATGAGAACCTCACCGATCTTGAAAAGAAAGCAATCTTAGCTAAAGGTTTTAGTCCTGAAAAGGCAATTAGAATCAGTGAAGGTTTTCTTGTAGAAGGGGATATTGTCCTTACTACTGAGGAGATGCAGGAAACAGCATTATACCAATTTTTAAAAATTGCCGAAGTAGAGCAATATAGAACTAATAATTTGGTGACTGGATTGCCTAGACAAATTACCGTCAGTATTTCATCACAATTGCCTTCAAGCTATGTCGCTTGTCTCGATATTGCATTGGCGAGATATAATGCAGAGAATTTACTTTTGACTTTTACCAGAGTGACAAGTGGAGCTAATATAAGTATTGTAAAAGGCAATGGTAGTTATCTCGCTTCAGCAGGATTTCCTACTTCGACAGGCCAGCCTTATAATCAAGTAAAAGTGAATTCTAGAGCTATTGGAAATAATCCCAATCAAAATTATTTAGCTACAATATTAGCTCATGAGATTGGACATTGTATTGGAATGCGACACACAGATTTTGCTGATAGGTCATATAGTTGTGGTGGCTCACCTACCAATGAAGGTGCAAGCACAGTAGGTGCTGTACATATTCCAGGTACACCAACTGGCCCAGATCCTAATTCTTGGATGTTGGCTTGTATCGGTTCTGGGCAAAATAGACCTTTCAATGCAAATGATAAAGTCGCATTGAATTACTTATATTGAAAAATAAAGATGTAAAATAGAGTTAACTCAAACAAACCCGCAAAGGCTTTTTCGCAAGAAGGAGCCTTTGTCTTTTTATATTCAATAGTACTCATTTTTCAGATCATTTTTTCAAATTATAAATTCAAAGTGTTTTGAGGATGTCATAACATTTTGTATATTTCTGTGTTGCCTTGTGAACATTATCGAATGATAGATAAATCTTGTATTTAGAAATGGAAATAGTACTCTCCTTGCGAAAATCGAAAATTACAATTCCTTCGGAATATGATGCCGATATTCCATTATTGGGGATTGGGATTTGCCTAGAACCAGAATTTGATTTTCAAGGAAAAATATTTCAATACACTTTGTTTGTGATCAATGACTCATGGGATGATATTATGTTGGATTTGTCTTGTATAAGATTACAAGAAAAAATATTGCATTTGCATGGAAGACTCACAGCAATGACTGCAATCCATGCCTGTGTCATTAAAAAGGAAATTTTTGATTCAAAACTAGAATTCATCGCCCAAATCATACATAAACATTTTGATAAACCAATCCTCAAATCCATCAAACCAAATGCCGCTACATTGTTTTCAAATTTTGAAAAAATAAGGCTGTGGGAGGATCATCCTATGCATTTTTTATCTTTGGCTCAAATAGGGGAGTTGCAGAATAATCCATATTTCCAAAAACAAAAACCTGAAGCGATCGACCTCAATCAATTAGTGTCCAAAATTCATAATAATAAAGGAAAAGAAAAGAAAAACAATACAAGGAATGAGATTATAGCACTGTCTTCATTTCAAAGAGAGCTGGATCTCCATTATGATGAAAAAGTGAATAAGTCTCGGCCTAAATTTATCATAGAAGAGCAACTCAAAAGATTTCACCAATATGTGGATCAGGCCATTCGATTCAGAATAGAATCCGTTAAGATCATTCATGGCAAAGGGCAAGGAATTTTAAAAAATAAAATAGACGAAGAGGCAAGAATCAATCCAAGAATTAAGAAAATCAAACTCAGTGAGGATGGTGGCAGCAGTTTTATTTTCTTTGAGATCACAAATTAGAATTCACTTTTTTACTATGCCCTAGCTAATTTTTCCACTTTGAAGTTTTATAGCATTTGCAACAATTTTTGAATTTAAAGCGTTTGTAAACCATTAATTTATCAAATTTTATCGAGTAAGCTCATGCAGTATAAATCGGATGTTGAAGGAATTGATGCTTTGGCAAGTTCATATCAAAGCCTAGAAAGAGAAATTTCGAAGATAATAGTCGGTCAGAAGGATGTCGTTAAAGCAACTTTAATTTCATTATTCAGTAATGGACACAGTCTATTGGTAGGTGTGCCAGGACTAGCAAAAACGCTTTTGATCAATACCATCGCTCAAGCGCTTGATTTGGATTTTAAAAGGATTCAGTTTACGCCGGACTTGATGCCTTCAGACATTATTGGCTCTGAGATCTTGGATGAAGATCGCAAGTTTAAATTCAACAAAGGACCATTGTTTGCCAACATCGTACTGGCAGATGAAATCAATAGAACGCCACCAAAGACACAATCGGCCCTTCTCGAAGCCATGCAAGAGAGAAAAGTGACGGTAAGTGGTGTAAATCATATCTTGCCAAGCCCATTTTTTGTTTTGGCAACTCAGAATCCTATAGAACAAGAGGGAACTTATCCCTTACCTGAAGCTCAGTTAGATCGATTTATGTTTAATATCCCATTGGGATATCCGAGCTATGCTGAGGAGTTGAGTGTCGTAAAACAGACGACATCAGACCAAAGACAGGAAGTAAAAAATGTCCTCAATGGCAATCAAATATTAGGATTTCAACATTTAGTGAGGAAAATACCCATTGCAGATAATGTCCTTGAGTATGCAGTCTCTCTAGCTTCTAGAACCAGACCAAATACTGAAAAAGCGACTAAAGAAGTAAACAGCTATGTAAGTTGGGGAGCTGGTCCGAGAGCATCTCAAAATTTAGTTCTTGGGGCAAAGTGTCACGGAGCTCTTAGAGGGAAATATTCTCCAGATATTGAAGATGTTCAAGCTATTGCTGCTTTAGTATTGAGACATCGATTAGTCCTCAATTATAAAGCAGAGGCAGATGGTCTCAATGTTGATAAATTGATCAATACCTTACTGTAAAAGACTTCGATTTTAGATTTATTGTCCAGAATTAATTTCTTTTTGAAAACTTAATCATTTGATCATATAAAGAATACTATTTTTGATTCCAAAATATTGGAAATTTGTGAAAATAGTCATAAAATGAAGATATTATTAGCAGACGATGAACCAGATGTATTAGAATTTTTGTCTTATAATTTGGTTAAAGCAGGCTATAATGTTGTTTTGGCAAAGAATGGTCAAGAAGCCTTAGAAGTAGCGATAAAAGAGAAACCCGATGTTTTCATTCTAGATGTCATGATGCCTTTCAAAGATGGCATCACCGTGTGTAAAGAACTGCGCATGATGCCTGAATTTGAGAGCAGTCTCATTATGTTTTTGACGGCAAAGACTGAGGATGAGACCCAGATTCAAGCATTTGATATTGGAGCCAATGACTATATCTCAAAGCCAATAAAACCTACTGTATTTTTAAGTAAATTGAAGTCAATGATAGGACATTCCCTAGGGAAATCTAGCTTGACTAAATTAGTAAGAGGCAAGTTAGAGATGGATATTGAGAAATATGCCTTATCTTTGGATGGCAATCCGATTAGCTTGGCTCGTAAAGAATTCAAACTGTTATTTCTTTTAGCTTCAAAACCTGGCAAAGTATTCAATAGAGAAGAAATATTGGATCATGTATGGGGAAATGAAATCATAGTTGGAGATCGCACAGTTGATGTGCATATCAGAAAACTAAGAGAGAAGTTGGGAAATGACGACTATATCAAAACGATCAAAGGCGTTGGATATAAGTTTGAATTTTAAAATAATAATTTGGAGTTTTTTCAGAATAAAAATATTACTTTAAGACATGTTGCTACGGCATCAGCGTTGATACTTTCGTTGATTTTTATCATGTCTTTAGTGATCATATTTACAGTAAATGAAATTCAGTTTTCATTTATATTTTTTATTGTTTTTTTTATTTGTTGCTTCATCGCAAGTTATGCATTAGTATATTATTTTGTAGAGTTTTTTTTGTATAGAAAAATAAAATTGCTGTATAAATTGATCACTAAAAACAAAAAGGCAAACCAAGCTAAATCCATAGTTAAAAGTGAAGATCTGTTGCAAAGGATTGTACAAGATGTCGATGATTTCAATAATGATAATATCGAACGTGAGAATCAAATTCAAATCAGTGAGAAATATAGAAGAGAATTTTTGGGCAATATTGCGCATGAATTAAAGACGCCTATTTTCAATATTCAAGGATATGTAGAGACATTGAGAGATTCTGATCTCCAAGATGAACAGCTCACTAAAAAATTTTTGACCAAAGCGTCTGAGAATGTGGATCGACTTAGCAATATAGTCCATGATTTAATTCAAATAACTCAATATGAGTCAGGAGAATTGCAGCTCGAATTGCGTGAATTCAATATAACTGAAGTCATCCATGAAACTTATAACCAAGTACGACTCCAAGCCAATCAAAAAAATATTAGATTGGGATTTAAAGAAGGCTGCGATAAGCCATTTCAAGTCAAAGCAGACAGAATCAAGATCATTGAAGTCTTAGAGAATTTAATAGTGAATGCCATTCATTATGGAAATGTAGGAGGTCAGGTTAATGTTGGCTTATATACCTTGGAGAATAAATTGCTTGTAGAAATAACAGATGACGGTCCTGGTATAGGTGAAGAACACCTGACTCGGGTATTCGAGCGATTTTATAGAGTGGATAAACATCGCACTAGATCTACAGGTGGCACTGGGCTTGGCCTGTCCATCGTTAAACACATTATAGAGGCTCACCAGCAGCAGATCGGGATCCGAAGCACTGAAGGTAAAGGTGCGACATTTTGGTTTACCCTACAAAGAGCTATTTCGTAATTCTATTCCAAATTTCTTTAAATGGAAAAATTGCTTGTGAGAAGAAGCCAGATGGATAGGATTCTACTTTTTCAAATCCAAGCTTTTCATCTCTTCCATTGTGAGGCATATAGACCGTGCCAAAGATATAATCCCAAAGGCTAAGACTCAATCCATAATTTACTCCCGAAGACCCTTTTGGTAGATGCTCAGCGTGATGCCAGATATGCATCTGTGGACTGTTGAATATATATTTCAATGGGCCTAGAGGTAAATAGATATTTGAGTGATTGAGATGGCCTATACCCAATGCAAAAATATGAATGATAAAAAAATCTGTGATACCAAAACCAAGCATGGCAAGTGGAATATATTCTATAGCTCGATATAAAATATTCTCCATAAAATGATATCTCAGATGTGCTGCAAAACCCATCTGCTCTACAGAATGATGCACTTTGTGAAATTCCCATAAGGTGGGACTATAATGCAATAAGCGATGAACATTCCACTGTATAAAATCTCGAATGACGAACATCAGAAGTAATTGTGTCCATACGGGTAATGTATGAAGCTTTATTGCCACAATATTCTCCATTCCAAAACTATGCAATAATGAGTTAAAATAATATACCGCAATGTCAGATAGCGCACTATAGGCTATCAGAGAAAATAAAAAGAAATTAAAAAACATATAGAAAAAATCCAACCAAAAGTCTTTTCGAACTATTGGCTGTTTAGTTCTCCAAGGAATAAAGTATTCCAACGACCAAGCAAAAATAGAAACCCCTATAAGCCAGTAAAAGTAATTATGCCATGAGGGATGGCTTATCTCATTCCAAAGATATGATCCATAAGCTTGGTAAGAACTTGCAATGCGGTCTAAGATTGACATATTGAATATTTAACAAGGCAAAAGTAAGGATAGAAATTTAGAAATTAATGATTATGTCTGGAATTGATTAGAATGATATATTGAATTGAGGATGCGTCTTTGACGTTTCAGGATTTTCTATATCTGAGCTTTAATAGCTTGCTCTACCTATAGCAAAATGACTTTCAGCCTTACCGTAATAGGAATAAAAATTAGTGCAAATGAAAGTGAGAATGTTTAAACCAACATAATTCAATTGGAAAAATTTTATTTTTTGATTTATGCTGGATCAATAGTTGACGTAATTCTAAGTTCATATTTTTTTATTTTTGTCGATATATCTAATTCAATTACTTTCATTTCTAAATTCTTTGAATTTCTGTTATAGGTATTTTCGTCAATAAAAATAAATACCTTTGAAAAGTATTTCTTGAATTTCACTATTGAATTTATAAAGCTAATAAATATTTCAACACCATCAGGGTCTATTCCAGCAGGATTAATAAAAATGAATTTATATTGTGAAGATATTTCAATAATTTTAAATATCATCGCTAGTTCACCAGGAATAAATAATTTATCTCTTAATTCTCCTATTTTACTTGCAGTAATGTTTCTAGATTTTTTTAAAAGAGGCATCATAAAATAACAGAAATTATCTGATTTTGCTTTATCACTTACAATTAATTCAAATGAGTTAAAATTATTTATTAAAAAAATAGTTGAAATTGAAATATCCAAATCAAATTTTTTGCCATTAATCAAACACTGAATTATTTCCATAATGAATGAAATTTTTAAACAAATTATTACTTATCTTGCGGCATACTTATAAGGTTTACAATTTTTCTCCTTTTTCAAATTATTCATTGCGCATAGAACTTTAAAAATGCAATTTTTAATTGCTTTAAAAAATTCACTTCAAATATTCAGACACATTGGTTCTAATAACATCTTTCACTGCGTCCCAATCCATTCCATTAATTGAAATTGGATCTTCAGATTCATCTGCATCATCAAAATAACTTAAGGCTTGAGGAATACTGATCAATAACATCTGCGACGGGAATTTCTCTTTATAAAAAGCAATGATTTCTTTCAATTTAAAATGCTTAAACAACTCTGCGATATCCCAAAAATCCTTCTTCTTTCCGCGACCCAAAATCGCTTGTATTTTCATTGCAGCAATATCTTCTAGACTAAACATTCTGATTCCATCTATCACCTGAATAGGTCTGATGAGCGGATGTCTAAAGGGTACCAAATCTACTTTTACATTTTCCACAAAACAAAAAATTCCAAAATGTTTGAATTCACCTTCATAAATAAACCCTTCTGTAAATTTCTGTCTTAACGCATTAATAACTAGATCTTGATCAAATTTAATATCACTGAATAAATCTAAGTCAATTGATATTCTATGACCATAAACTAAAGATAATGCAGTTCCACCAACTAAAGAAAACGATGCCAATTCTGGCATATCCAAAAGTTGTTTTAATAGGGCAAAAGTTCTGGGTTCAACTGTCTGAGTGTATAGCATCTGAATTCATTTACAGGTTTTCCAATAACTGCACTGGCAAGGTACAACTTTCTTAAAGGTAAATATCTAGTATTCAATAAGACCTCGCTCACTTTCTCATCTCCATAATATCGACGGCATTGTCTTATATCCTCGACATCTCCCCTTTCAAAGACCCGCTCTATAACAAAAATAGCTTTCTTATCGTAATCAATGGCTTCAAATCTTACGTCCCAGAATATTCTTTTATTAAATATCGGTTTTACCTTATTCTCCATTACTACAAAGATATTATAATTCTAGTGAATTTCTCAGTTTTAATTTTTAAAATTTCATTAAATCCCTTGATGTAGAATCAATAATAATTCTAACAATAACAGATTCATCTATTATTTTTGCAATTTACCAAATCTAAGAAATGTTTAGTTATGGAATCAAAAGATCTTCTAGAGGGGTGATAAAATGTAAACTCATCTTCTATATAGTAAATCGAAAATAATTATTTATTGATGAAAATTTAAAATGTTTTGAAATAAGTAATTATCAAACAATTGATCATATTTTTTTATATGTCATATCTAAAAAATAAAGACCCAAACTATCTTTTTTGTTAAATTTGTATTCAGTCATAATAGATAAAATAATGTCGTTAATATTTCGAGAATCACATTCTTTAAAGCTGGGATAAGCAATATTTTGACTGGTAATAATTTTAGCATCTACTTCAATACATGTACTGATTTCTGTATAGTCGCTATTTATCTTATAGACTGCATTACCTAGTATAAAATCATTATTTGCAGAAATTGGAATGGATACTTTTATTGAGTCAATATCGATCCCATCTTGAATAGTGGTTAATTGAATGGTATCATGAGAAATAAAATCAATTTTTTTAATTAAAAAAACTTCATTCAAATATCTTTCATATCCTTCAATTACAAAACTATCTAATTTAGGATTGAAAGTGCCAGTATTTTTAGGGATTTGATGATACACATTAGGTGCATCCACAGCGGCAAAATATGAGGATGCAATGCTTAATTTTGAATACTGATATGTAGAAGGGATTTCAAATTTGGAAATCTCTTCCTTTGTACAGGCAGATAAAAAGGCAATTGCAATGATTCCAAGACTCAGATAAACTTTCATATGATTTAATATTTAAGGTTTGACAAATTTATATGTTTTATAATTTTTTCTTCCTGATAGCTTTATTACATATACTCCAGAAGGAAGTTGCTGCAAATTTAGACAATATTTTTGAGAACCGTAGGATTGTACAACCGAATACTTATTCTTGGAAACTATCTGTCCTTGTAAATTTATTAATTCATGGTTCCTTATTTCATCATTCTCCGGAAAACTAATAAAAACTGTACCATTTAAAATAGTTAATTCTTTATTCTGTAATTTTAATTTTTCTCCATTTGTGGTCCTTTGGCTTATAGTACTAGTATTAAGATCCAAGTATGAGATGAATGCAGATACATTATAATTGTGGGCTTTGATGAATTCAATTTGTCCTATAAGTCTGCTTTGTGTATTTCCATATATATTTCCTCCTAAAAATAAATACCTGTTTAAGTATTTTAGATCAATTAATTCTTCTCCATCTGATTCTGAGCCAAAGTTCCATTGTTGGATATCTATTCCATTGTTATCTATTAACTGAATCATGATATTCTTATTTGAGTTAGCAGAAATTTCTGTCCAACCAACGATTAATTCATTTGCTTCTGTAGATACGAGTATTAATTTATTTTTATCAATGCTGAAATTTGAAAAGTCTTTAACAAATATGACATTATCATTCTCGATCTTAAGCAAATAATTTTTACTCCCTTCTGAATTAGGTACAATGACATTATTATTTACTTTAAGCTCACCTGTTCCATTAAGATGCAAGATATAACCATTTGAAGTTGGTATACAATTCAGAACAGAATAGTTTTGTTGTATTTTGGGAGCGTTAATGATATTATTTTCTATACTGGAGAATATTACCATATTAGACTCTTCAAAGTTCTGCGAATAGATTAAATATTTTGATGAGTCGTTAAGTCTAAATATTTTTGACTTGCTATCAAAAATATTTAATCTTTTAGTGTTATCATTCGCATTTAAAGTGAGATAGAACAAGGAAGTATCATTACTTCTGGCTGTGATTGAATCATTAAGTATTAAAATTCCTTTAAACTTTCCATTTAAATTAATAATTCCATTAGAAGATGATATAGTTTGACTTTCTATTTTCAAAAATTCATTTGAATTTAATACCAAATTTTTAAGATTGTCATGATTGCCGTGACTTAAAACATAAACGTTTGACTCTGGTGTGGATGTGATTATTGTGGCTGATTCAGTGCTTATTTCTTGTGATAAGTATTCGATATTATTTAACTGAGTGGACTTATTTTGAAAATTTTCAGGATTAAATGAGTAAAAGTAAGTTAAACCTGATTTGGAAACAATTCCATTAAACCACTTATATCCTTCTGTTTCATTTTGAATTTGTGTAAATGACTTAAAGGTAGAATTACCATCAGTTTGAATTATTGACCTAGATGGATCTTCTCCTCGTAAGTATATAGGACAAGAAATTCCTTTGATGGGATCACCTATTCTAATGGGTTCAAAGCAATCTTCTAGTTCGCCTCTAGTCATTCCTTCTTTTAGCTCACACTTAAAACACCATACAAATAAACCATCATTTGTGTGGAAAATTTCTCCGCAGGTGTGAGTAAAGGTGAAAAAACCTTTATTTATTGTAAAGGGTAGTGGTTTACATTCTTGTTTTGTCACTGTTTCAGTAATGATTTTGAATTCTGGAATCGAATAAGTGACATTTCCACAACAATTTAATGTAAGATCACTTGGTTTTGCATTTTGCCATTCGATGATTTTTTTATAAAGTTCTGTTTCTTTGAATTTGGGGTATTTATCAATATAACCTTGAAGACAATTCACCAACTGACAAATATTCGATGATTCTAATGTAGTTTTCTTTTCTGGGTTAAGAAATTTTCTGTATTTTTCTGGAATAAAATTATTATCACAAATTATATATGAGGTATTAAACAACCATAAGAATCTGCATTTAACTCTATAACATCCATTTCCTAAATTATCAAAACCCTTAAAGACACCACCAAAAGCTTCAATTTGGTGCAACAATGTACAATTGGGATCTGAATCACAAACAAGCCATTTATCACATGGATTTGCCCCACTAATGCTGGGATGAAGATAAGCTCCAATTTTATTTGTATATTCAACTATTTCAAGAGTTCTCATCCATTTGGTTCCTCCTTTAATTGTTTGAACTGGATTAGGATTTCCTGGACACGACACTATCATATCAGGACAATCTTTAAACAAGTCGCCTGGTTCGCATGGTTCATCAACTCTCAAATTTGGGTTTTTTGTAGCCCCATTTGCTATAAGTAGTTCATTTTTACATGATAAATTGTAAAAACAAGTTGGGCTGATGAATTTAGAGAAGCTTTCTGTTAAAGGGTCTTCAGGAATATAAAAGTTATATTGGAAATAACAATCCCCAATCCATATATTTAAGGAGTAAGTTTTATTTCCTCTAAGCTTTAGTTGATTTAAGAAAATTGGATCACTTTCATTATTAATAATTTCACTCAGGAGACCACAATCTTGACACCAATTAACTGGATAATATACATCTACAGGTAGATGATTGGGATTATTTATTTTAAGTTTAATACTTCCATCATTTATTCCTTGACAGGCATTGGTAATTTGAATTATTTCTACTGGAGTCAAATTAAATTCTTTAACTTGAGTACATCCAACTGAGTTGGAAACTGTCACTTTATATATTCCAAAAGGAACATTGATTAAATCTTCACTTATTGACCCATTACTCCATGCATACTGATATGGAGGGTTGCTTCCAGTTATGGTTAAGTCAATGCCTCCTATGAATGTTCTATTTACACAATTAACATTAGTTACAGCGCTAATTTCAATATTTGATTCTTTTATATCAAAACATTGTCTGATTTTGCCGCAATAGTCTTCTAAAACCACACAATATGTCCCAGCTTTTAATCCATATCTATTTTTTGGAAATATACCATTCTGTCCATGTGGTAAGTCCTCCCAATAAAAATTATTTATATCAAAAAAAATATTATTGTAAATTTCAAGAGATATACTACCTGAATTTGAATTATTACAATCTGGTCGAATAGAGGTAATTTCTGCGTAGACTCTTTCAGCTTCTTTGATTTCATGTGTAAATTCAAATTCACAACCTTCGAAGGATGGATCACTAATTGTAACTGTATATTTTCCTATCTGAGCTCTAAAAAAATTAAAAATTTCATTATTTGGCCACCTATAGGATGAATAATATGGAGACATGTATTCTATAAATCCTCCATCAGGATCATTTGGACAAACACCTTGAATATTGAAGTTAAATACAAAATCTTTTGGATTACATGCTACTAAATCAAAACACTTCTCTACATCGCTGCACCCATCTGTGATCTTTACACAATAACGTCCTTGACCCAAATTTAAAATATCTTTTGATGAACTATAAAAGTTGTTTGGCCCAGTCCATTTATAGTATAATTTCGATATACCACCAGATACTAGGAGTACTATTGATCCATCTTTTGAATTGGCTGATGTAGGTTTTTTAATATCAGTTTTATCTATACTTACAAATTGCTGAAGATTATTCGTGGGGCAACTTTTACATGGTGACAAATTGTTGTTTTCTATCGACATTGAGCAACAACACAGATTAAAATCCTTAGTCAATATACATCCATTACTTAATTTAACTTTAACATTATAATAGCCAGAAGTTAGATTTTCAATCCTCTTTGTTGTAGCAGCTGTACTCCATAAGATTGTGTAGCCCTGATTTGATACAACGTCAATTTCTATTGCACCATATCTATCAGCATAACATTTTTCCGATCTATTAAAACAAGATTCAGGATTCAGTATTTCTACAACTCTAATTATATCATTATCAACACCCACATCCCAACACCCACAAACTTCACCACCATAAGCATCTTCGACATCAACACAATATTTACCGGGTAGCAAATTATCAATAGAATTATCAGTACCTATAATCTGACTTGGATCATTAAAATTATACCATCTATAAGTGTAGGGTGGTATACCATTTAAAGGATTTACCTCTATCCGTCCATCTGCACAGCTTGGAGAACTGGCATGCTTAATAGTGGCTTCTAGATCTCCTGCCATCAACAGTCGATACCAGACTCTACTACTATTTATAGAACTTATAAAGCTCAGGGAACAGATGATTAGTGTAAAAAAGGCATACTTCTTCATAATTCTTTAGTTGTTTGTTTATACTATATCAAATAATGTACCAATTTAATTTTGACATTAATGATTTTCACAATATAATATATATAAATGGCATGATACTTGTATTATATTCTGCCATTAACATCAATTATAAAATTTAGACCATGAAACAACTTATTATTGCAACTCTGCTTATCTTAGCAATCATGCCCAGCATCAAATCTCAAGTATCGCCAATTCAAGGTCCTCCATGTCCTGTGGATGGGAAATTTGAGTACAAACTTGATGACTATGGCTGTCTTTTACTCCACCCAGATATTCTAGCTAAAATTGAAGAATTTACTAAAGCAAATAAAAATTCTTTAGATTGCATTAAATATGTGGAATTATTTAAAGAAAAATTCTGCAAAGATGATGAATACAATTGGGATCGCTTCCAAGAACTATGGGATCTATTATTATTAGATAAAAATGGAAATCACCATGCAATTGTTGAAAATTGTGAAGGAATACATCCCTTGTCTTTTTGGTCTGATTTAATAAATTTCTACCCATCTCAAGATTTATGGGATAAGGCTAAAAGTAAAGGCTATAGACCACAATATGGATATGTTCCAGGACTATTTTTCAATCTACATAATCTTGACTATTACCCAATGGCTATTATTAAATTACCAACATCACCAGCCTTAAACGCTGATCAGTTATTGAATTATGTTAGAACACATTTAGATGAATTTACAGATCTAACTAAATCTGACTTCACACCTATAAAAGGAGATGAAGCAATATGGAATTCAAGTAATCCACTTGGTGCCATTCTACATATCGAAATTCAAGGTGGCTTGGACAATGGTTCTGTAATGTGTACTGATTATGAACCAAATTATTGGGTGTTCACAACAGTCGAAGATAAATTTATTGGAGGGGATGGTTATCATCCAGTTTCAGGAAACAGAATGTTTGGTTACACAATTGAGAATGGAAAATATATCTATTTTACTAAAGGAAGTGATAATGCTTGGGCTTCTATAAGTGTTATTTCAACCTTAATTAGTTATAATGGTGGTGCTGCATTATGGGAAGATTTTCAGGAAAAAGTGTGTGCTTTTGTTAATCAACATGGAGGTATTTGTTCAGTTGAAACACCTGATAGAAGAAAACCATCTGAATATTTAGTAGTAGCATTGCTAAAAGGAAATATTCCAATTACAAAAATCCCTTGTAAATGAAAAAACATAGATTAAAATTCATATTAATTTTTATATTTCTTCGTTTGATTTCATTAGTCTGGAATAGTTACTTAATGGAAGCAAGTGATGGAAAAATTACAACAAACGATATTTTGTCATCAATTGGCTTTGGAGCAATTTATTTAATATTTTATAATGCACCAATTTATTATTTATATATAGTTGTTCTGGAATTTGTTTGTAAAAAACTAAATAATAAATTTATTCTACAATTTATTTTATGCACTTTATTAGGTGTGATAATTTCAAATTTATTTTGCTTGTTAGTTTACAACCGATTATACTTAGAAATGTTTTCAGAAATTATTAGAAATGGTTCCCCCTTTGATTATTTATTTTTTAAAACAAATTGGGCTTTTGATTATATATTATGCTATAGTATATATGGATTTATTTTTCCTGTCTTATTTAAATTAGTAACAAATAAATAAGCTATTAAGAATTTATATAATTTCTCCACTTTAATTTGCCATAAATTCTTGAATTAATACATTGCTCTCATCTGCTTTTTCAAACATCACAAAATGTCCAGCTCTTGAGATCATTTTAAGATTTGCATTTTTCAAGTGAGCGATACCTTTTTTGCCTACTGATTCTGCTCTTCCTCCATGAAGAAAACGATTAGGGATAAGATTGTCTTGAGCACCAAAGACAATCATCGTTCTTTGATTAATATTTGGTAGAAAATCATAGACTGGTTGGTTTACCATAGCATTGACACCTTGCACGACATGATAGCAAAAATCTTTAAAGTCTGAACAGCTTCTGATGTTTAATCTATCTTGTACCATAAATTCTGCATCCTTTGGCATTCTATAAAAATTGAAATAATAGTTGACTCGAATTTGTTCTGCAGTAGTCAGTCGCACAGCATCTACGCTCATTACATCTCGAAACCATTGTTTTTGACCTTTGTTAAATGTCTCTAATCCAGCTGGTGCAAAGAGTATTAATTGTTTTACCAAATCGGGATATTTTAATGCTGCAGTCATACTTATTTGTGCACCCATTGAATGTCCTATTAATGTGATTTGATTTAATTTTAGTTTTGAGCAAAAACCCATGATGACTTCAGCGTATGACTCCATAGACATTTGTGAATTTGGTTTTGAAGATTTACCAAATCCTGGAAGATCTATTGCTATGCATCGATATCTAGATTTGAGTTCACTGATATTTTTTTTCCAAGCAGGGAGATAGGATGCAAGTCCATGAACAAAAAACAAAATTTCCCCTTTACCTTCATCAGTATAAGCGATTTCAAGATCTTCATTTATTTTTAAAAATTCAACATCTTGTTGATACGCGTGATATTTCATTAATTTACTATTTTTCTCTTGTGCAAAACCCCAGTGAAGCATTATACATAATAATAATGTGAATTGACATCTATTTTTCAATTTTCTCATTTCATGAATTTTTAAAAGATGAGCCATTTTAGACAGGCAAAAGCCAACCACGGATTGACTGGTCTAGTAGTATTATTTCCTCGTGTTATGGTGGAATCATAGAAATTTCCAAGTTGCATGTTTGCGGCATGGATCTCTGCAGTGAGGAAAGCTCCAAAATCATATCCAATTTTTGCATTGACCTCCCAACCAACGAAATTGCCTCCACCGAATGGTGCTACCATTGAATTGGCTGCTGCAAAGCCCAATTTGGAATGTAGTTTGTGAGGAATTATATCTTTAGAAAAGTTGATTGTGCCACCTGCGATGCCATATCCCATATTGGATAGATCTGTTATAGCTGAAACAAAGCGATTGACCACATTCCCATGTGGAAAAAGTAAATAAGATCCTGTACCTATAAAAATAGCGCCAGGACTTCCCCAAGTATTGGAAGTGATCACACCTTTATATTTTTTATCTTGACCGTCGTTATCACCTGTAGTAACAATCGCATCGAGAGTAATTGCATCTGATGCAGTTTGACCGAAGCGATATGCTGTGCGTAGATTGGCTGCAAGACCTGAGATTGTAGAAGCAGTTTTATATTTTGGTTCTTGCGGAGCAAGTTGTTTAATATTTCCAAAATTATAATTCAAGAATCCTGAGAGTGTCCAAGGATCATGCATTGCATCTTCATTTCTGCTAAAATACATTCCTGCCCAATAAACCTTGCCTTTGTATGGATCTGATGTTAAATTGAAGTGATAGACACCATTATAATTCGTCAATTGGCTAGCAAAGCCTTGTCCTAATATACTCACACCTCCTTTTCCTGTAGAATAGTCACGCACATGATATATTGAAGCACCTAGATTCCATAATTTAGAAATGGCATATTGGTGGTTAAGTTCATAAAGTGTAACATCGTCATTCAATTCCACATTGTTTTCATATAATTTGTACATACCCAATTTTGACTTATGTCGATCCGTCTGACGTCGGATACTTACACCAACACCATCCGTTCCCCAGAATGCAAGACGATAGCCTGTTTGAGTGAATTTATCGAATAGCGTTCGATAGGAATCATGAGGTGTATCAAACATTCTTTGCAGTCCAAGATTGATAGTCCAATACTTAAATGGGATAAATTCTGCTTCAATATTTTGAGTTTGTAGATTGACCTGATCTGCAGAAATAGCTGAACCAAAATTTCCACCAGTGCCATAGGAAGCATCGCCCCAAGTCCAATCAATTTCAAAACTTGCTCTCAATGTTGCTCTGCCGTCAAAAATTTGTGGACTATAGATAAAAAATGGAATTAATCGCTGTTCGGCATATAAGGCCTTTATAGATTTTGAAGTGTTCGTTGTATTACTTCCAAACAATCTACCTACGATTTGTCCTTTGAGAAAATCATTCTCTGGATAAATATTCATCGCTACATTCTGTTGATAAAAATAGAAATAACTTTGAAACTGTTTGTTTGCTTTTTGAGGAATTATTTTTTCAAAGCCTTTAAATCCATCTGTATCATTTGATTGGGCACAACAAAAAATAAAATGAAAGGATAAACAAATAATTAAAAGATGACGCATGATTGATAATTGAAAGGAAATGGAAAAATTATAAAAGAAAAACATTCGACAGAAGAAAATAATTATTAATCTGTCGAATGCTTTATTTTATTTATTTTTTAGTCTAGTCTAATCTAACATAATTTTGAACTACATTTTTTAAATATGCTCCGTTTGAAGTACTGCCTATCCCACCAGCAGGTGTAGGAGGTGTAACACCAGCAAGTGCTGGAACTGTTTGAACGACTTCATACTGCATAGATTTATTATCAGCTGCAATGTCAAATATTCCTTCTGCAGTGATCACTGTAGGCGTAGTTTGGTTGAGGACTATTGTGTAAATTGTCCCTACACTGGATTTTGTTTGAGTGTATGTTCCAGTTAAAATAGTTTTAGTTCCAGCTTTCCACTGATCTACTGAATACGTATTATTGGTATTAAAAGTTGCAGTAATAGAATCAGCAAAAGTTGCCAATATTGGAGCTACTGGAAATGATTTCCATTTGCCATTAATTCCTGTTTTACATGCTGTACATATACCTCCACAATCAATACCAGTTTCATCCTGATTTTTGATTCCATCACTACAAGTACCCTTTGCATCTTCCTTAGAGCATGAGAAAATTGTTGCCAATGTTAGAAAGGCTGCGACTAAAATAAATTGAATTTGTTTCATTGTAATTTGTTTTATAATTAAAAAAATGATTTAAATTAATTTTAAAGCTTTATGGTTAATTTTACCAGAATCCGTTTTTGGCAATTCTGATATAAATACAAACTGTTTTGGAATTTTAAATTTTGCTAAATTTTGTTGACAATGTGCGATAATTTCAACTTCTGTTAATGGGGAATTGACTACAATAAATGCTTTACCTACTTCTCCCCATTTTGCATCACTTATTCCAATAACTGCGCATTCTTTTATTGATTCCATTTTTCGCAAAACGCGCTCTATTTCAGCAGGATAAACATTTTCTCCTCCGCTTATATACATATTTTTCAATCGATCAACAATATACAAATATTGCTCCTCGTCCTGTCTCACGATATCACCTGTTTTAAACCAAAGTTTATCCTCTGTAAAGGCAAGTCTGCTTGCTGTCTCATTTCGAAAATAAGCTTTTGTCACCATAGGTCCCTTTATCCATAATTCACCATTTTCATTTACTGCAGCAGCTTCACCATTTTCTTTGACTATTTTTACTTCAACGTAGAAATTAGGTCGACCGATACTGCCCATTTTTCGAATGGCATCATCTTGATGTAAAGATGTGAGATTGGGACCGACTTCGGTCATACCATATCCTTGGCGAATGGAAATATTTTTCTTGGCAAACTTATCTATTAATGCTAATGGCATAGCCTCTCCTCCTACAATAATATAATTCAATTTATCAGGGTTCCATGATTCAAAACTTGATTCTTGAGCCATCATGGAAAGCATCGTTGGTACTGCCATAAATAAATTGCAATCAGTCTCAAGAATTTTTTGCATGACTTCTTTAGCTTCAAATTTCTGCATCAGATAGCTATATCCTCCAAAATGCAAGAGTGGCGTAAGCAGGACATTCCAGCCACCAGTATGGAACGGAGGCATTACAATTATAGTTTTACTATTGGCATTGAGATGCAATGATATTGCAGTGTTGATGCTATTCCAAAACATCATTTTATGAGAATACAATACACCTTTAGCTTTTCCACTTGTTCCAGAAGTGTATAGAATCATGATTGGATCGTCCTCAAGAATTTGCGGTTTTGCAAATTGTGGAGACGAGCTCTGTTTTGTTTGGAAGTGAATATCAAGAATTAGAGCATGAAACTGACTGGAAATTAAATTTTTAAAATTTTCTTGACTATAAATATATCTCACATCAGCATCATCTAATATCTCAGTCAATTCAGAACTTGAAAGTCTATAATTTAGGGGCACTAAAATGATCCCTGTTTTTTGACAGGCCACGAGAAGTATCACATAATCTATTGAATAAAGCGATAGACAAGCAATGCGGTCCCCTTGCATTAATTTTAAATCATGTGTTAAGTAAAAACTCAAATTGTCGGCAAACTGATTTAAATCCGCAAAGTTTATTTTTGAATTCGTGCCATGTTCTTCTAATGCAATATGATCTGGACTATATAAAGCCCATTTTGAGATCCAATCATATCCGTGCATTTCTTTCATGGTTAATTTTTACATTTTAAATAATGAAACCCCAAAAGCTAAACCACCACCAGATCCCATAAAAATGACGTATTCATCTTTTTTAATTTTATTCATTTCCATCCATTGATCAAATGCCATTGGTATACAGGCTGATCCTGTATAACCATATTCGTGCATTATTGTAGCAGCTTTTTGACGATTTACACCAAGTTTATCCATCGTGTCAAAAATCGAGTTGATATTAATTTGTGTGAAGAAAAAATGATCCACATCGTGAACAGCTATTTTTTCTCTTTCACAAATTTCTAGAATCATTTTGCTCCATATTTCGGTATTTAATTCGGCAGGTATTTTTTTTACAAAATGCAATTGATGCATTTTTTTTTGTAGTTTATTTTCATCCATTGGATATTTTGAAGCGCCGCCATAGATTCCCATCCAATCATGATATTCGCCAAGGCTGAATAGTTTACTCTGCTTATATCCTGAATTATTATCTGCACTGGATTGCAGCAATACTGCAGCAGCTCCATCTGCAAATAAGGTGATCG
>Ga0138256_10000979_pt1 | contig 30549 bp, 26 predicted proteins | sample KNB2016incub_MG_FD_105486 | JGI IMG/M metagenome (GOLD analysis project Ga0138256, IMG submission 105486) | Active sludge microbial communities from wastewater in Klosterneuburg, Austria - KNB2014incub_MG | ecosystem: Engineered > WWTP > Activated sludge > Unclassified | place: Austria... | reverse complement strand
TATGGGTGAAAATCAACCCCGATGTATACTGTCATTGTTGATTCCATCGGGTCAGTTTCTTGTCAAAACTCTGAGTGTTTTCTAACACTCGACTCCGATGGAATCAACTTCATAACATCAGTCCTTACAATTCAAAGCCCACGGATGTGGGCGACAGATCCGTTCGCACCTGAATATATTCGCCGATCAAAATGCTAAGATGCGGATACTGTGATGACAACGCATAAGAAGTTCTTCCTAATTCTTTGGGCCTTGGGGTTCGTTGGGATCTTGTCGTTCTTGTTTATAGATCTGGCCGGGATCATCGAGATACTTCCTTCAGACGTCGAGGTTCCTCCGATGGCCCCCTGGCTGATCAAGGGCTTAAGCCTGATTCAGCCGACGGTGATCTTATCGATCGCGGTTCTGGTTGGGATCGGGCTTGCGCCGAAGGTCGGTTTGTCGGCTCCGGTGGCTGAAAGCCTCGCCAAAAACGAAAATTGGTTCCCTGCTCTCAAACCACAGATCGTTCCCGGCATTATCGGCGGCGTAATTAGCGGCCTCGCGATCGTCGTGACGGCCGCCCTATTAAAACCCTTGCTGCCAGCCGAAGCCGTTGTGCTGATAGGCAAATTCGGCAACGTGCTACCGCTCCCGACACGATTTTTGTACGGCGGGGTAACAGAAGAACTGCTGCTGCGTTGGGGCCTGATGACGCTGCTTGCCTGGCTCGCGTGGAGGCTTTTTCAAAAAGGCCAGGGCAGCCCGAGATCGTCCTGCTTTGTCGCCGCGATCCTCGTCTCATCCCTGATCTTCGGCATCGGCCACCTGCCGGTCGCATTCCTGCTCTTCCCACACCCAACGCCCACCCTCATTCTCTTCGTCCTAACCGCCAACTCCACCTTCGGACTAATCGCTGGCTACCTCTACTGGAAAAAAGGACTTGAATCCGCCATGATCGGCACGTCGTGACGCATGCTGTATTGTTTACGGCGAGTTATTTGGGGAGTTATTTTTAAGGTTTAGGCTTCTCGGGTGTTTCGGAAACTTCATTAAGCTGCGGAGCAGCGACAGAATTTAGCCCCAGGTGCAGCCTTGCGGAATCTGGGGTGGGAACCAAAAAAGATCTTAAGCCCGCGTGGTGGGCGACAGATTTATGGCCGTTTGCACGAATCTATGTCGCCCGCTCCGCAGGCTCAAAAACAAGATTTGGCTATTCCCCAGGTTCCGCTTCGCTCCACCCTGGGGTTACAAGTATGCCGCTGCTCCGCAGCTTTGATAATCGTCTCGCGAGTACGCGACCGGAGCAGGGGAACCCGGGATTATTTCTCCAGTCTTTTTAAAAGATCAGCAGCCTGGCTACTACCTTCCTCTGCCATCTCTTCTAAGGTTCTTTTTAACCAATTTTTTACTTCTGGATCTCTATTATTTGAGTTGATAATATCTTGAAGACGGTCAAATCTGTTTGGATTCTGCGACTCTTTATATCCCTGGATCAGCCAAGTAATATCCTTGGGATTGTTTGCGGCAATCACCCTCTTAGCTAACTGGTCGGCTGCTTCTAATGGCGAACAAGCGACAGCGTAAAAAGCCATCCAACGATCCTTGTCCGAGCTGTTCATAAATTCTCGAGCCCATTCGACCGTTGCAATGTCGCCCATTCCGGCCAAGCCGAAAGATAATTCCCAATGCTCCTGATAGCTCTTACCCACTAGACTTCTGACGATTTCGGTCGCCTCGGGATTCGGATTCTGAACGAACCACGTAGCAAGCCTGCCGGCTTCTTCGATATCCGCCGATCTCAGAGCGGCCATCATCAGATTGAGGTGGTGTTTATCTGCCGTCTTGATCATTGCCCACATCAGAGGCCACCGTTGCGATTTGTCTAGCTCCGGATAGTTCCGTGCCAGCTTAATGAGGATTGTCTCATTTCGGGTCTCGCTGATGTATTTGCTTATTGGGCCGATGTAGTTTAACGGAATAGGTTTTTTCAGCAAATCGATAATAAAGCCCGCCGCTTGTTTGTGCCTGCCCCACGCAAAAGCCCATAACACGTCTCTTTTCTGCTCCTTAGAAGAACCGGAGTAAAGGGTTACAAGATAATCAAAAGGTTTGTCGGGCGTAGGTGAGTTCAGTTCGTCATCGATATCTGAAACAAGAGATTTCGGATAGTGCTTGGCATTTCGCCGGTTCAGAGCCAGTTTCCGCAGATCCCCCAATTCTTTTTTCTCGATATCGTAGTCGTTTTTTGAGCTGATGCGGATGAAATGTCTCACGGATCTCAACAATTCCGAGGAGTCCAAGTCATTGATAGGCAGATTCATTGCTTCCGTCGCAACTACCGACATCTCCCAGCCCGACTCGCCTTTGTTAACAAATAGAAGGTATTTTGGCTGGGGAGACCTGAGACTCTGCTCTAGTAAAGGGGCTAGAAACAATGATCGTCGGTCAGAGCCAAATGATATAACTGTACAGCTTGTATTAGTTTCGTAACCATTAAAAACCTTATCTTTGAAGTCTCCCTTAAGGACTTCGACGATCTTAAACTCAACAGCACTTCCATCTCTGGAAACGGGTTCAGCAAGAAGAACCGCCTCCGTTTCCTTCACCAGACCGTATTTTGTTTTAGGCAGATGACCGTCCGCATAAGAACAAGCCAGCGAGTAAAAACTCGAACAGTTAAGGCAAACTGCTATCGCGAAGATCGCTTTTAGTAACCTGTTGATCATCACTTTTTGATGTTTTAGTCGACTAATGAGTTGTCGTGAGAGCCTTCTTAGTCCAAAAATTGCTCGATGTAGCCATCGAGGTGTTTTTGGAGGTCTTTGGTTCCGTTGTAGCCGCGTTTGGTTATGAGTTCCAGGAGTTCGCGGGTAGCTTCTAATTCCGGCGGCGTCGCGGCGGTGATGAGGTGTTGGAGGTCGAGGATGTCTTGTGGGCGCCGGTTCCAGTCGGCGGCGAGGGTTTTCATGGCGATCAGGGAGGGAATGGTGGCGACGCGGACGTTGATGTCTGAAAGGATGTGGCCTTCTTCGGCGGTTTCAACAATCTCTGACTCGATTCCAGTAAAGGCGAAAATTAGATCGATTCGCATTGGCGGGCGACCGGATGATTTAAGCCGAGCCGTAGCCAAGCGGCCTCTGTCGTCGTGATGGATCAGTTCGGCAACAGTGTAGCCAAGCTGCGTAAGTTCGTAGACGAGACTATCGGCATGAGCGTCATCTGTCACAGTTACCGCTAGGTCAATATCCTTAGTAAAACGCTCTATTGTTCGGAACGAAACGGCTATCCCGCCGACAACTGCAAACTTTGCTTTACGCCGTTCGAGAATGTCGAATATTAGTTTCGAATGATGTTCGAGCTGTTCGTTATTCAGATCTTTTTAGAGACGAATCGGGAGATGTCACGCCTTGAAAAGCCCTCGTCCGTACGCTGCGGCAACTCCAAATACCAACGGTCAACCTCGCTCTCGATCTCGGCGAGCGTGATGTCAGGATTCTTTTTCCTGAGCTTGTGGATGAAAGCTCGCTCGCCGAGTCGCTGAAGTTCGGACAGCATGCGAAATTGGGGTTCAAAGTCTCTCACGAGTCTTATTTTAGCATGTTTTGCTGGTGATTTTAACACGATTTGCTCCCCGAGGTAGAAGAGCCCAGTCGCTATCGCTCCCGGTTCTGACCCGTTGTGGCCGCCCGCTTACGCAGGCGGTTCCGACTCGAACTGAGCTTTCAAACTCTCCGTATACGGAGCCCTCGCGACGCCTTTTTCGGTGATTATGGCGGTTACCAGGTCATTTGGGGTTACGTCGAAGGCGTAGTTGGTGATGCCTACTCCTTCGGGGGCTAGTTGGTGGCCTTTTACGTGGGTGACCTCCTCGCGGTCGCGTTCTTCGATGGGGATCTGGTCGCCGGTTGGGGTGTTAAGATCGACGGTCGAGAGCGGGGCTGCAACGTAGAAGGGGATGTTGTGGCGTTTGGCTAGGACAGCGACCATGTAGGTGCCGATCTTGTTGGCGACGTCGCCGTTGGCGGCGATGCGGTCGCTGCCGACGACGACGGCGTGAACGCCGCCTTTTTTCATGATGTGGCCGGACATGTTGTCGGTGATCAGGGTGACGGGAATGTCGTCTTCCATCAGTTCCCAGGCGGTGAGGCGGGCACCTTGGAGGTACGGGCGCGTTTCGTCGGCGATGACTGAGATCGATTTGCCCTGGTCGACGGCTCCGCGGATCACGCCGAGCGCCGTGCCCCAGACGCCGCCGGTGGCGAGGGCCCCGGCGTTGCAGTGGGTCAGGACGACGTCGTTGTCGGCGAGCAATTCGCCGCCGAACTGAGCGATCAGACGCTGCGATTCGATGTCTTCGTCATGGATGGCGATGGCGTCGGTTTTCAGGATCTCTTTGATCTCGCTGACCGATTTGCCATCCGCTTTGGCCTTTTGAAACGTGCGGTTCATGCGGTCGATCGCCCAGAAAAGGTTGACGGCGGTCGGGCGTGTCGCGGCGAGGACTTCGCTGATATAGGCGATCTCTTCTTCGAGATCGGCGACGGTGGTACCGACAAAATTCTTTGCCCCGAGAGCGATGCCGTACGCGGCCGAAACGCCGATCGCCGGGGCTCCGCGGACGACCATGTCTTTGATGCCGGCGGCGACTTCGTCGTAGGTTTTGAGCGTGAGCCACGTTTCCTCGGTCGGCAGCAAACGCTGATCAAGCATGAGAACGCCGTCGTCGGACCATTTTACGGGGATGATGTTGAGTTTCATATGGATGTTGTGCCGCCCGTAGCGGGTCGGAACCGCCTCCCGTGAGGGGGCGGCCTGTTGGTGATAATACAGTACATGATGGCCGTCTTCGTGCCGCCCGCTTACGCAGGCGGTTCTGACCCGGTCGAACCCTCTGTACGAAATTTTTGATTATACCGAAACGTGTATTCAAAGTGAATCACGCAACTTTTCGCAAACATTCCGACCCTCTTACTCGTTCTCTTTTCCATGAAACTCGAACACATACTCGATGACATTCACGCAGCGGTAACGCGGCGGTGGTGGATGCAGATCTTTGCAGCATTTACGCGGGTGCTGCTGGCGGTTGGATTTATTCCGCCGAGTTATAAAAAGATCATTCACGAACCGTTCACGTCGCTGCCGGATTCGAATCCCGTCGGGCATTATTTCAACGCTCTCCTACAAACCGGTTTCTACTACGAATTCCTCGGCTGGGGCCAGATGATCGCGGCAATTCTGCTGCTTATTCCGCGAACTTCTCATCTGGGAGCCCTGTTATTTCTTCCGATCATCGTAAATATCGCTGTTTTGACATCGTCGGTCGGATTCGTGGGAACGTGGCTGTTAACGATCTTCATGGCGCTGGCCGCGACTTTCCTGGTCGCATGGGAGTACGATCGGCTGAAACCGATCATTTTCTCAACCCGCGAGAAAAGACCGCGCAAATTCAATTTTCAGTTCGTCACGATCCCGGGCTTTTTCGCGATCGGCGGGGCAGTTATGGGCGGACTTTGGTGGCTGATCGGCCTGGGCAATTTCTCTAACTATCTAAGAGTAAGTGCTTTGCTGGTCGCAGTCGGAGCTGCTTTCGGGCTTGTCGTCGCTCTTCACTACCGGTTCATGCCTGTCGGACCGCTCGATCGGAGGGAATGATCGGGCGATGGGGGGCTCGTAAAATTTGATACTCCGGCTTTCTTCGTTTATATTTGTTGGTTTAATGAACAAAGTACTATGACGGAGGCCTCGACCGATATCGCAACACAACAAGCAGTAAGCCAGCAAATGCAGACGGAATTCAGAACGGATTTCGAGATAAGACGTGACATTCCGGAGGTCCTGCAACCGCTGATCTCCATTTCCGCCAACTTTTATTGGTCCTGGCAGCCCGACGGAACCGCTCTTTTTCGCGACCTTGACCCGACGCTTTGGGATCAGTGCGAACAGAATCCGCGACTGTTCCTCAATAAAGTTAAACGGGTTCGCCTCTGGCAAAAGATCCTTGACACTGATTATGTCGCCCGGCTCGAGCGATTTAACGACAAATTTGTAAGATATCTGAGCGAGGAACGCGAACCGGGTGACGTCAATATCGCTTATTTTTGCGCTGAGTATGGCGTACATAATTCCCTACCGAACTATTCCGGCGGGCTCGGCATTCTCGCGGGCGACCATTTGAAATCAGCGAGTGACCTCAATATGCCGCTCACGGCGGTAGGATTGCTCTACCGTTACGGCTATTTTCGCCAGCGGATCAGGCACGACGGATGGCAGGAAGAGACCTATAACGACGTTTTCTCCTCGGAATTAGCGGTGACGCCGGTGTTTGACGAGAACGGCGAGCGGGTAACGGTTACGGTCCATATTCGCGGACGCATTGTGGTCGCTCAGGCCTGGCTGGCCCGCGTTGGCCGGATATCGCTTTATTTGCTCGATACCAACGTGCCGGAAAATAGCGATGTCGACCGCCTAATTACCGGACATCTGTACGGCGGCGACACGGAAACTCGGATCGTACAGGAAAAGATCCTTGGCCTAGGCGGCGTGCGCCTGCTGAGAAAACTAGGGCTCAAGCCGACCGTTTTTCACCTGAACGAAGGCCACGCTGCGTTTTCGACACTTGAATTGACGCGAGAATATCTCGCCGCCAATCCTGAACACACATTTGCCGACGCGGTGCAGGAAGTCCGAAAACAGTGCGTATTCACCACTCACACTCCAGTCGCGGCCGGTAACGATGTCTTTGATCCAAAGCTCCTTGCCGAGTGTTTCAGCCCGGCATTTATTGAATCGCTCAAGCTCACCGGTTCCGAATTTATCGCTCTTGGCCGTGCAGACCTCTCAGACGATACAGAATTTTTCGGCATGACACCGTTTGCGATCCGCATGTGCCGTTCGGCAAACGGCGTGAGCGCGAAACACGGCGAAGTTTCGCGTGAATTGTGGCTAAAAATGTTCCCCGACCTTGCGGATTCGGGCGCCGTGCCGATCACCTCCGTAACGAACGGCGTACACGCTCCGACGTGGATCGCTCCGGCGTTTCAGAGGCTTTATGAGCAGAATATCGGTTTGAATTGGCACGAGATCGTCAGAGACGAGGAAACATGGGCAACGGCGGCCAAGTTCCTGACAGACGAGAGCGTTTGGAATGCTCATCAGTCACTCAAGAATCTGCTCATCGCCTTTATCCGCGAGCGCACTAAATCGAAAGAGACCGGCGATCTCGATACGATCAACGAACATGAGAATACGCACCATTTGTTTTCGCCAGACATACTTACGATCGGCTTTGCCCGCCGTGTCGCGGCGTATAAGCGTTGGGATCTGCTGTTCTCCGACCTGCCGCGATTGCTGAAAATGGTGGACGATGCGGAGCGTCCGGTTCAGTTCGTTTTCGCCGGAAAAGCCCACCCGCAGGATCGCACTGCAAAAACCATCCTGCAGGAATTGATGAGCATCAATCACGATTCAAATTGGCAGAAGCGTGCGGTCTTTATTGAGGATTACGATCAGGAAGTGGCTCGATATCTCGTCCATGGCGTTGATGTTTGGATGAACGTTCCGAGGCGTCCGATGGAGGCGAGCGGCACCAGCGGGATGAAAGCCGCTATGAACGGGGCTCTGAATTTCTCGATCCTGGATGGCTGGTGGATCGAGGGATATAATGGCCGGAGTGGTTTTGCGATCGGCGATCTGGAGGGAGACTTAACGGAAGATGAGATGGACACCGCGGACGCAGAATCGTTGTATTCCACGCTCGAGAACGAGCTGATACCGGCATACTACGCAAAAGACGAAAGCGGACTGCCGACCGAATGGATCGCGCGGATGAAAGATTCGATCGCTACGCTGACGCCGCAATTTTCGAGTGATCGAATGGTTTTGGACTACCTTAGAAATATCTACGATCAGGGATAACCGATATGAACCCATCAGAATTTCGTACAGGTGTAATTAAACCGGTTGAGATCTATAAAGAGGCCTGGGAGCTGATAAAGCCTCAGTACTGGCTTGTCTTTGCGATAGTGATCGTAGGGATCCTGGTCGGTTCGGTGATCCCCATTATCCTGATCGGCCCGGCGATGTGCGGCATTTTCATGTGCTTGTTCTGCCTGACGGATGGGAAGCCGCTGAAATTCGAGGATCTGTTCAAAGGATTCGAGTACATTTGGAAGAGCCTGCCGATATCGCTCGCGATAATGGTTCCCGTCTTTGTCTTCTTGATCGTCATCTATATTCCACTTATCGGAGTAGCGGTTGCAGGAAACAAGATGAGCGAGTCTGAGCTGCTGCCGTTCATTGCGGGCGTACTCGTATTTGAGTTGATCGCCGCGATCGTGATGGTTTCTTTTCATACGCTGTTGCTGTTCGCCTTTCCGCTCGTTGCCGACCGTGGCTTATCCGGGATCGACGCTATAAAATTGAGTATCAAGGCGGTCTGGCAGAATTTGGCCGGAATGGCCGGGCTGCTCGGCGTAGGTATGGTGATTGCGATGGTCAGCTATCTTGCTTTGTGCATCGGAGTTTACTTTGCGATGCCGATAATCATAATGGGGCAGGCGGTCGCGTACCGTAAGATATTTCCAGCTCTGCCAGGGGCACCATTCGATCCGCCGGCGCCGAGTTCTTATCAAGGGGTTTCTAACTAAATGCCGGCAAATTTTATTGAGATCACGTCGAATGAGCAACTCGACGCATTGTTTACTGATTCATTTCGCCATCCCGTCGCCCTGGTCAAACACAGCAACACCTGCGGGATCAGCGCGAATGTCATGTACGATCTGAAAGAGATCGACGCCGACGTTAATGTGATCGTCATTCAGCAACATCGCGATCTCTCCGACGCCGTGGCAGAACGTATCAATCATCGCCACCAGTCGCCGCAAGCGTTCGTTATTAAAGACGGCAAAGCCGTTTACCACGCCACGCATTACGGTATCAACCCTGCCGAGATCGAATCAAAATTGCGAAACTAATAGCCCTTACGGCTAACTGCCAACTCTAAAATGCTTGAACCAACCCAAATAATTGAAGAATCTGACAGCGAAGTCTCGATCAAATGGTCCGACGACGCCGAAACACGTTATTCAGCGCCGCAGCTCCGCCGGAATTGCCCGTGTGCCTCCTGTGTGAACGAATGGACCGGCGAAAAGATCCTCCAAAGCAGCCAGGTTCCTGACGACCTGAAATTCAACCACATCTCGATCGTCGGCCGCTATGCCCTGAATTTTCACTTTTCAGACGGACACGATACCGGTATTTTTAGCTTCAAATACCTGCGCGAACTCCCTGGGTAGCTCCATAGCCCGGAATTGTTTTAGAAGACACGGCCTACCGCGATTTTCGGATCGTCGGCAAGTTGCTCTGTGATAAGATGGAGTTATGCAGGAACGCGATATTTTTGATGAAAAGCAGGAAGTAAAAACGGCAAACTACTCATGCCCGAACTGCCGCGAGCGGGCCGATTACGAGGTTCGATGGATGAAGCGGACGAAGAAAAAGAATGCACCGCGATTCAACAACGAGAACGACCGCGCACAGTACCAGAAATCCCGCGATTATATGGTTCGTATCGATGACATGCTGATGTGCAAGAACATGCGGTGCCGCAAACGGTTCGAGATACCTTCTTCGCAATCGATTGTATTCATCTAGACAGAACTCACGGCTCGAACCTGCTAATGTTGTCTCCTGAGATGTTTTACAAGTGGAGGAAACTACGATGATCGAAGGAAAAGAGCTGGAATTTTACGAATGGGAAAAGGTTCCAAACCAAAAGATCGATGCTGAGCGACGGGCCGAGATCGAGGCATTGGGGATAGATCCTAACGAGTTAAGACAGGAATTGGTCGATAATTATCCGGCATCACCGGCGGATTCGGGCGGCGATGTTGACGCTGAGTGGCAAGAGGTCGAGACAACGGGCTCGGAAAGCGTCTTTGGCCATAATCCAACGCCTGATCAGTCCGATGTCGAAGCGAACGCCCATGCCATGGGGATCGATTTTCAAGACAATGAACCGCTTGATTTCGTCAGGAAAATGGAAAAGCGGGACGAAGACCGGTTTGAGCTGAATGAAGATTCGAAGTCGTCGGATGGAACGATCTAAGGGTCAGAACCGCCTGCGTAAGCGGGCGGAACGATCGCAAATAAAGTACGCCAATAAACCTTAATCCTGACGCCCACTCACGCGGGCGGTGCTGATAAATACGAAGAGGTTGCCTCATTAGGGGCAACCTCTCGTACGTTCTGACTGATGGTTATTCTTAGTAGATCGAGAACGAATACTCGATCTGTTTTGTCACCGTCTGGCCCTGACCGTTAGTTTTGGCGGGCTCGAAGGCGATCCGTTTCGCTGCGGCAATTGCCTGTTCGCTAAGGCCGTTAGGAAGTCCTTTGACAACCGACACGCTTCCGATCTGCCCCGAGGATAAGAACGTCACTCTGAGAATAACCGTTCCCTGAACATTTGCCGTTCTGGCCGCATCCGTGTATCCCGGTCGCGGTTTCGACAGGATCTTCAGGCCCTGCGTTACGCCGCGAGGCACCATCGGGGGCGGGCCGCCGTCGTCACCATCACCGCCGCCTGTACCATTACCATTTCCCGAACCGAGTCCGCCGCCGCTGCCGCTGCCCGTTCCCGAGCCTGCACCGGTTCCGCGGCCGCTTCCCTGTCCTGTACCTACGCCGCTTCCCTGGCCGCCGCCCGAACCTGTTCCGTTAGAAAAGTTAGCAAAACGTCCGTTAGGGTCACCCCAGCGATCAAATTTCTTTTCAAAAGTTCGGTTGCCTTCCGTCTGGGGAGGCGGCATCTTGAGTTCGAAGTTATCACTGCGGAAAACTTTCGCATCCGGCGGACGAGTTGGTTTGGGCGATTGGTCAGCGAGATCGCCTTGTGTCGTGTCTTCCTTCTCTTCACGGCCGCCGCCACCACCGCCGCCACCTTTATCTTTGTTCTGCTTGATCTGCTGCTCCTCGATCTCTGTCGGTACATCTTCAACCATCACGGCGTTGAAAATTTCGTCATTGATCGATCCAACTTCGAGATCTTTGCTGAAGAGGTTGTAAACCATCGCCGATATCAGAACGAAGCACATGAACCCGAACGAGCCGGCCAGAAGGGCACGACGCGTGCCGACATTCTTTTCTTCGATCTGGGTAATGTGAAAACCATCGTCGTTCGAGCTGACCTTAACCCAACCCTCCGAGGCGTCGCGTTTCGCGTCCGTATCGACTACGGTTTTCTGGGTAAATGGTGCGACAGTCGCAGCCGCAGGTCTTTTTGGCTTCGGAACGGCAACCACCGGAACTTCGACGGGCTGTGCGATCACCGGCTCTTCATATACCGGCTCTTCGATCACAGGCTCCTCGAAAATTTCCTCGATGGGAGCAACTTCCTTCGCTACCTCAACCGGCGTTTGGACCGGTTCGATCACTCGTGCCACAACCGGAGCCGCGACGACTTCTTTCGGAGCCGGAGCTTCCGGAATAACGGGATTCATCTCAAAAGTCTGCAGCGATTGCCCGCAATTGGGGCAAAAGCCGAACTTTTCAGCAAATCCTTCGTCACACGAACTGCAAAATTTTACGATCTTTCCCATCTTTCAGCCTCTCTTTTATCGACGCTTCCGTGGAGGACGCGGTTACCCATCAAGGATTATACCGCGATTATTTCTAAAGTTTAACCACTTACCAAGAAAATTACGCGTACTGCTTCGTGCGTAATCACTCAATCTCCATAGATGCTGCATCTGTTTGACGCGATGCCTTTAGACTCTTAAAATTTCCATTTATGAAACTCAAAAGCAAAATCGCGTTTCATATAGACCGCCCTGACAACACAAGACGACTATCGGGCAACTAACTGTTAATCTGAAGTTGCCCAAAGATATATACGATGAAAAATAAGAAATTATTCCAGAAAGTTGTCTTCGTTGCTTTGATCGTCCTTATTCTGTTCTCGCTGGTCGCTCCGGCGATATTTTCGCAGGATCTTCCCGCTCCGCGGCAGGAAAAACTGCTCAATGGTCTCAAGGTGTTGATGTGGCCTGACGCCAAGTCGGACAAGGTCGCGATAAAGATCCGCATACATTCCGGCGCGGCGTTTGACCCCCAAGGCAAGGAAGGCGTGATGCAGATCCTGGCGGACAACGTTTTTCCGAACGAAGCGACTAAGGATTTTTTCAGGGAAGACCTTGAAGGCTCGCTAGAGATCACGTCGAACTACGATTACATCGAGATCAGCGCGACCGGAAAAGCAGACAGCTTTTTGTCGATGCTCGAAACGCTCGCGACCGCGGTTGCAAACCCGACGATCGATAAAGAGCAGACCGCGAAACTTCGAACTGCCCTCCTGGCCAAAGTTACGGCATGGGAAGCAGACCCGACATATATTGCAGATCAGGCGGCGGCGAAGCGCCTGTTTGGAACGTTTCCATACGGCCGCCCGGAGGATGGAAGCTCTGGCTCGCTGCCGAAGATAGATTTTGCCGATCTGATCGACGCGAAACAGCGATTCCTGACCGCGGACAATTCCACGATCGCGATATCGGGAAAGTTTGAACGTGACCTCGGTTTTCGTGCTGTCAGGCGATATTTCGGAAGCTGGCTAAAGTCAGATCGAAAAACGCCATCGACGTTTCGCCAGCCTGACGAACCCCCGACGGCAATGCTGAACGTCGTATCGCCAAAACCTGATGTCGCAGCTATCCGTATGGCAATGCGGGGCACGGCGAAAGCGGATAAGGATTTCGCCGCCTCGATGGTGTTTACCAACATTCTCGAGTCGCGGCTCAAAGCTCGCGTGCCGGAAATATATTCCGATCAGCTCTTCGTTCGCAACGAGGCTCACACGCTGCCGGGCATGATTACTATCGGATTCGCTGCCACTAAGAACGACGTTGGCAACGCGAATGGAAAGATCGAGGCAAATGAACTGGTCGGAAAAGCTCTTGCGGATCCGATCACCGATGCTGAATTCCAGGCGGCGAAGGCAGCCTTTCAGGCAAAGTGGACGAAGCGTGATGTTTCGTCATTCTGGCTGGACGCCGACACCTATAAGTTTACCGATGCTCAGGGCTACGCTCGAGCCGCTGACCTTGTAACGATCGCCGATGTTAACGCTTTCGCTGAAAAAACGCGAAAACAGCCGATCGTGACGGTCCTGCTCAACAAGCCGCCCGCAAAATAAATAGTGCAAAACGAACTCAACGCAAAAGAAGCGGCTCACGCCAAGGCTGTCCGCGAAATGTTCGCGGGCATCGCCGGGCGCTACGATCTGCTCAACCACGTCCTCTCGCTAAACATAGACAAACGCTGGCGGCGGATCGTTTCTGCCGAACTTCGCGAAATTCTTGATAACCCTGATGCTCGTGTTCTGGATGTCGCCTGCGGCACCGGCGACCTTTCTCTGGAGCTAAACAAGAACTCAAAAGCTAAGATCATCGGCACCGACTTTTGCCGCCCGATGCTTGCATTTGCCAAAACAAAATCCGAGAACGAGGTCCACGCGATACCCTACATCGAGGGCGACGCGATGGGTCTTCCATTTGCAGATGGTGAATTTGACGCGGTGACCATCGCTTTTGGGCTTAGGAATCTTGCAAACGTAAGTGAAGGCCTAAAAGAACTGAGGAGAATTCTCAAACCCGGCGGACGGCTCGCGGTGCTCGAATTTTCGGCACCGATAGTTCCTGGATTCGGGCAGTTGTTCAATTTCTATTTTTCACACGTTCTTCCCCGCATCGGCGGAGCGGTCAGCGGTTCGCGCGGTGCTTATGAGTATCTTCCCGATTCGGTATCGAAATTCCCAAATCAGAAAAAGCTCGCGGCATTGATGGAATCGACTGGATTCGACACTGTAAAATACAAAAACCTGACCGGCGGCATAGCGGCTCTCCATACCGGAACAAAGATCTAAAGGCGAAGCCGCGACTGGAGTGGCAAGCATCCCTGCTTGCCACGCCGCAGATTCCGCGGTGTTACGACGCCTGGTATTTTTCAAGTTGAATGAAGCTAACCCCATAAGCGTTCGTTGAACGCTGGCAAGCAGGGATGCTCGCCGCTCGAGTCGTGCCGCTCCGGTCCTGCCGCCTCACTCGTTTGTTTTCCAACGCCATACATTATAAAATTCAAAGGCTCGCCGGATTTCTGAATGAAATATAAACTGCTGAATTTTGCCCGCCAGTTCGCCTTGACGCTGCTGGTTATCTGGACGGTCGTATCCTTGGTGACGCTTCTGATCGAAGCGGTTCCGGGCGATCCCGCGACGGTTATTCTGGGCGAAACTGCAACTCAGGAGCAGATCGAGAATTTTCGACTGAAGCACGGATTAGATAAGCCGGCATTCTTTTTTTCGTACGGCTCCGAAAAGGGCGTCGTTTGGAACGGAATGGAAAATCGCTACGCTGAGTATTGGACCGGCCTGCTGCACGGCGATCTCGGCCGCTCGTTCCAAACCGATCGTCCGGTCGCGGACATGATATTTGAACGCTATCCATCGACGATCAAGCTGGCCATAGCCGCGATGCTCGTTGCGATCGGGATCGCGTTGCCGCTCGGTGTTCTTGCCGGTTCGCGAAAGAATTCGCTGATCGATAACGCCGCGTCATTCTTTGCATTGATGGGAATTTCGCTTCCGACCTTTGTTATCGGCCCGTTCCTGGTTTACATTTTCGCCGTCAAACTCGGCTGGGTCTCAGCAACCGGCAGCTTTTATCCTGAAGACATCATTCTGCCCGCCGTCACGCTCGGAGCCGCTCTTTCAGCGATCCTGACACGAATGGTCCGTTCCAGCGTGATCGAAGAACTGGGCGAAGACTACGTGCGAACCGCCCGTGCAAAAGGCGTCAGCGAACGAAAAGTTCTCTACAAACACGTCTTAAAAAACGGACTGATCCCCGTCGTCACGATCCTCGGTCTGCAGTTAGGCGTCTTGCTCGCGGGTGCGATCATTACCGAGAAGATATTCAATTGGCAGGGCTTAGGGCTTTTATTGTTGGAAGACGGAATTGGGAAACGCGATTACCGGCTCGTTCAAGGCTGCGTGCTCGTAATCAGCATCACTTTTATTTTAGCTAACTCGTTAACGGATTTTGTCTACAGAAAACTTGATCCGCGCATTCGCTTGTCTTAACAAATGTCTCGTCTCGCTTACATCGGATTCATCATCGCCGGCTTGTTTATCCTCGCCGCGATATTTGCGCCGTTTATTGCGACGCACGATGTGACGGCGCAGGATCTGGCGATGCGGTACATTCCGCCGTCGGCTGAGCATTGGTTCGGGACGGACGGGCTTGGGCGTGATGTATTTTCGCGGGTTGTTTTCGGCGCTCGGATCTCGCTTGAGGTTGGGATCACGGTGGTGGTCGTCTCGTCGCTGTTTGGGACCATAATCGGTGCGATCGCCGGATTTTATGGCGGTTTCATCGACAAGTTTCTGTCCGGCTACGTCTTCAACGTATTTCTCGCATTTCCGGGCTTACTGCTGGCTATCGCCTTTGTCGCTTTTCTCGGTGCTGGGCAGGGCAAGCTGATCGCGGCTCTTTGTGTGATAGGTTGGGTCGGCTATGCACGCGTGATGCGAGGACAGGTTTTGAAGGTTCGCGAATACGACTACGTACTCGCTGCTCGAGCGTTGGGAGCGAGCAATATGCGGATCTTGTTCACGCATATTCTCCCAAATGCCGTCCAGCCGCTGATCGTTCAGGCGTCGCTCGGAATGGCAGGAGCGGTCTTATCAGAAGCAACGCTGTCGTTTCTCGGCCTCGGGATACCGCCTCCCGCACCGAGTTGGGGAACGATGATCGAAGAGGCACGGCAATTTTTCAGCAGTTCGCCGCACGTGTTGTTTTTCCCCGGCATCGCGATCGCACTGACCGTGCTCGCGTTCAATTTCATCGGCGACGGCCTCCGCGAATACCTCGACCCAAAACAACGCACCCGATAAATGAACGACGAATCGATCCGCATCTTTCCCCTCGGCGACTCGGCATTGACCGTTGAATTTGGGAATGCGATCTCGCCGGAGTTGAATCGCAAAGCGATCGCCCTCGCTGACCACATAGAAAAAAACCCTTTTCCCGGCCTCGTCGAATCTGTTCCCGCGTATGCCTCGACCACTATTTTTTTTGACCTGCTAAAGGTACGTCGATCGTTCGCAGAATACCCGACTGCCTTCGAAGCGGTAAAGAAATGCGTTCGGGATCTGATCGCAGATCTAGCCGTATCGCCTAATATCGATCCGCGGCTTGTCGAGATACCGGTCGCCTTTGATCGCAAGTCCGATTTCGACCTCGGCTACATTGCCGAGGAGCATGGCCTCACGATCGACGAGGTCATCGAGATCTTCAAGTCAAAAACCTATCGCGTCTATATGCTCGGTTTCCTGCCGGGCTTTAGTTATATGGGCGAGGTCGATGAACGGATCGCGACGCCGCGAAAGCAAACGCCGCGAACTCTGGTTCCGAAAGGCAGCATTGGCATCGCCGGGCGTCAAACCGGTATATACTCGCTCGCGTCACCAGGCGGATGGCAGATAATCGGGCGAACGGAGGTCGAGATGTTCACGCCTGATGCCGCCCGTCCAACATACCTGCAGGCGGGCGACGAGGTGCGATTTGTGAGTGTCTGAGTTTTTTTGGATAGGAAATACAACGAGCGAAGGAAAAGAGTTGAGCTTAACGATCGAAAAACCCGGCATTCTTACGACCATTCAGGACCTCGGCCGCACCAGGTATCGCCGATTTGGCATTAACCCGGGAGGCGTGATGGATCGGACTGCTGTAAGATCGATCAACATTCTGCTCGGCAACGATGAGAATGAGGCAGTTTTAGAGATGCACTTTCCGGCCGCTCAGATCCAATTCGGATCAGACGTTATCTTTGCATTGGGCGGTGCAGAATTCGGCGCGGAACTGGATGGCGTTCCAGTCGAAACGTGGCGTCCGGTCTTTGCGGCAGCAAATAGCAGACTTAGTTTTGGCCGAAAGAATAGCGGCAGCCGCACATACCTTGCGGTCAAAGGAGGATTTAAGCTTGAGCATTGGCTCGAAAGTGCAAGCACGAATCTGGCGGCTGTTACCGGTGGTTTTGAGGGCCGAAAGCTCATGACGGGTGACAGATTGGAACCGCGACAAAGCTATGAGAAACCGCCGCGCAATATCTTCCACGTACGAATTTCACCGTCATTACTGCCGCTCTATAGCTCGTTTCCGACAGTACGGATCATCGCGGGAGCAGAATTTGAACGCCTTTCCGCCGCGAGCCAGGTTCTGCTCAAAGATCAGGATTTTTTGATATCGAACGCGTCCGACCGAATGGGTTTTCGACTCTTGGGTGAGCCGATCTCGCTAGCCAAGCCCCTCGAGTTGCTTTCGTCGGCGGTTGATTTTGGAACAATACAGCTTCTCCCGGACGGCCAGTTGATCGTGCTCATGGCGGACCATCAAACAACGGGCGGCTATCCGCGACTGGCTCATGTGATCTCACGCGACCTGCCGCTGCTCGCTCAGCTTGGTGCAAATGACAAAGTGGCATTCCACCTCGTCGACGCAACTCACGCCGAGGAACTGGCTCTGGAATTTGAGAGAGATTTGGATCTCCTACGAGTTGGATGTCAGTACAACCGGCGATAGGCGGCTGGTACTGACCGATGATCAAAAGATGAAATGCATAGATCTAAACTGCGACCTGGGCGAAGGCTGCGGCAACGACGCGGAGCTAATGCCGCTCATTTCGTCGGCAAATATCGCTTGCGGTTACCACGCCGGCAACATAGATACGATGAAGAGAACCGTCGATCTCGCCATTGAACACGGCGTCGCGATCGGGGCTCATCCGGGTTATCCGGACCGGGAGAATTTCGGGCGAACATCGATGAATTTATCGGCGGAGGACACTCGCGACATCATTGCCGATCAGATCAGAAAACTCACCGATATCACAAATACGGCTGGAGCTTTGGTATCACACGTAAAACTGCACGGGGCGTTGTACAATCAGTCAGCAAAGGACGCAGAGCTTGCCGCCGTTATCGCTAAGACGGTTCACGGTATCGACCCAGAACTAGTGCTTTTTGGGCTTTCCGGCAGCCATTCGATAAGGGAGGCTAAAAAAGTCGGGCTCAGAACCGCGTCGGAAGTGTTCGCAGACCGTACCTATCAACCCGACGGTTCGCTTACACCGCGTTCGCAAAATAATGCTCTTATCACGGACGAGAATTCGGCGGTAGAACAGGTTCTCGATATGGTCAAGTACGGCCGAGTCCGGTCAACTGATGCCATAATGATATCGATCGAGGCGGAGTCGGTTTGTATTCATGGCGATGGGAAGCGTGCGGTGGAATTTGCTTCACTGATCCGTCGACGGCTGGATGAGAGCGGAATTTTGATCAAAGCTATTTGATCGCTTCAATATCAAGTTTCACACCGGAGGATCCGGTGCTGCGGCCGAGGGCGGCTGCGTTCCCGGCAATAATGGCTGAAGAAAAACCAAGATCTATAACCTCCGTTATTTTCGGAGCGGCGTTTCTGATGGCTACATCGGCCGTCGGGCCGGGATTTTTGACGCAGACCACTGTTTTCACGAAGCAGCTTCTTGCGAGTTTCGGTTTCGTCATTTTGCTCTCCGTGATTCTTGATATTTTTGCCCAGCTGAATATCTGGCGCGTTCTGACCGTTAGTGGCAAGCGCGGGCAGGATGTTGCTAACGAGACACTTCCGGGCAGCGGTTATGTTCTTGCAGCATTAGTTGCTGCTGGCGGATTGGTCTTTAATATCGGCAACATAGCGGGTACCGGACTTGGGCTGAATGCCGCGCTCGACATTCCGGTCGAGTATGGAGCGGTCATCAGTGCGGCCGCCGCGATCACATTGTTTTTGTTCAAAGAAGCAGGCAGGGCGATGGACCTTTTCGTAAAGATCCTCGGCGTCGTCATGCTCGGCTTGATAGGGTATGTCGTTTACGCGTCTCATCCGCCGCTTGCCGAGGCGGCGTTTCGCACGGTGTGGCCGACGCAGATCGATCCGAAAGCGGTCGTGACGCTTGTCGGCGGCACGGTCGGCGGATACATAACCTTCGCGGGTGCACATCGGCTGATCGACGCGGGAATCACGGGGAAAGAGAATCTGAAGGAAGTAAGCCGCGGCGCGTACTCGGGGATATTGCTTACGGCGATCATCAGATTTTGCCTCTTTCTGGCCGCGTTGGGAGTGATCACGCTGGGCCTGGCCATCGATGATAAGAATCCGCCGGCTTCGGTCTTTCAGAACGCCGCGGGCACCGTTGGGCTTCGTGTTTTTGGCGTTGTAATGTGGGCGGCGGCGATCACTTCGGTCGTCGGTGCGGCGTTTACATCTGTATCATTTCTAAAGACCTTTCATCCGTCGCTGGAACGGCGAAGCAATCATCTCGTGATCGCATTCATGCTCGTTTCCACAGCAGTATTTTTACTTCTCGGCAATCCGGTCAAGCTGTTAGTTCTCGCGGGTACCGTTAACGGTTTCATCCTACCGGTCGGCCTCTCACTGATATTGATCGCGTCTCGCAAGACAAGTCTGCTTGGCGATTACCGCCATCCAATGTGGCTCCAGATCGCCGGCTGGGCGGTGGTTGCGGTTATGCTTGGGTTTAGTATTTCGACGATAGTCACGATGCTCGGATAATTGATTCGATCTCTTCGCAAATTTTGTGCATCAAATGGTCGAATACCGACGTCTTAACTTTAATAAGAGGCTTTTTTCAGATTATGTATCGACTTTTGGGTTTATTCGTCGCCGTTCTATTTGGTGCTTCTGTTATATCGGCTCAGTCGGGCCGCCGCGTCTCACCGACACCGACACCCGAAACGCAGTCCAGGCCGAAAGACGACCCGTCAGAATATTCGGAATCAAAACCGAGAACCAACCGGACCGTGCGTCCGGCCGAAAGGTTCCCGGGCATCGGCCTCGGCACGAATTCAAAAACTGCCCCAGCCCCGGCGGCAACCCCGGCCGCGGCCGATGCTAAAGATGATGGCGAAACGCTCCGTATCGAGACAAACCTGATCACGATACCTGTTTCCGTTTTTGATCGTAACGGCCTTTACGTTCCGGGATTGCGGCAAAACGATTTTAAGATATTTTCTGATGGCGTCGAGCAGGAGATCGCGTATTTTGGCACCTCTGATAAGCCTTTCACGGTTGCGATCGTGATCGATGTCTCACCTTCGACGGCCTACCGGATCGAAGAGATCCAGCGGGCTGCGATGGCTTTCGTAAATCTGCTGGAACCGCAGGACAGCGTGATCGTGATCGAATTTGACCATAGCGTGAGTGTCCTGACCGAGGTCACAAAGGACCGCGAAAAAATCTACAAAGCGATCAGAAAGGCGGATTTTGGCGATGGAACATCGCTCTATAATGCCGTTGACGAAACTCTGCGAAAGCAATTAAGCAGAATTCAGGGGCGAAAGGCTGTGGTCCTTTTCACAGATGGTGTCGATACGACCTCTCGCAAAAATAGCTATGAAAGTACACTAAGCTATGCGGAAGAAACCGATTCGCTCGTTTTCCCGATCTATTACAACACCTATTTTGATAATCGAGCCCGTTCCGGAGGCACGTTCCCGCCGATCTTTGGCGGCGGCGGAGGTGTCTTTCGCGGAACCAGCTCAGAAGATTACGCTCTCGGACGCCGCTATCTGGAAGAATTGGCGGACGCCACCGGAGGACGCGTCTTTCGTCCCGAGGCCACGCCGGGCGGGCTCACCAGAGCTTTCGAAGGTATAGCCGAGGAACTGCGTCGCCAGTACAACATCGGTTTTGTTCCGTCTGAAGAAGGTAAACCGGGGCAGCGGAAATCGATCAAAGTCAGGGTGAATCGGCCGAGTCTTATCCTCCGAGCAAGAGATAGTTATGTTGTTGGGACCGCGGCGGGAGCTCCGGCTATGGTAGATAATACGAAAAAGTGACAGTCATCAAATTAAAAAAGTCGCCAATGTTATTAAAACACTGGCGACTTTTTTTGCCTTAAGAACGTCTATTTTTCGCTCTGCATCTTCTTCGCAACCTTCTGAACCTGATCTAAAACACGAAGCAAATTGCCGCTCCACAATTTCTCGATCTGCTGTTTGGTATAACCGCGGCGGACGAGTTCGAGCGTGACGTTGAATGTCTCAGCCGCACTGTCCCAGCCTTCGACGCCGCCGCCGCCGTCAAAGTCTGAGCTGATGCCGACGTGGTCGATACCGATCTTCTTTACGAGATAGTCGATGTGGTTGACGAAATCCTTGACGTTAACGTCAGGTGCGGCATCCTTTAGTCGCTCCTTGACGATCGGGTTGACCTTGGTACGAAACGCCTGAGCTTTCTGCTGATAAGCAGCCCGTTCATCAGCCGGCAACTTCATCGCATCCGCTCGATCAAGCATTTTGAAGCCTTCCGCAGCCGCCAGGTCCTTCATGATCTCGGTCGATTTGGCCGCACGCAGTTCGCTCTTCTCTTTGCTAACATAGCTTCGGAATGCCACCGCCTGCACAACGCCGCCGTTCTTTCTGATCGCTTCAAGCTGCTCGTCGTCGAGATTGCGGCTGTGATCGCAGAGTGCTCGTGCTCCGGAATGTGACGCTAGGACTGGTGCACGTGACAACGCTATCGCCTGGAGATTTGACTGCTTCGACGGATGCGAAACATCGATCATTATTCCCCATTTGTTCATCTCGACGATCGCTTTCTTGCCAAGGTCGCTAAGACCGTTGTGAAGCCACTTGCCGTCCGCCTCGCCGGTATTCGAATCAGCGAGTTGACTGTGGCCGTTGTGGGCGAGCGACATATATCGAGCCCCGCGATCGGAAAACATTTTGATCCTACTCAGATCAGTTCCGACCGGATAGGCATTCTCAACCCCGATCATCGCGACAAGTTTACCGGATTTGACGATGCGGCGAACGTCGTTCGAGGTCAGTGCAAGCTCGATCTTATCCGGAGCGATCTTTTCGGTCAGACGATGGATCGCGTCAAATTTGTCGATCGCATTGTCGTAGGCTTTTTTGTATCCATCTTCGGTCAGTTCGCCCTGGCCGGTGTAAACGATCATCCACGAAACGTCGAGCCCGCCCTGCCGCATCTTAGGCAGGTTGACCTGATTCGGCAGATCCTGCGTATAGTTGACCTTGTCGGTAAAATTGCTTGTGTTTATATCGTTATGCGTGTCGAGCGTGATCGCGTCGGCGTGGATCTTCTTTGCCTTCGCGATCAAGGCGGCTTCATCGGCTCCGCTCTGAGCACTAACAGCAACGCCTGACGACGCGATAAAAATGGCTGCAGCGGCGAGCGCTGCAATTGATCGTTTCATATTTTCTCCTGATCTTCTAAAAATCATTTTACGGGTTTCTCATCCTCGATCTCGGTACACTCTTCGTCGTCATAGCTGCCGTCCTCGTCCTCATCGTCCTTCGCGCAGATGCCACCCTTACCGTTCCAGGCTCCGAAGTTGAGAACGTACGTGTTCTTATCGCCGATATCCATGTCATATTCCTCAAAGACATCGACCTTGCCATTTGGATTTGTGCGCGAAATGACCACATCGTACTTGTCCTCGTCACCGTCGTCGTCCTTGAAATATATCAGGCCTTTATCAGGATCCAGTTTCATTGAGACGGTCTTGCCGGATCTCAGTGTTATGCCGCCGATCTCGAATTCGTAACTTGGCTTATTTTCCCCGCTGTCGGTCGCTATGTAAAGCGACGGAGTTTCGCCGTCGGCACTCGCCGTAAATGAAAGTTCACGGCCATCCTGACTCACAGTCATATTCAGGCTCTCGCCTTTATCTACTGATATATCTTCGAATCCGACGACAAACCCCGGGCCATAGACCTGAAGATCGGACATATATTCCGAGTCCGTGCCGTGAACACTTATCTTGTAGGGCTTCTTGTTGGCTGGGTTCAGCGGAAGAAGATACTCAGGAGCATTGTCGATCTCACCGTCGCCGGCAACAAGGTTCTCAACCGCACCCGGTATCTCATTTAACGTCACCTTTTTCACCGGGTCGTAGCCGATACGCTTGCCGTTTGCATCACCGATCATCAGGTCGACGTCGCCTGACGTTGAGATATTGATAGTATCGGGCTGAGCCTGCTTCCTGGCGCCGGGAACGAACGAGGCATTCATGAATGTCGGTACCCGTGAGCTAAAAACACTCGCTTCCCCATCGGTATCGCCCTCGTCCTCATCGCAGAACGGACACTCATAGCGAGCTTTTGCGCGGTCCGAAAGCCGCTTCAGCGCAAGCGTGTTAGAAGCCGCATTACCAACGTAATCGCGTGCAGTTTCGGCAGGATTATTCGCCGTATGATATCGCCACGTTTCCGTTTTTGTATTGATCGTTACGTACTTTGTCTGGCCCGGATAATTATTGTCGTAGACATGGATCCGGTAAATACCTTCATCATCCATCTCTTCGATCGCGATCGGCAGGATGGAATGGCCGCGAGTATATTTCCCGGCTTCCTTCATCCAAACTTCAAGTGTGTAAAGCTCTTTCTTCGTTTCCATCGAGTCCTCGATCATCTGCAGGATCTCGGATGGCTTTTTCTTAAATGTCGGCGTTCGCCAAAGGTATGTTTCCTTAAGGAACGTCAGCGTTTGATAGAACGAAACATAATTGCTCGTCAGCTGGTCCTTTTTAAGGTCGAAGAGGTTAACCGCTCCGCGTTGAAAATCGGACGGTTTTTTGCGGCCTTTGAACGGCCGGCCGACGAACATTCTTAGGCTCGAAACCGAAAATCCGTCGCAATGACCGCCATTCATTTTCTCGATCGTCTCTTCGATCCACCGGTCAGCAGTTTCGTAGAGAACGCAATCATTGGAAGTGCTGCCTTCAATGCAAACGTTTTCGGCACCAAATATTCTTATCAGATCGTCCTCGGTCAGGTCCTCATCAAAATCCGGATTCTTGCCAAAGTTACGGAATCCAAATCCATGTATTTTCGGATCGAACCCGATCGAGGCAATTATCTCGCCATCTCTGGCGGGTGAATCGTTATTGGCAAGAATAATTGGCGGCAGCAGAAGTAAAAACGCGATCGTGAAGCTAAAAATCCTCGAAAGAGTCATAGAAAATGGGTCCTCTCAGTGTTGATTGGTAAGTCCTGACGCGAGAAATTATAGCAGTAGTACGCCGGAGGGCTAAACCGGGAACGCATATCAGTAAACGGTGTCGGCATTTTTATGAAACTGGTTTATAATCTTCTCGTTCCACCTGAAAATTTAGAAAGATACCGCCCGTTTGTTACAGAACGCGTTGCCCGAATACTTATGCAAAAGCACCTTCTATTACTATTTCTCGTCGTTTCAGGTCTTTTCAGCGTGCATTCTCAGACTTCAACGGCCGCTGACGATTACAACAGTATTTTCAAGCCCGTGAAATGGCGCTCGATCGGACCATTTCGCGGCGGGCGTTCGAATTGCTCAACCGGAGTGATCGGTGACCCCAAAACGTATTACATGGGCACGACGGGCGGCGGTTTATGGAAAACCGACGATATGGGCATCAGCTGGCGCAATATTTCAGACGGTTTCTTTAAGACCGGAACGGTCGGTGCGATCGCGGTTTCAGAGAGCGATCCGAATGTAGTCTATGTCGGAATGGGCGAACACGCCGTTCGCGGGGTGATGACGCACAGCGGCGATGGCGTCTATAAATCAACCGACGCCGGGAAGACCTGGAAAAAGATCGGCCTCGATCTGACGCAGCATATCTCGCGCATTATCGTTCACCCCAAAAATCCGGATGTTGTGTATGTGGCGGCTCAAGGAGCCTTGTACAGCAAATCTCAGCAACGCGGCCTTTTCAAATCGACGGACGGAGGAAACACTTGGAAAAACACTCTTTTCGTGGATGATAAAACCGGTGCCGTCGAGCTCTCGATGGATGCCAACAATCCCCGGATAATGTACGCCGCAATGTGGGAACACGGTCGTTTGCCCTGGAAAGTGATCAGCGGCGGCCCCGGCAGCGGTCTGTATAAATCCACCGACAGCGGCGAAACCTGGGAGAAGATGAAGGAAGGACTTCCTGACGATATGGGTAAGATGTCGATCGCCGTCGCCCGTTCGAACTCAGAAAAAGTCTATGCCTTGATCGAAAGCGATTCGAACAAGGATGCCCGCGGGCTTTACGTATCAAACAACGCCGGCAAAAGCTGGAGCCAGGTCACCAACGAACCTGAGCTGGTCCAGCGTGCATGGTACTACATCGAGCTTTTCATCGACCCGAAGAACGAGAACACGATCTACGTATTGAGTGCTCCGGCGCTTCGCTCAAATGACGGCGGCAAAACCTGGGAGAATCTTTCGGGAACTCACGGCGATTATCACGACCTGTGGATCAACCCCGACAACTCAAACAACTTTGTCATATCAAACGACGGCGGAGCCGCGATCACTTTCAATAAGGGTAAGAGTTGGAGCACGCAAAGCAACATGCCGACCGCGCAGTTTTACCGCATTAACGTCGATAACCAGTTCCCGTACCGCATTTACGGAGGCCAGCAGGATAATACTTCGGTATGTATTGCGAGCCGCGAACTTGGCGGCGGCGGTATTTCGCCAGCGAGTTGGACCTCGTCGGCGGGCGGCGAAAGTGCTTTTCTCGCGTTTGATCCGGATGATCCGCGATTCGTTCTCGGCGGCAGCTATCAAGGCACCATTGAGGTTCTCGATGACAAAGCCAGTGCCTCGACCAACATCATGGCGGCTCCGATCCAGTATCTCGGCATGGATGCCAAGGACATGAAGTACCGCTACAACTGGAATGCCCCGATCGTGTGGGATAAGCATGACAAGTCCTTTTACCACGGCTCACAATACGTTCTGAAAACGACAGACATGGGCAAGACCTGGAAAGAGATCTCACCCGACCTGACCCGAAATGAAAAGGAAAAGCAGGGTAAAGGCGGCGGACCGTTCACGAACGAAGCCGTCGGTGCCGAAAATTACGGCACACTGGCTTACATCATGGTCTCGCCTCTAGAAAAAGGCGTGATCTGGACCGGCAGCGATGATGGCTACGTCCAATTGACCCGTGACGGTGGAGCAACCTGGAAAAACGTAACACCTCCCGGCCTCGCCGAATGCCTGATAAACGCGATAGAGGTTTCGCCCCATGACAAAGCGACCGCATACATCGCGACAACCCGTTACAAATTCAACGATCACGCACCCGGCCTCTATAAGACGACGGATTACGGCGCAACATGGACGAAGATCGATAACGGTATCCCGGGGAATGCCTTTACAAGAGTCGTGAGAGAAGACGAAGTCCGCCGAGATCTACTCTTCGCAGGAACCGAACTCGGCGTGTTCATCTCCTGGAATGGCGGTCGTGATTGGTCACCCTTTCAGCTGAACTTACCGGTCACACCGATCACCGATCTGCGCGTTCATAAAGGCAACCTGATCGCCGCGACCTCGGGCCGGTCATTCTGGATACTCGACGATCTTTCCATGATCCGGCAGTACAAGAAAGAGATGCCGGCGTTCTCGTTATACAAGCCCGGCGATGCGTATTTGGTTAACGGCAGCAGCGAACTTAACGGCTCGGACATTGATTTCAACGGAACGAATACCTTCCGCGGTGTGAACCCAGCAAATGGCATCGTCCTGTATTACAATCTGCCCGAACTCAAGAAGGATGATATCGTCACTCTCGATGTCACTGATGCTGAGGGCAAGCTCGTCCGAACCGTCTCGTCAAAAGCCGATCCCAAATATCGACGCTGGGATGGCGGCCCCGGGCCTGAACCCGTTCTTCCAAAGAACAAAGGCCTAAACCGCTTTGTCTGGAATATGCGCTATCCGACGATGCCCGGCGTTCCCGGTGTGTATATCGAAAGCAGCTACAGCGGTCACAAAGCAGCACCCGGAAAATATACATTTACGCTAAGGTCAGGTTCGCAAATGCTCACGACAGAAGCCGAGATCCTCGCGAATCCGCTTTACCCGACGACGGCCGCCACATACAAGGAGTATCACCTCGCCATGTCCAGTATGGAAGCAGAACTAACCACAATGCATCGAACCGTTAACAGCCTATACGAAAAGCAAAAGCAGCTCGAAGGCGTCCTCGCTTCATTGCCCGCTGGCGATAAATATGCCGCAGTCAAACGCGATGGAGAAGCTCTGCTCAAGAAGATGAAGGCGTGGGACGAGGAAATGGTTCAGCGCAAATCAAGAGCATACGACGACGTCGAGAATTTCCCGAATAAGTTCACGGCTAACTATCTATTTCTGATAAACCAAACAGAAAGTGATATTCCACGCGTAAACCAGCCGAACACCGACCTGCTCAAGAAGCTCACCGCCGAATGGTCGGCTCTCAAAGCAAAGTCGAACGAAATGCTTAACAAGGATATTCCGGCCCTAAACAAACAACTCTGGGATGCCGGATTTGGGGCGATCTGGAAAGACTAGCCGATAACTGATCCCATAAATTCAGGCCACCCGACGGCTAGGGCGTCGGGTGGCCTTTTGTTTTAATATCGAGTCGAGCATGTTCTACTTTTCCGGTAATTCGATCGCCTTGCCAGTAACGGTAAACTTCCCTGACACTGTTCCCGTCGTTCGGGCATCAGCATTTCCGGCCGATCCGGGCTGTTTGCCTCCAATGCTGATCTCAAAATCACCGGGTTCGATGATGCGTCTTCCTGCATTGTCGATCAAAGACATTTGTCTGGGCGTAAGCGTGAATGAAACTGTTCGCTTCTCACCCGAGCGAAGGCCGATCCTGGAAAAGCCCGCGAGAGAACGTATCGGAACCGGAACCGATGCCCCCCGATCGGTAATGTAAAGCTGCACCACTTCGTCGCCTGCGATCGTACTAGTATTTTGCACGACCGCGCTAACGCTGACATTCGAACCGGCTTTCAACGATTTCGTCACTTTCAGATCGCTGTAGGCGAACTTCGAATAGCTCAAACCGTAACCGAATGGGTAGAGTGGCTCGCCGCGAAAATACCGATATGTGTGACCTTCCATTTTATAGTCATCGAACGGCGGGAGTTGGTCAACCGACTTATAAAATGTGACCGGAAGCCGTCCGGCGGGATTATAGTCGCCAAAGAGAACATCGGCGATCGCCGTTCCTCCAAATTGTCCGGGATACCACGTTTGAAGTATCGCCGGTGTATTCTCGCTCGACCAATTTACTGCGATCGCACTACCTCCCATTAGAACGAGAACAACCGGCTTTCCGAGGGCTTGAATGTCTTTGATGAGCTGTTCCTGCGGCTTCGGCAAAACAATATCCGTACGGTCGCCGCCCTTGAATCCTTCGATATTCACGTCCATTTCCTCGCCTTCGATCGATGGCGAAAGCCCCATCACCATAACAACGGCATCTGACTGTTTTGCCTTTTCCATCGCGTCAGCCCGAAGCTGTGCCTGCTTTGCCGGAGCCGCCCAGACGAGCTTAGCCGAAGCGAAATGATTCGCGTTTTCCTGATACTCAATTCGAACGTCATAGCTGCGTCCAGCGGTAAAATCAAAGTTTTTGAGTACGTTACGAGTCCGCTTGTTTGTCGTCTCTTCTATATACAAGGAACCGTCGATATACATTCGGACCGGTCCGTTGCTCCGCCATCCCAGAGTGTATTTACCGGACTGCGTCGCGGTCAGCTTGCCGGTCCACCGAACTGAGAAATTGTCCTCGCTGACCTCCTGTGCGGGGCTCTGAGCTGCCCAGTTAAAGTCGATCTTAGCATCTGTCCTGACCAATGCCGGCTCACCCTTTAATTCGGCATTGTTGTAATACTCTGCCTTCAGGCCAGGAATCGAACCGTTGGAAAGTGCTGATTCCTCGATAGGTTGAAAGATCACACCGGTTGGAAACATTCCCTCGGAATACAACACCTTGGTCTGCGGCGAAATCTTATTCTTAATGCCGTCGAGAGCCGTGTATGAAACTGAAGGCTGCCCGTTGTAATTGCCAAGTAAAACGTCTTTGTCGTTCGCGTTTGGCCCGATCACGGCGATGGTTTTTATATCTTTCTTCAACGGTAAGGTATTGTTCTCATTCTTCAAGAGAACGATCGATTCTCTTGCGGCCTGTAACGACAGTGCATGATGTGCCGCGGTGTCGTTTTGCGAGAACGCGATCTGTGCATATTTCACCATCTCGGGCGGGTCGAACATTCCGAGCTGAAAACGCATTCGCATGAGGTTTTTGACCGAGACATCGACCTCTGCCTCGGTTATAAGGCCGGATCTAACCGCCTTTACGAGAGATCTGTACTCATTGCCGCACGAAAGATCCGTTGCTCCCTTTACTCCGAGAGCCGACGCCTCTTCAACGGTGGGAACATATTTGTGCCGGATATAGATATCGTCGATCGCACCGCAATCAGAGACGACATGGCCCTTGAATTTCCATTCTTTCAGCAGGATGTCTCGCAGCTTATCGCTCGCACAGGCGGGTTGTCCATTCAGCCGATTGTACGCACACATAATGCCAGCAACTTTGGCCTGGGTTACTAGTTCTCGGAAAGCTGGAAGGTAGGTTTCACGCAGATCACGTTCGCTCGCGATCGCGTCAAACGTGTGCCGATCAGGCTCAGGACCACTGTGAACCGCATAATGCTTGGCAGTCGCGATCACCTTGTAGTATTTTGGATCACTTCCCTGCAGGCCTCTAACAAACGCAGTTCCGAGTTTACCCGTCAGAAACGGATCCTCGCCCCATGTCTCCTGTCCGCGTCCCCAGCGAGGATCCCGAAAAATGTTAATATTCGGACTCCAGAATGTCAGACCATTGTAGCGGCCAAAATCGTTATTCCTGACAGCTTCGTGGTGTTTCGCCCTAGCTTCAGTGGAAACGACATCGGCAACATCGTATATTAGTTTTTCATTCCAAGTCGCCGCCAATCCGATGGCTTGTGGAAAAACTGTCGCAATGCCGGCACGAGCTACTCCGTGCAGCGCTTCATTCCACCATTCGTAAGCCGGTATGCCGAGACGTTCGATTGCCGGTGCGTTGTTCACCATTTGCGAGGACTTCTCCTCGAGCGTCATACGCGAAACCAGATCATCAACCCGCTTTTCAAGCGGCTGTTTTGGATCCTTGTAGAGCGGGGCAGAACTCTGGCTAAGCAGAGGAGTTATTTGGAAAACCAAACAGCTTATTACGGCCCACAAAATCGAAATGCGACGCCCACTTTTCATAATCTTCATAGTTCACATAACTGCTGCGATCGTCGAGGGTTGGATACCTATGTTACGGTTAGTTTCGCTAAAAACAAAGAGCTCTAAACGTCTAGGGAGTTTATAAAAAAAGGCGGGCCGTAGGGCCCGCCTTTTTAGTTGTGATCGGTTGATCGCCTATTCCAGGCCGACCAGGTTCACGTCGCTGAGGTTTTCCGTGAGGTTGACCGTTCGCGTTGCGAATCTGTATCGTTTGCTGGTGACTGTCAGCAGGTAGTCGCGGCCTGTTTCGAGGCCTTCGAACTGGTAGGCTCCGAATGAGCTGGTTACCGTTGTTCGCCGGGTGCCTGCCGTGTCGATGATCGTGACCGTCGCGTTTCTCAGGCCCTGGCCTGCG
>Ga0138256_10000978_pt1 | contig 30550 bp, 25 predicted proteins | sample KNB2016incub_MG_FD_105486 | JGI IMG/M metagenome (GOLD analysis project Ga0138256, IMG submission 105486) | Active sludge microbial communities from wastewater in Klosterneuburg, Austria - KNB2014incub_MG | ecosystem: Engineered > WWTP > Activated sludge > Unclassified | place: Austria... | reverse complement strand
GCCATACACCCCCGCATTCAGCGCCAGGATGCCCACCAGGCTGAAGAGGAAGCTGCCGATGAAGGTGGCGAGGGCGTTTTGCGCACTGCTGTCGCGGATGAGGAGTTCGGTTACGCGTGGCGTGGTGGCGGTCGATGCACCGGCATAGGCCGACACCATCGTCGCGAGCGAAAACGTGGCGACCGCAAGCATGCTCGAGGCCATGATCTGCAACACGTTGCCGATCGATTCGGCACCGATGCGCACCGACCACGTCGCTGGAATCCAGCGCTCCAGCACGATGCCGGCGACTGCGCTGACGATGCCGGCCAAGGCAAACAGGGTGGATCGCACCCACAGGCGCCGAGCGAGGTCGATGATTAGCCAGCGTAGTCGAGTCATGCCGTGCTCCGGTGGGGATCGGTCGCGCTTTCGCAAAAGACAATGCCCGCAGCCTGCCGGCAGATCACTGCAAGTGGGGGCGAGCGGCGGTGAGCGGCAGGCCAGGCAACCGCACGCTGCGGGTGTGCTCGTATTGTATGCGTTCCAGCCCGGTGCTTCGCCCCGGGCAAGGTGCCGGGATGCACGCCCGACCTTGGGCGCTGGTTTTGTTAATGGCGTTAGCAGAGGCGTTGCTCGCATTAACCAAACAGGCCTCGGGGTTAACGGTGAAGGCCTATGATGCAAGTAAGGTTATTAAGGCGGCGGGGCGATCGCTCCTGACCCAGGCGCAAGGGTTGGAGCAGGATGCCGGTAATGCCAGGTGAAACTTCGCGATCCTTCGCGATCCTTCGAATGCGGAGACTCAGAAATGAAAACTCAACAAAGTGCGGCTTCGGTCATGGCAGCCGACACCAAGGGCGGAAGCAGGAACGACTGGCGCGCCTTTCTCTTGCTGGCCTTCGTTGGATTGCCGGTGGCGATGGTGGGTGCAATCGTTACCTACGGATTCGTCGTCTGGTTTTTGCAAATGGCGGTTTTCGGACCGCCGTCCTGATTCTTGCGCAGGCGAAGTCCTTAGTCATCTTGAATGCAGCGTCCGCCACGCCGGACAACACGCTGGAGCAATACCATGAGAAAGCTATTCAGATTCATCGGTGACCTTTTCCTCCGACCCTCGGTTCGGATCGGGCTTGGGGTGCTCGTCACCGGTGGCTTCATTGCCGGCGTGATCTCCTGGCAGGGTTTCAATACGGCCATGGAGGCGACGAACAAGGAAGAGTTCTGCATCAGTTGCCACACGATGCACGACAACCTGCTGCCCGAGCTGCAAAAGACCGTGCACTGGAACAACCGGACCGGTGTCCGTGCGCGGTGTCCGGACTGTCACGTGCCGCACAACTTCACCGACAAGGTTGCGCGCAAGATGCAGGCCAGCCGTGAAGTGTGGGGGCATCTGGTCGGCACCATCGGCACCCGCGAAAAGTTCAAGGAACACCGTATCGTGCTGGCGCAGCGCGAGTGGGCGCGTTTTTCAGCCAACGGCTCAAAGGAATGCCGCGCCTGCCATGACTACAAGGACATGAACTTCGACAAGATGCGGCCCACTTCTCAGGTGGCCATGCGTAACGCCGCGTCGCGCAATCAAAGCTGTGTGGACTGCCACAAGGGCGTGGCTCACCAGTTGCCCGAGATGAAGGGCGCGCGCAATCCCGCCTTCGATACGCTGGTTTCTTCAGCGGCCGGGCAGGGCGTCAGTGCAGGCAATGACTACTACCTGGTCGTGCCGCAGGATCTCTATGCCGACGAAGGGCTGACCCAGCGCATCGGTTCGGTCGAAGTGGCGACCCAGGTCAAGGTGCTCGAGACCAAGGGTGACGCGCAGCGTGTCGAACTGGCCTTGTGGCGCAAGAACAAGGGTTACGGCCGGGTCTGGTACGGTAGCTTCGGGCTCAACATCACCAGCGCGATCCTGAACAAGGAAGTGGCTCAGGACACCAGCTTCGTCAATGTGCTCGACAGCAAGGAAGACACGATGACCGGCCTCGAGTGGCAGCAGGTGAAGGCCACGGCGTGGATGCGCAAGGGCAGCCTGATCGACAGCGTCGAACCGATCTGGACGATCGCCCGTGCCAGCTACAGCACCAGTTGCAGCGTTTGCCACCGTCAGCCTGAGGAGGCGCACTTCGATACCAATACCTGGCCAGGACTGTTTGGCGGCATGGTCGGCTTCACAAGCATGGATCAGGACACGGCACGGGTGGTGCTCAAGTACCTGCAAACGCATTCTTCCGATTTCAGCACGACGCAGCATGGCGCCGGGTCTCCCGAAAGCGCGCTGCAGACGGCTCGTCCTTGATCAGGGGTGAACAACATGAACTATTCTCGGCGAGGTTTCCTGAAGGCAATGGCGGTGATGTCGGGCAGTTCGCTGCTCGCCCCCGGATTACTCACGGCCCGTTCCGCGTTCGCAGCGGATAAGGCGGCAGGCGTCTCTGACGACATCACGACCTGGAGGATTACCGGTTCGCACTTCGGTGCGATCCGCGCCAAGGTGGTTGGTGACCGGGTCGTGGATGTCCGCCCGTTCGAGCACGACAAGCACCCGACGGAGATGATCACCGGCATTGCCGGCCTGATCTACAGCTCGTCCCGCGTGCGTTATCCGATGGTGCGGCTGGACTGGTACCGCAAGCGTCATCTCAGCGACACCAGCCAGCGCGGCGACAACCGTTTCGTGCGGGTGAGCTGGGACGAAGCGCTGGACATGTTTTACGAGGAACTCGAGCGCATCCAGAAGGATCATGGGCCGTGGGCGCTGCACACCGGCGGGGTGGGCTGGCGCTCGGTGGGTCAGATGCATAGCTGCGGCAATCACATGGTGCGTGGCATCGGCATGCATGGACGCAGCGTGGGTACGGCAGGTGACTACTCGACCGGCGCCGGGCAGACCATTCTGCCCTATGTGCTGGGCTCGACCGAGGTGTATTCGCAGGGCACGTCGTGGGAGGTGATCCTGCGCGAAAGCAAACTCATCGTGTTCTGGGCCAACGACCCGATCAAGAATCTGCAAGTGGGCTGGAATACCGAAACCCATGAGTCCTATGCGTATTTTGAGCAGCTCAAGCAGAAGGTCGCCGACAAATCGGTGCAGGTGATCTGCCTTGATCCGGTCAAGAGCAAGACGCTCAATTATCTGGGCGCCGAACACCAGTACGTGAATCCGATGACCGACGTGCCGCTGATGCTGGCGATCGCGCACACCCTGGTCAAGGAAGGGCTGTACGACAAGGCCTTCCTCGACAGCTATACGCTCGGCTTCGACCGCTTCCTGCCCTACCTCGAAGGCAAGATCGAAGATCAGATCGAGAAAACACCGGAGTGGGCGGCACCGATCTGCGGTATCCCGGCCGAGCGCATTCGTGAAATCGCACGCCTGATGGCCAAGCATCGCACGCAGCTCATCTTTGGCTGGGCTGTTCAGCGCCAGCAGCACGGCGAGCAGCCGTACTGGATGGGCGCGGTGCTGGCGGCGATGCTCGGCCAGATCGGCCTGCCCGGTGGCGGCATCAGCTATGCCCACCACTACAGCTCGGTGGGCGTGTCGTCGTCGGGCGCGGCGATGCCGGGCGCGTTTCCGCTCAACGTCGATGCCGGGCGCAAGCCCAAGCACGACAACACTGACTTCAACGGCTACAGCTCGGTCATGCCGATCGCGCGGGTTATCGATGCCTTGCTCGAGCCGGGCAAGGAGATCGACTTCAACGGCGCCAAGGTCAAGCTGCCGCCTTACAAGATGGCTATTTTCAGCGGCTGCAACCAGTGGCACCGCCAGCCGCAGCGCAACCGCATGAAGGAAGCCTGGCAGAAGCTCGAGACGGTGGTGGCGATCGACTACAACTGGACGGCCACCTGCCGCTTTGCCGACATCGTGCTGCCCGCGTGCACGCCCTACGAACGCAACGACATTGATGCTTACGGTTCGTACAGCAACCGTGGCGTGATCGCGATGCAAAAGCTGATCGATCCGCTATTCCACTCGCGGCCCGACTTCGAGATCTTCCGCGCTTTGTGCCGTCGCTTCGACCGCGACGCCGAATACAGCCGCGGCATGGACGAGATGCAGTGGGTCGAAAAACTGTACGAAGACTGCCGCAAGGAAAACGGTCTCAAGGACATCGTCATGCCGCCGTTTGCCGAGTTCTGGAAGAAGGGTTACGTGCTCTTCCCGGAAGGCGCGCCCTGGGTGCGGCATGCGGATTTCCGCGACGATGCTGAACTTCATGCGCTGGGCACCCCGTCGGGCTTCATCGAGATCTTCAGCCGCAAGATCGAACGCTATGGTTACGCCGACTGCAAGGGTCACCCAGTGTGGATGGAAAAGGCCGAACGCTCGCATGGTGGTCCCGGTTCGGACCGCCACCCCCTTTGGCTGCAGTCGGTACACCCCGACAAGCGCCTGCACTCCCAACTGTGCGAGTCCGAACCGCTGCGTTCGACCTACGCCATCCAGGGCCGCGAACCCGTGTTCATCGGCCCGCAGGACGCTGCCGCACGCGGCATCAAGCATGGTGATCTGGTGCGGGTGTTCAACGATCGTGGTCAGCTCCTGGCCGGCGCCCACGTTTCGGACAACTTCCCGTCCGGCGTCGTGCGTATCCAGGAGGGCGCCTGGTACGGCCCGACCGGACCCGAGATCGGCGCGCTCGATACCTACGGCGACCCTAACACGCTGACGCTGGATATCGGCACCTCCAGCCTGGCCCAGGCGACCAGCGCCAATACCTGCCTGGTGCAGATCGAGAAGTTCGTCGGTGCGGTGCCAGCAGTCACGGCGTTCGGCGGGCCGACCGAAGTTGATCACGAAGGCCGGAAGGTAGCCTCGTCATGAGCGCTGCGGAACAAATCGGTCTCGGGGCGGTGCAATGGCGTCTGGCAAACCGGCAACGGGCACAGCTTTACGGCTGGTTTGCCACGCTGTACGCCCAGGAAGTCTCCGAGGTGACGCTTGAAGGCTACTTCGGAGAGGCCTATCTGCCGCTTTACGCAGGACTCGCCGATCTGGGGCTGGAGCGCGAAGTGGCGCGCCTGCGGAAGTCGATCGATGCGCTGCGCGCAACGCCGCTTGCTCGTCTCGAACTGGCGGCCGACTTTGCCCAGCTGTTTCTGCTTGATGCCAAAACCGGCGCCCTGCCTTACGCCTCCGCCTATGAAGGTGAGGCCACGGGCAGCGTGCTATACGGTGCGGCAGAAGAGCGAATGCGCGCCTTTCTGGCCGAGTCCGGCCTCGCCATCCAGGCGGAGTTTCGTGAGCCGGCCGACCATCTCGCGGTGTATCTTGCGCTGATGGCTAAGCTCGCCGAACAGGATGCGGAGCAGGGCGTCGATAGCACGGAGTTCGCCGCGGCTGCGCTTGGGCAGTTGAGCTTCCTGCGTGGGGGAGTGCTCGGCTGGCTGGCTGCTTTCGTCCAGCGCTGCCAGGAGCTTGAACCACAGTTCGATTTCTATCCGGCTCTGGCCAGCCTGCTGCTGGGCTTCGTGCGCGAGGACGAACTGTTTCTTGACGATGCGGCCGTGACGCCGGAGCGGTAGCAAGCGGCGTAAGTCGCGATCTCAAGCCGCCTCGAAGTGCTCGAGCATCAACTGCACGCTCGACACGCCGTTGTATTCATTCACGCTCAAGCGGTAGGCAGCGTGGATCTGTGCGGCGGCCGCGTCGGCGTGGTTGAACTGGATGGCTTCGTAGCGCGCGCTGCCGCGTGACAGTTCCAGCTTGAGGTGCTTGTCCTTGAGTATGCGCTGGCGCTCGACGCGGAATACGTCGTCGAAGAGCGGCGCGGGAAAGCCCTGGCCCCAGATCTCGTTGTCCAGCAAGCGCACCGCGTCCAGAGCGAAGTAGCCCGACTCCAGATTGCCGTCGGTCTCGATCCGATGCTCCAGTTGCGCTGGCTCCAGCAACTCGCTGACGATGCCCTCGAAGGCGTCGTCGAATCGGCGCAGTTCGGATTCGCGGATGGTGAGGCCGGCTGCCATGGCGTGGCCGCCGAAGCGCACGATCAGATCGGGGTGGCGCTTGGTGACGAGGTCGAGAGCATCACGCAGGTGTAGGCCGGGGATCGAGCGCCCTGAGCCTTTCAATTCACCGTCGTTCGCGCGTGCGAAGGCGATCGTCGGGCGGTGCAGTCTTTCCTTGATGCGGCCGGCGACGATGCCGATCACGCCCTGATGCCAGTCGGGCTCGAACAAGGCCACGGTGGCGCGGCTGCCGGCATCGAAACCGGCGAGCCGGTTCAAGGCCTCTTCCTGCATGTCGGCCTCGATGCTGCGGCGTTCGCGATTGAGCTTGTCGAGCTCCTGTGCGATCTGCATGGCACGCCCGGCATCGTCGGTGATCAGGCATTCGATGCCCAGGCTCATGTCCGATAGCCGGCCAGCAGCGTTCAGGCGTGGGCCGATCATGAAACCCAGGTCGGTCGTGCTGGCGCGCGCCGGTTCGCGGCCGGCAAGCGCGAATAACGCACGAATGCCGGGCTGTATGCGGCCGCCACGCATGCGGGCGAGGCCCTGGGCGACCAGGATGCGGTTGTTGCGATCGAGCTTGACCACGTCAGCGACGGTGCCCAAGGCGACGAGATCAAGGAGATCGGCGAGATTGGGTTCCTTGATGCTGGCGAACGCGCCACGCTCGCGCAGTTCGGCGCGCAGCGCGAGCATGGTGTAGAACATCGCGCCGACACCGGCCAGCGCCTTGCTGGGGAAATCGCAGCCGGGTTGGTTGGGGTTCACGATGACGTCCGCCTCGGGCAGCACGTCGCCGGGCATGTGGTGGTCGGTGATGATTGTTGCCATGCCGTGGGCGCGCGCCGCGGCGATGCCTTCGACGCTGGCGATACCGTTATCGACGGTGATGAGTACGTCGGGCTCGAGCCGTGCGGCGATCTCCACCATGGCTGGCGTGAGACCGTAGCCGAGGGTGATGCGGTCCGGCACCAGGTAGTGCACGTCGGCACCGAAGGCGCGCAGCGCACGCATGCCTACGGCGCAGGCGGTGGCGCCGTCGCAATCGTAGTCGGCGACGATGACCAGGCGTGCGCCGGCCTCGATGGCATCGGCCAGTAACTGCGCGGCTTCTCGCGTGCCGGTGAGCGCCTCGGGCGGTAACAGGTTCTTCAGACTGGTGTCGAGTTCGTCGGCGCGATTGATGCCGCGTGCAGCATAGAGGCGCGCGAGCAGCGGATGCAGGCCGGCATCGGACAGGCGCTTGAGTGCTTGCTGCGAGATGGCGCGGGACTGGATTCGGGTCATCAGTTGTCGGGAGAGCGGTTGTCGGGTTAGCGGTCGGTCGACACGGGGGCGTGCGGGGGGGCTGCGGGGGGCGTCATGGGGGCGGGCGAGATGGACTTGAGCAGTGCGTCGAAAGCGTAGGGCTTGCGCCAGAATTTCCAGCGCTCGCGGCTGCGCAGTTCGACCTCAAGTGTGCCACGGTCGCTGGGGGCGCAGAGTTGCAGACTGTTCAGCTGGCCGCGCTGTACCGCATCCGCCAGCGGGGCGAACCATTCGTGTTCCAGTGCTTCCAGGCCACGTCGCCATGTGTCCAGGTCGAGTTGCTGGGCGGGCTTGAGCAAGATGTCGAGCACGACGAAGCTGTCCTGACGCAGGGCATGGGCGATATCGGGGGCATGGGTCGGCACGCCGGCGGCGCGTGCGAGACCGATGCTGAGCGGGTCGCGGGCCTGTACTGCCTGTGCCGGTGCCGTCGGGCGCTGGGTGAGCGCGCCAGCGCCCCACAGCCAAAGGCTATTTACCGGGCGCAGGCCGTCTGCTTCGCGAGCACGGCTGGCGGCATGATTGTGCAGCACGATCTGGGCCTCGTTCATGGTGCGCTGCCAAAGGCGCGCGTCCTCGCCTTCGGGCAGAAAGTGCTTGATCGGCCGGCCGATTACGTCGTCCAACGGATAAAGCGTGACTTGTGTGGGCTGCTTGAGCCGCAGATACCACCGCGTAGGCGTGCATGCCTCGAAGTGACCGAGATCGCTGAAGAGCTCGTTCAGCGCGGCGATCAGGGTGCCGGCTTCTTCGAGGCTGAGGTCGTCGTCGGGGAAGGGGTGCAGCAGCAAGTGCTCGCGCGCGAAGGACAGATTGACCGGGTCGGCACACAGCCAGTGACTGCCGGGGTCGGCTGGCGCGGCGTTTGATTCGCCCATGCGGCGCAGTGTTGCCAACGGCAGGTTGGCGTCGTCCAGTCCGAACAGGCGCGCAAGCTGGCGGTCGTAAGGCTCGAACTCGCGCACTTGGCGGGTGCCGCGCCCGAGCAGTGTTGCCAACCCGTCGAGAGAGAGCCCGGAGGCCGGGCCAATCAGCGTTGCGGTGGGCCATAACAGGCCCGGAATCAGGAGCTGGATCTGCATCGGTATCAAGGGTTTGGGAGCGGGCGAGTCTAGCACGCGCAAGATATGAAGCGTTTTACGGGAGTGGTGGGGGGCGAGGCGGATGGTCGAAGCGGCCGATGTGAAGTTGTCAGTGTGACCTTGACTGGGCGCTTGACAGAACACCCTTAAAAGCGTGCAATTGATTTTTAAAAAACGATCAAATGAGTGAGGATAAGGGCATGAAACCCTCCCGTGCCTTGCGCGAGCCGGGCGTCGCCTATTCACTGTCCGGAGCACACCCATCGACAGGGGGCGCCAGTGTCGAACACTATTTGCACGCCGCCTCCGCCCTCGAGCGCGACCACATGGTGCGCGAAGGCTTCGAGACGGGGTCGCTGGATGTCTTCGCCCATCGCTTTGGCCGCAGCGGCCGTAGTCTTGCAAACTTGCTCGGTGTCGCGACGGCCACTTATGACCGCCGTGTGCGCGAAGGCAAACCCTTGTCGCAGGACGACTCCGATCGTGTTGCGCGGCTCATCGATGTCGAGCGCGCGGCGACTCGCGTGTTCGGCGATGAAGACGCCGCGCGCGAATGGCTGGCGGCACCGGTCCCAGTGCTTGGCGGCGCAGTCCCGATCGAATTGCTGGCGACGACACCCGGCCATCAGGCGGTCACCAACGCGCTGCGCCGCATCGTGGCTGGCACCGCGGCCTGATGGCCAGCCTATGGCGACTGGCACAGGATTGGGTCGATCTCGACACCGGTGCGCTGTTGTGCGCAGCGGACGACTTTGCTCGCGCCGGAAGTGGGGCCGCGGTGGTGGGCGGACGCTGGAACAGCGTCGGTTCGGCGGTCATCTATCTCGCCGACAGTCTGGCGCTCGCACAACTCGAAAAGCGCGTTCACTCTCCGCACCGACCGCCGTTGGGCATGGTGGCGGTCGAAGTGACGCTGGCAGCCACGCAGCTCAGCGCCGCGGCGCCGGTGGATGTGCCTGAAGAGTGGGGCGCGGACAACATCGACTGGTCGGTCGGGCACACCGCAACGCAGGCCATCGGCGATGTCTGGCTGGCCGCAGGCGAGTCACTGCTGCTGCGGGTGCCCTCAGTCGTGGTTGCCGTGGGCTGGAACTACCTTCTGAACCCTGCGCACCCCGACGCGAAAAGGCTGCGGACGCGGCGCGTCGACTACCGGCCCGACCCGCGCTTGTGGTGAACATGGGTAAAATCGCCGGCCAAGGCTAAAAAGGCACAAACATGCAGTCAGCACGCGATGCGCGCGCGCCCACGCTCGTGGTTGTCGATGACGACCTCGTCACCCAGGCTCGGCTAAGCGCTTACTTCACGCAAGAGGGCTATCGCGTCCTGCTGGCGGGTGATGGCGAAGTGTTCTGGCAAACGCTGGCGGCCCATCCGGTCGACCTGGTTCTGCTGGATATCAACCTGCCCGGGCAGGATGGCCTTTCCCTGGCGCGTGATCTGCGGGCGCGCAATGCATCCATCGGCATCATTCTGGTCACGAGTCGAAACGACGACATCGACAAGATCGTCGGCCTCGAGGTCGGCGCCGACGACTACGTCACCAAGCCCTTCAATCCGCGCGAACTGCTCGCGCGGGTTAAAAGCCTGCTGCGTCGCAGCGGAGAGAACAGGATCGAGCGCGACGAGGCCCTGGGCTTTGCTAGCTGGACTTTGAACCTGCCCAAGCGCCGGCTGTGCGATGACAATGGGCGCGAGCTTGCGTTGACGCGTGGCGAGTTCGAGGTGCTGGCCTTGCTGGTTCGCTACCCGGGCGAGGTCATGAGCCGTGACCGCTTGTCTCGCGCTGTCAGCGGCCGGGACTGGGATCCGCAGGACCGCACCATCGATGTGCTGGTGCGCCGTTTGCGCGCCAAGATCGACACCGGCGAGAAGGCCGAGTCGCTGATCATGACCGTCCGTGGCGAGGGCTATCGCCTTGCGGTCGATGTCGCGAGCAGGGGTGACTGACCGGGCTCAGGGCTGGATGTCGGCCTGACGACCGATGGCCCGTTCAAGCTCGCTCGCGCTGCGCAGATAGGCCTGCTCGAGTACCTGTGCCCGCTGCGGCAGTGATTCACCGGGCAGGCCCGCGAGGATGTCATCCTCGAGCGCCCCGGCCACCTGTGCAAGCCGAGCCAGCCCGACATTGGACGCGGCGCCACGCAGTTTGTGCGCGTGCTTCTTGCACTCGCCCGGCTCACGGGCTTGCGCCGCAGCGCGCAGGTCCGCGACGAGTGACTGACCCTGGGCCAGGAATACGCTGGCGATTTGCGCCAGCACGGCTTCTCCCAGCGCTTCCTGTTCCGCCTGAAGGAAGCGCGCGTTGACCCATTCCGCAGCGTCGGGCTCGCCGTTGAGCAGCGGCTGATCTCCGCTCGGGCGAGCGGCATCCGGGCCGTGTCGTGCTTCTGTCGCCGCCGGCTTGTCGCTTTCCAGCTCGCGCACCAGCAAAGCTTCGAGTTGCGCGCGGGTGAAGGGTTTGGAGAGGAAGGCCGAGAAGCCGGAATCAAGCAGGAACTGTACCTCGCTTGCCGGCACATGGGCCGACATGAGCACTGCCGGAATCTGCCCGCCGTGTGGCAGGCCGCGCAGGCGTGTGAGCAGTTCGCGGCCATCCCCGTCGGGCAGGTTCATGTCGACAAGGGCCAGCTCCACGTCCTGCTCGGCCATCGTGTCGAGCGCTGACTGGATGTTGCCTGCACACACGGCATGCTGCCCCAGTGTGCTCAGGAAGCGTTCGATCACCAGGCGATTGACGTCGTCGTCCTCCACAACCAGGATGGTGTGGCTGGAAATCAGGCGTTTGGCCCTTTCGTCCGCGGATGGCAGTGCAGGCGGCTGGCCCTGCTCGAACTCAAGTTCGAAGCTCACCGTGGTGCCTTGCCCGAGCGCACTGCGGACACCAATCTCGCCCCCCATTGCCTCGACCAGGCGCTTGCACACCGCCAGTCCAAGGCCCGTGCCGGCGTGATGTCGATCGCTGTCTCGGACCTGCACGAAGGGCTCGAAGATCTCGCGCTGGCGTGCCGGAGCGATGCCGATACCGTGATCCTTGACGGCAAAACACAGCTTGCCGGGCTGCTGCCCAGGCTTGATGACGACCGTTACCGCGCCCTCATCGCTGAACTTGATCGCGTTCCCGATCAGGTTGAGCAGGATCTGGCTGAGCTTGCGCCGGTCGCCAAACAGCGAGTCCGACACTTCAGTGGCAATGTCGGCCACGAGGGCGAGCCCCCGTGTCGCGGCACGTGTGCCCTGTACCGCGAAAACGTTGTTAACCGTCTCGCGCAGGCTGAAGGCACTACGCTCGACCTGTACGCCGCCCGCCTCGATGCGCGCGAAATCCAGCATGTCTTCAAGCAACTCGAGCAGCAGGGTGGCAGCCGCGCGAATCTGCGCAACATACTGTTGCTGCGCTGGCAAGGTGCTGGTGTCCTCGAGTAATTCAAGCAGCCCCAGGATGCCTGCCATGGGCGTGCGCAGTTCGTGGCTGACCGTTCCCAGGAAGGCAGTTTTTGCCCGGTCGGCCTTCTCGGCTTCGATGCGGGCGGCAGCGTGCTCGGCCGTTTCGTGCGCCAGGGCGATGTTGCTGTCACTCAATTCCAGCGTGCGTGCCACCACCTGATGCTCGAGATCTTCGCGTTGCAGGCGCAGCGCCTCGGCCAGTCGATCACGTTCGATGGCGTCGTTGCGAAACCGCTCAAGTGCAAACGACAGCGAACTGAGTTCGTCGTCGCCGCTGGTGTCGATGCTGACGTCGCGCTTGCCCGCAGCCAGCGCCAGGGTGGCTTTCTCCAGCGCCAGCAGACGCCCGAGGGTGTGCCGGCGCAGAATCTGGATGCTGACCAGTGCGGTGATGATCAGCAGCGCTGCGCCGATCACGCCGAAGGCAATGACGCCGGTGGTGGCGCTGCGCTCGGCCGCCAGGCCAGCCGCAGCGAGAATGCGCCCGCCGCGGTGAATGAGTTCGCCCGCCAGCGCATCGAGCTCGGTCGTCAGTGTGCCCACCTCGGCCTGCAGCGCATCGCTGCGCACGCGCAATTCGAGTTCGGTGGCGCGCAGGGCGAAGGCGCCACCGGGCGCCAGCGCGGTGGCCAGCGCATGGTGCAGCGCGCTGCCCTGCACGCGGCCGCCTGGGGCAGCAATGTCGTCGACACGACGGGCGAGCAAGGACAGCTGGGCGTCGAAATCGCTGCGTGCGGCCTCTACGCGTGCCAGGGTGTCGAGCTCGTCGAGCCGGTCGACCAGTGCCCCGAGGCCGTGTGCCGTGAGGCTGAGTTCGTGCATGCGCTCGAGGCTATCCAGATCTCGGTCGAGCAGACGGTCGCCTGTGGCACGGCGATCGACCACCGTGGGGGACAGACCCCAGGTCTCGGTCTGCAACAGGGTGGTGAGGGTCGAAACGAGCAAGGCCATCGCGTTGTCCGCTTGCATCTGGGCAAGGCCTTTGAGCGCAGCGATTTGCTCGCGTAGCGCGTGTCCGGCCTGCGCGCGCGTGTCTCGCAAGCGCAGACGGGCAGCAACCGTCTCGCCCATGGTGGCCAGGCGCAGGGACAAGGTGTCGCCGGTTGCCTGCAGGCGCGCACGCAGTTCGGGTTCAACCTGCGGCGAGTCGAGTGCAGCGAGTCGGTCGCGGATCAGCGGCAAGTCCTGGTTTACCAGCGCGCGCAATTGCTCAAGCTCGGCCATCGAATCGGCGCGTGCGAGGCGCGGAGCCTGTGCCGCCAGGCGCGCATTGCCGCGCACTGCGTCATGCAGTGCGTCGGCTGTCGGCAGGGTGTGGCGGATGATGTCTTGTTGACTATCGACGACGCGCTGAAAACTGATCCAGCCCACAACCGCCACCATCACCGTGCCCAGGGCGCCCAGCAGCAGGCCGAGCAGGAGCCGCTCGCGCAGACCAAAGCGACGCCCGCCAGGGGCTTTCGCGTAAGATGGGGCATCCATATTCAGGTCGTTTCCGCGTCGGTGTGCTGCATACGGTGAAAAGAAGGTTCAGGGGTTCATCTTACCGACGCGATGTCGCGAGGGCATTGCACATTCTGTTGTTCAGCGGCGTCCTTGCTGGATTGCCGGGCTTTTACCTGACGCCGGCCTGGGCCGGACCCGGGGCCGGAGCACCAGCCGAATGGCCGATCGAACGCTGGGCGGGGGACCAGCAAGCGCCGGTGCTTGCCGGGAGCCCGCCTCTGACCCTGACCCGGATCACCGCCTCGCGGCCGTGGAGACTGTGCACCGTCTACCCTCATCTGAAGGACAGCTATTGGCTGGCGGTTAACTTCGGCATGGTGGAAGAAGCGCGTGCGCTGGGGATTGGACTGCGCGTGCTCGAGGCCGCGGGATACGAGCACCTCGATGACCAGCGCGAGCGCGTTGCAAGCTGCATTGCGGATGAAGCGACCGACGCCTTGCTGGTTGGCACCGTGAGCTTTGCCGGCCTGAATGATCTGCTCGGCCCCTACGTTGCGCGCCGACCGGTGCTTGCGCTGGTCAATGACATCGATTCCGGGGTGGTCAGTGGTAAGGTCGGTGTGCCTTGGTATCAGCTTGGGTGGAAGGTCGGTCGCTGGCTTGCCGAGCGCCATCCCGCAGGCTCGGCACCAGTGGAAATTGCCTGGTTGCCCGGGCCGCAGGACGCGGGCTGGGTCAGCTTCATTGATCGCGGTTTTCGCGAGGGAATCGCGCGCAGCGCCGTGCGCATCGTGGCGGTGAGTAGTGGCGATACCGGGCGCGCCATACAGCGACGGCTGGTCGAAGAGGTGCTTGATGCACACCCTGAGATCGACTACCTCGTGGGCAATGCACCCATGGCCGAAGTTGCGATCGCCGAATTGCGCAGACGCGGTCTCGAAAACCAAGTGGCGATCGTGTCGTCCTATGTCACGCCAGGCGTCTACAGCGGCCTGTTGCGCGGCCGAATTCTGGTGTCGGTCACGGACTTTCCGGTTCTGCAGGGGCGCATGGCCGTGCGCCAGGCCCTGCGCGCACTCGAGGGTTCGGCACTGGAGCCCCACATCGGCCCGGAGGTCGAGTTGGTCGATGCCGAATTGCTGAGACGATATCCGACCGAGTGGATGCTGCCGCCGGCAGGTTTTGTTCCGGTGTATGAGGTCAAGCCGGGGCGGCGTTGACACTGGCGATGTGATTGGCGGTGATCGCCGCGCCTGGCCCATACACCGATACAATGGCGCCCATCATGCATTCAAACGTCTTTTCCACTGCTGAATCAGCAGCTTCCAGCATCGAGTCGGGTGTCGTCCGTGGCTGTCCTGCCGCCCCTTTTCTGCCCATGTCGCGCAAGGAGATGGCGGCGCTGGGCTGGGATGAGTGCGACGTCATCCTCGTCACCGGCGATGCCTACATCGACCACCCCAGCTTTGGCATGGCGCTGGTCGGCCGGCTGCTGGAGGCGCACGGTTTTCGCGTTGGCATCCTGAGCCAGCCCGACTGGCAGTCAGCCGAACCCTTTCGGGCGCTCGGCAAGCCGCGGCTGTACTTTGGCATCACGGCCGGCAATATGGATTCGCTGGTCAATCGCTATACGTCCGACCGCAAGATCCGCTCGGACGACGCCTACACGCCCAACGCCGAGGCTGGCAAGCGGCCGGACCGCGCGGTGACGGTGTATGCCCAGCGCGCGCGCGAGGCTTTTCCGGGCACGGCCATCGTCATCGGCAGCATCGAGGCCAGCCTGCGTCGGATAGCGCATTACGACTATTGGTCGGACAAGGTGCGGCGTTCGGTGCTGCCTGATTCCAAGGCCGATATCCTGCTCTTTGGTAACGCCGAGCGTGCGCTGGTGGCGCTGACGCATCGTCTGGCGGCCGGTGAGTCGATCGAAACCATTCGCGACCTGCGTGGCACGGCCTTCATGGTGAAGCCGGGCTGGCGACCGTCGGCGCAATGGCAAGAGACCGATTCACTGGCGCTGGACCGGCCAGGTCGCATCGACACGCATCCCGACCCGTATGCGATGGAGCCCACCGCGGCTGCGCCCAAGCCGGCTGCAGACGGTGCCCTGCCGGTGCGTATCGTTCCGGCGGCCGAGCGCCTGGCCGCGCGCCGCGCCGATCGCGCGCACAGCGTGATCCGCTTGCCGTCTTATGAACAGGTGAAGGACGACGCGGTGCTGTACGCCCATGCGTCGCGCGTGTTTCACCTCGAGTCCAATCCGGGCAATGCGCGCGCCATGGTCCAGTGCCATGGCGACGGGCCCGGTGCGCGCGACGTGTGGATCAACCCGCCGCCCATCCCGCTCACCACGCCCGAGATGGACTTCGTCTTCGACCGCGCCTTTGCCCGTGCGCCACACCCGGTCTACGGCAGTGCCCGCATCCCGGCCTGGGACATGATCAAGTTTTCGATCAACATCATGCGCGGCTGTTTCGGCGGCTGCACCTTCTGCTCGATCACCGAGCACGAAGGCCGCATCATCCAGAGCCGTTCGCACGCCTCGATCGTTCACGAGATCGAGGAGATCCGTGACAAGTCGCCCGACTTCAAGGGCCATATCACCGACCTCGGCGGCCCGACCGCCAACATGTACCGCATGGCCTGCAAGAGCAAGGCGATCGAGGAGAACTGCCGGCGCCTGTCCTGCGTGTATCCGGGCATCTGCGAGAACCTGAACACCGATCATTCCTCGCTCATCGAGCTGTATCGCAAGGCGCGCGCGGTGCCGGGCATCAAGCGCATCACCATTGGTTCGGGGCTGCGCTACGACCTGGCGGTGCGTTCTCCCGAGTACGTGAAGGAGCTTGTCACGCATCACGTCAGTGGTTTGTTGAAAATCGCGCCCGAGCACACCGAGGAGAACACCCTCTCCAAGATGATGAAGCCGGGGATTGGCGCCTACGAAGAGTTTCGCCAGATGTTCGAGAAGTTCTCGGCGCAGGCGGGCAAAAAGCAGCATCTGGTGCCGTACTTTATCGCCGCGCACCCGGGCACCACCGACGAAGACATGCTGAACCTGGCGCTGTGGCTGAAGAAATACAATTTTCGTCTCGACCAGGTGCAGACTTTCCTGCCGACGCCAATGGCGCTGGCGACAACGATGTACCACTCGCGCAAGAACCCGCTCAAGAAAGTATCAGCAGACTCGGAAAGCGTGGAGACGGCGCGCGCCGGCAAGGTTCGCAAGTTGCACAAGGCCTTCCTGCGCTGGCACGACCCGGAGAACTGGCCGACGCTGCGTGAAGGCCTGATTCGCATGGGGCGTGGCGAGCTGATTGGCAACGGTCCCAACTGTCTGGTCCCGCGCCAGCAGCCGGCCACTGTGGTGGGGCAGGCGCGCCCCGCCACGGCACGCCGGGCAGCGTGCGATGCGCGCCCGGCAGGGGGGAAAACGGGCCTCAAGACCAGGGCCAAGCGCGCTCCCCAGTCGGGTCGCTGAAGGCGGCTTCGTCAATCCAGGTCTTTGGCTCATCAAGCGCGCCCAGCGAATGCCTTTCCGGCTATTTAGGGACAAGGCGCTTGTCTGCAATGGCCTGGTGACGAGGCCGGGGTCAGGCTGCGGGGGGGTCGCCAGGCTCGTGGCTGGACTGATGGGTAGCATCCAGGCGGCAGACCCGATTGCGCCCGCCGGCCTTGGCCGAATACATGGCACGGTCGGCGCGTCGCAATAGTTCGTCGGCATCCGGGTCCTGACCGCGGAAGGTTGCAATGCCGATGCTCGGGGTCGTCGTCACCGCATGCTCGCCAATCTGATGAGGGAGGTTAAGCGCGTTGAGCACCTTCGTTGCAATGTGCTCGGCCTTGTTTCCGGCTTCATCGTCCGAGCCGCCCAGATCCTCGAGCATGACGATGAACTCGTCTCCGCCCAGACGGGCCACCGTGTCGCCTTCGCGGACGTTGTTCCTGAGACGACTTGCCACTTCAACCAGCAGGGCATCACCGGCATCGTGACCCAGGGTGTCATTGACGAGCTTGAAGTGGTCGAGATCGATGAACAGCAGGGCGCCAAAACGCTGATTGCGGTCGCTGTTGGCCATACCCTGGCGCAGGCGGTCCATCAGGAAGCGCCGATTCGGCAATTGCGTGAGCGAATCCATAAAGGCGAGGCTGCGAATCGCTGCTTCGGCCGCGCGGCGTTCGGTGATGTCCACGATTACCCCGTCCACCCACTTCGGCCTGCCTCTGTGGTCGAAATGGGTCTGACCGCGGGCGAAGACCCAGCGCAGGCCCACCGATTTGTTGACGATTCGGAACTCGACCTCGTAAGGGGTGTTGCGCGAGATGGCAGCCTGTGCGACATCATGCAGTCTGCTGCGGTCGTCCGGGTGTGCAAGATCTCCGATCGCGTGGCCTTCGTTGATGAAATATTCGGGTGGTTTGCCGAACATGTCCTGCACCCCCCGGCTGACGTGGATCACCGTCCACGGTGGCGTTGCTGCGGTGCGGAACACCACGCCGGGCACGTTCTCCACCAGGGTGCGAAATTCGTCGCGACTTTGCTCGAGCCTCGCCGCGGCGAGGCTGATGTGTCGACGGTGGCGCGCATTGCCATACATGAGGGCGAAGAGCATGAAGTCCGTCGCCACACCGGCAATCAGGATCAGCGGCGCTTCAGCACTCTGTGCGTCGCGCTCGAAGCGGGGGCTGCTGCTGAAGCGGGCAAGCCAGGTGCGTCCGCCGAACTGGATTTCCATCTGTGTCGTGTAGCGCGGTGAGTGACTGCTGTCGAGCGACGAAAAAAGCAGGTTTTCTGGCCGGGGGGCGCGATCGAATAGTTCGATCTCGACGTCGCGTGGCGCGTCTCCGAACAGCCCGCGCATCATGTCATGGGCACGAAATGGGCTGAATACGAAGCCGATCAGGCTGGCGCGTCGAGTTAGCGGATCGGTCGCGGGGCCGCGATAGATTGGCAGATACATCAGAAAACCTGGCTGGATGTCGTCAGCGGTTTCCTGCACCAGGACCACACGCCCGGACAGCCCTGGCTGTCCGGTGTCCCGCGCATGCTCCATGGCCTCGCGGCGCACGGGGTCGGCGTACATGTCATAGCCGAACGCACGCTGGTTTCGTTCGCTGAAGGGTTCCAGATACACGATGCTGCTGTAAGGGTCGCGTGTTCCGGGCGGATGAATCTGGTAGTTCGGGTAGCCTTCGTTGCGGATGCCGTTTTCGTGGGCATCGCGCTGCTCGGCAGGCACCATCAGCGTTATTCCCGTTCCCTGGATGCCCGGCAGGCTGTGATCGAGGTCCAGGGCGATGACATAGTCCGCCCACTCCTTGCGCGTTACCGCTTTGTTGGCGGCGTACAGGGCGCGCCCGCCCTGCAGCATCTGTTCGTAGGCCTGCAGGCGGAGCAGCAAGGCTTCCCTGCTGCTCTCGGCACGATGGATGAGTCGGTCGTTTATCCTTTCCTCAAGTTGAGCATTGAAGAGCTGCCAGACGACAAAGGTCAGCAGCAGGACGATGCCGAGCACGATCCATGCGGCGACGTTGTGTTTCAGCAGTTCTTGTGGTTGAAGCTGCGAGGTGTCCGCGGGCTGAGCCATGGTGTCCAGTTGAGTCGCAGTGCAGGGAGTGTTCCACGAAAACCCGGCGCTAACCAGTGCTTGATATCGCGGGTATGGAACCCGTGCCCTCATCAAGGCAAGCCGACTGCTTACAGTCGGATGCCAATTGACCCCGATCGAACAGCCATCGGACTGGTCATGATCGCGCTCACACGGGCACAATGCCGGGCTTGTCGCACTGTCTTCGATCGAGCCCCTTCCGATGCGTTACGAATTCCTCGTCGGTCTGCGCTACACCCGCTCGCGCAAGCGGGCCCAGGGTCGCAACCGATTCATCTCGTTCATATCTCTTGTGTCCATGCTCGGCATTGCGCTGGGTGTAGCGGCACTCATCGTCGTGCTTTCGGTGATGAACGGTTTCCAGGACGAGCTGCGCTCGCGCATCCTTGGCGTGGCGTCGCATGTTCAGGTCCAGAGTTTCGAAGGCGGGCTGCTCAACTGGCAGCAGGTCGCAGACGAGGCGGCACGCCATCCAGACGTGCTGGCGAGTGCCCCCTATGTGCAGGAGCAGGGCATGCTGTCCTTCGACGAGGGGGTGCGCGGCACGATCGTGCGTGGCGTGATTCCGGGCGAAGAGGACAAAGTGGCGGATTTCGCCCGCTACATGAAGGCCGGCAGTCTCGACGCGCTGCAGCCCGGCCGCTTTGGCATCGTGCTCGGTCGCGATCTGGCCCAGGCCTTGCGCGTGCAACTCGGCGACAAGATCACGCTGATTGCTCCGCAAGGTCTGGTGACGCCTGCCGCGGTGCTGCCGCGGGTGAAGCAGTTCGAGCTGGTGGGGGTGTTCGAGGCCGGCATGTTCGAATACGACTCCGGCCTGGCGCTGGTGCACATGATTGATGCGCAAACCTTGTACCGCCTGGGGGATGCGGTGAGCGGCGTGCGGCTGAAGCTCGACGACCTCTTCGCCGCGCCGCGCGTGGCACGTGAATTGGCGGGCCAGATCACCGAACCTGGCCTGATGGTCAGCGACTGGACCCGCAGCCATGCAAATTTCTTCCGTGCCGTGGCGCTGGAGAAAACCATGATGACGTTGATCCTGTTCCTGATCGTCGCGGTGGCGGCCTTCAACATCGTGTCCACGCTGGTGATGGCGGTGCAGGAGAAATACGCTGACATCGCCATCCTGCGCACCCTGGGCGCGAGCCCGGCATCGATCATGACCATTTTCGTGTTGCAGGGCTCGATCATCGGGCTGGTCGGCTTGCTCGCTGGCGTGATCGGGGGGCTGACGATCGCCGGCAATCTCGATGTCGTGATTCCAGCGCTGGAGGCGGTCACGGGTGCCACGCTGTGGAACAAGGAGATCTATTACATCAACGAATTGCCGTCCAAGGTGCTGCCGGCGGACGTGATTGGCATTGTCTCGGTGTCCTTCGTGCTGACGCTGTTGGCGGCGCTGTACCCGAGCTGGCGGGCATCGCGGGTGAATCCGGCGGAGGCACTGCGTTATGAGTGAAAACGGAGTGGGTTCGAATCAACCCGTGCTGGCCTGCGACGGCTTGTCAAAGCACTTTCGCGAGGGTGCGGAGGCGGTGGCGGTGCTGGAGAACGTGAGCCTGCGAATCGAACGCGGCGAACGTGTGGCCATTGTGGGCGTCTCCGGTTCGGGCAAAAGTACGCTGCTGCACTTGCTGGGCGGGCTTGATGTACCGAGCGCGGGCTCGGTGCGGCTCATGGGGCGCGATTTCTCCACCTTGTCGGAAGGTGAGCGCGGGCGCTTGCGCAATACTGCGTTGGGCTTCGTCTACCAGTTCCACCATCTGTTGCCCGAGTTCTCGGCCCTCGAGAACGTCGCCATGCCGCTCTACATTCGCCGCGTCGACAAGGCGCAGGCTGATGAACAGGCGGCATCCATGCTGCGCGAAGTGGGGCTGGGCCATCGCCTGAGCCACGCACCGGGCGAGCTTTCGGGGGGCGAACGCCAGCGCGCCGCCATTGCCCGCGCCCTGGTCACGCAACCTGCCTGCGTGCTGGCCGATGAGCCCACCGGCAATCTCGATCGGCGCACGGCCGAAGCCGTGTTTGATCTGATGCTGTCGCTTAACGAGCGCCTGGCCACCAGCTTCGTCATCGTCACCCATGATGAGGTTCTTGCATCGCGTGCCCAGCGCGTGCTGCGCCTGACCGATGGCCGCTTGCAGTGAGCGCGGTGTAAAGGCAGGCGATCCGCCCGATCCCGACGCCGCTGATCGGCCTCAATGGTGGTTGATTCCTGTGCTGTATTCGCGCTCAGCGGCGCCGGCTTGACGCCTGGCGCTTGCGCCACTGGCGGATCAGCCAGATTCGCCAGGACCACCTGACGGCGAGGTAAGCCGTGACTGATAGCGTGAAGGCGAGCATCACGAGCCCGAGTGCCAGCGGCTTGCCGAGTCCAGCCATCCAGTCGGTCAGCGCCGCAATCCAGCCCGCGAGGTCCATGCCGACGAGTTCGGGCGGCGCGCTGAAATCTGTCGTTCCTCGACCCAGCACTAGCTCACCGAATCCGAAGGCCAGAACATACAAGGGCACGATGGTCAGCGGATTGGTGTACAGCGTGGTGATCAGCGCCAGGGGCAGATTCACCCGGAACAGCACGCACAGGACGGCTGCGCCGAGCATCTGTAGCGGGCCGGGAATCAGGCCGCAGAAAAACCCCACGGCCACCGCGCCCGCTGCCGAGTGACGATTGAGATGCCATAGCCGCGGGTGCAGCAGCGTCGACGCAAAAGGCCTCAACCAGCGATTTTCGCGGATGGCGTCGTGATCGGGCAGGAAGGCTTTGAGGCGTTTGCGCATGGTGTCGGGCCGCGAAAGTGTAGCAGTGGCCCTCGTGTGTGGCGATGCGTTTCAGCCTGAAGATGTGACGCCGGGCAAGGTGAACAGCTGTGCCCGATTCCCATTCGATAATGACAATGGCAACATAGGGCGCAATGCGAATTTACGTCCTGTCCTTTGCTGCAGGCGTCGTCCTGCTGCAGATGCAGGCGCGTCTACCCGACTTCGTGATGATCTGCCTGAGCGGGGCGGGGCTCGCGCTGGCGCTGTTCTTCGTCGGTCCCGGTCGGGCGGGCGGAACGCGCGTCCGATCGTTCGCCCGGCGCCTGGTTGTGATCGCGCTTGCCGTTTTGCTCGGCTTCGCCTGGGCCTCACTGCGGGCGGAGTGGCGGCTTGACGACGCACTGCGTGGCGATCTGGAAGGCATCGATATCGAGGTGGCCGGGCGGGTGGCCGATTTGCCGCAGCCCGTCGGCGAGGGGCTGCGTTTTCGTTTCGATCTCGACACCGCCACCGCAGGCGTGCCGCAGCACCTGCTGCTGTCGTGGTACCCACCTCGCGGCTCGGAGGCGGCCCTGCCGCTGATCCGGCCCGGCGAGCGCTGGCGCTTCGTCGTGCGCCTCAAGCGGCCCCATGGTTTCTACAACCCGCAAGGTTTCGACTACGAGGCCTGGCTGCTCCAGCGTGGCGTGCGTGCGACGGGGCATGTCAGCGCTTCGGCCCGACGGCTGGATGCAGGGTTGAGCCGACCGATGGATGCCGCTCATCGAGTCCGCGATGCGCTGCGCGAGCGCTTTGACGCCGTGCTGGGTGATGCGCCCTATGCGGGTATCCTGGTGGCGCTTGCGATCGGCGAGCAGCGCGGCATTCCAGTCGAGCAGTGGGAGCTGTTCCGCCGCACTGGCGTCGCCCATCTGGTTGCCATCTCGGGCATGCATATCACCCTGGTGGCCGCAGTTGCTGGCGGCCTGCTCGGCTGGGCCTGGCGCAGGGCTCCATGGCTGGTGCTGCGCTTCCCGGTGCGCAAGGCGCAGGCCCTGGCCGCGATGCTGGCGGCGACGAGCTATGCCTTGCTGGCCGGTCTGGGCATACCGGTGCAGCGGGCGCTGATCATGTTGCTGGTAGTTGCCTTCGCCCTATACCGCGGGCGGACGATCGTGCCTTCGCGGGTGATGGCGCTGGCGCTGGCGGCGGTGCTGATCGCTGATCCCTGGGCGTGCCTGTCCGCCGGCTTCTGGCTGTCTTTCGGTGCCGTGGCAGCAATCGGCTTCGTGCTCGGTGGACGGCGTGTGGCACAGACCGGTTTGCGGGCCGCAGTCCGCATCCAGCTGGCGGTTACCGTGGCGTTGATGCCGCTGCTGGTGCTGATGTTCCAGTCGCTGCCGCTGTTGTCACCGCTGGCGAATGCGGTGGCGATTCCGGTGGTGAGTTTTGTCGTGACGCCGCTGGTCCTGGCGGCCGCCATGGCGCAAGTAGAATTTCCCTTGCTCTGGGCACACCAGGTGACGGCATGGATGATGGACTGGATCGAATGGCTCGCCGCCTTCGAGCCGGGCTACTGGCGCCAGCCAGCCCCGCCTCGATGGCTTGCGCTGCTTGCGTTGCTGGCAGTCACGGGTGCGATGCTGCCGCGCGGCACGCCCGGCAGGGTGGCCGCGCTGGCCGTGCTCGTCAGCCTGCTCGCCTGGCCGGCCCCGCGCCCGCAGCCGGGCAGCTTCGTCGCCCGTGTGCTGGACGTGGGGCAGGGCCTGGCCGTGCATGTGCAGACCGAGAGCCATGACTTGCTGTTCGATACCGGGCCACCGTTTGGCGCACAGGCCGACGCTGGCACGAGGGTGCTGCTGCCCTATCTGAATGCGCTGGGGGTAAGCCGGCTCGATGGGCTGGTGTTGTCGCATGATGACAGCGACCACGTCGGCGGTGCCGACAGCATCGCGGCGGCGCTGGTCGTGGACCGCGGCTGGGCGTCCGGTACGGCCTACGAGGCAACGCGCGTCGTCTCCGCTGTGGCGGCGCCAGTGCGGCGCTGCATCTCCGGCGAGCGATGGGATTGGGATGGTGTGTCGTTCACCTTCCTGCATCCCGCCGCATCGGGCGTGGCCGTGACCGCCCGGCGGCACGACAACGACCAGTCCTGCGTACTGCGGATCGCCAATGCTGCGGGCACGCTGTTGTTGCTGGGCGACGTCGAGCGTGCGGGTGAAAACGCAATGCGCTTGAACCACGGCGAGGAAGGGCTTGCGGCGGACGTGGTGGTCAGTGCCCACCATGGCAGCCGCTCCTCGTCTTCAATGGCCTTCATCGAGGCGAGCCTTCCGGAGGCGGTGATCCACTCCGTGGGCCATCGCAACCCCTTTGGTCACCCCCATCCCGAAGTGTGGGCACGCTGGGCAGAGATGGGGGTACGCAACTGGCGCACCGATAGCCAGGGGGCGGTCGAGGCGGTGTTCGGCATCGATGCCGAAGCCGGGCTGCGGCTATCTGCGCAACGCCTCCGCGAACCGCGCTACTGGCACGGGCGCTGAGCCGTGACCAAAGCCCGCCGCCAAGAAGGATGCTGTTTTTTTGGCCTGCGCCACGATGCTAGACTGGGGTCGTCCCTACCAATAGAGCCCCGATGGTCATGTCATTCCTATCCGATCTCAGCAGTGCATTCGAGCCGCCGACTCCACCACGACGCCCGGTACATGGGGTGCGCGAGCGCGACGTGCAGTGCATCGGTCCGCACGGCCTGCACCGAATGGCCTACACGGAGTGGGGCGACCCGGATAATCCGCGCGTGGTGCTGTGCGCTCACGGGTTGACGCGCAATGGGCGTGATTTCGACGATCTCGCGCAGACGCTGGCGGACGACTTCCGTGTTGTGTGCCCCGACGTGGTCGGGCGCGGCCGCAGCGACTGGCTTGGCGTGAAAAGCGATTACGGCTTTCCGCTTTACGTGTCGGACATGATCACGCTGATCGCCCGTCTCGATGTCCAGCAGCTGAGCTGGGTGGGCACCTCGATGGGCGGCATCATCGGCATGCTGGTTGCCAGCCAGCCGCATACGCCTATCGGCCGCCTAGTGTTGAACGACGTCGGGCCAGTGATCACGGCGGTGTCCCTGCAACGGATCGGACCCTATGTGGGCACTGCGCCGCGTTTTGCGACGATGGACGAGGCCGAGGCCTACATCCGTCTGGTCAGCGCCCCCTTCGGGCCGCTGACGGACGCGCAGTGGCGCCACCTGACCAACTATTCGGTGCGGCCGATGGGCGGAGCCGAGGGTGGTTTTGCCATGATCTATGATCCGGCGCTGGGCGACATCTTTCGTCAGACGCCCGCCACCGAAGACATCGACCTGTGGCCGGTCTACGAACGCATTGCCTGTCCGGCGCTGGCCCTGCGTGGCGCGGACTCCGATCTGCTCGAGCGCTCGACCTTCGAGGCCATGGCCGCGCGCGGCCCGCGTGCGACAACCGTTGAATTCGAAGGCGTCGGGCATGCGCCGATGTTGATGGATCCGGCGCAAATCGAGGTCGTCAGGGCGTTCGTGCTGGCAGGTTGAGGGCTTCGCCCCACTTTCAGTCCGGAATTGCTTCCTTCCGAAACGGCAAGCGCATCGTGGGCTGTCGATCACCAGCCCGGGTTGAGCCGCTTTGCCTCGGCGATCTCGCTGCGAATGCTGCGATAGTGTTCGAAACGCCGCGGGTGGATACGGCCGTCGGCAAGCGCTTGGAGCAACGCACAACCGGGCTCCGCCTCGTGCCGACAGTCGCGAAAGCGGCATTGGCCGAGCAAGGGCCTAAGCTCAATGAAGCACTCGGCCAGCTCGTTGGGTCCCAGGTGGGCAAGGCCGAAAACCTGCAGGCCAGGGCTGTCGATGAGCCAGCCGCGCGAGTCGTCCGGCGGCTTGCCGTCGAGGGCGTAAAGGCGGGCGAAGGTGGTCGTGTGCTTGCCCGAGTCCAGTGCCGCGGAAATCTCGCGGGTGGCCGCGTTGGCCTCCGGGATCAGGGCGTTGGTCAGCGTCGATTTGCCCATGCCGGACTGGCCGACCAGAATGGCATGCAGCGACGACAGGCGTTCGAGCAGTCCGGCCGCACCCTGCAGGGCCGATGCCTCGATCACCTCATAGCCGAGGGCACGAAAGGGCGCGAGCTGCGCACGCGATGCGTCCAGCCTTTCGCCCAAATCGGCCTTGTTGAGGATGATGATCGGCGTGATGTCCTGGCTTTCGGCCGCGGCAATGCAGCGCGACACCAGCAGGTCGGAAAACCCGGGTTCGGTCGCCACCACGATCAGGATGTGGCTCAGGTTTGCGGCGATCAGCTTTTCTCGGAATGCATCCGAGCGCCGCAGCAGGTTTCTGCGTGGTTGCAGCGTATCGATCACGCCCTGGCCGTCGCCTCCCGGCAGCACCTTCACATGATCGCCGCAGGCGAAGCTGCTTTTCTTGCCTCGCGTGTAGCATTGCAGGCGGCCCGCCGCAGTGGCGACCTCGTAGTGTCGGCCGAAGGCGGCGACGATCAGGCCGTCGATGGTATCGCCGCCCGTTTTGCTGCGCTGATTTTTAGGGGTCACTGAAACTTGTAGTAGTGCTTGTTGAGATAAGCGGCAATGTTCTCTTCATCTTCCGGGAAGAGATCGAGCTTGAGCATGCTGGTACAGCGGCTTAGTTGCTGCGCGAGTTCGCCGAGCGTTGTTACCCGATGATCCGGGCGGGTGTAGATGGCCGTGCCGTCTTCACCGCCAAAGCGCTTGGCGTGGCATGCGACGCATTGCTCTGCATGCATGCGCTCGCCGGCGGCAAGGTCGGCATTGGGGAACGGGTCCGCAGCGACCGGCAAGGCCGTGGCCACGAACAGGGCCGTGGCAAACAGCTTGACGAGGCCGTGTCGATGGAGTGGCGTGGTCTTCATTTTCGTGTCTCCTCCAGTGGGATCAGGGCTGCAGGGCTAGCAGCCGGGCGATGCGCAGCGCCGCAGGCGGGTGAGAATCGAAGAAGCGCGAATACAGCGGATCCGGCGTCAGCGTGGCGGCATTGTCGCGGTACAGCTTGACCAGTGCGGCGACGAGGTCGGTCGCACGCGTCTGCTTTGCAGCATAAGCGTCGGCCTCGAATTCGTGCACCCGCGACCAGTAGCTCAGCAATGGTGCCAGCGGAAAGGTGAAGGCGGGCAGGGCCAGGAAGAACAGCGCCAGCGCCGTTGCCGTATCGCTTGCCGTGCTGCCCAGCCCGGCGAAGAACCAGGGCTGTTCGATCAGCCAGCCCAGCAATGCCAGCAGGGCAAGGCTGACGGGCGCGAGAACGGCAAGACGCTTGAGGATGTGGCGGTGGCGGAAGTGGCCCAGTTCGTGTGCCAGTACGGCCTCGACCTCGTCGGCATTGAGCTTGTCGAGCAGGGTGTCGAAGAACACGATGCGCTTGGAGGCGCCGAAACCGGTGAAATAGGCGTTGCCGTGGGCCGAGCGGCGCGAACCATCCATCACGAACAAGCCCTTGGACTGAAAGCCGCAGCGCGCTAGCAGGGCTTCCACGCGGGTTTTCAGCGCATCGTCAGCCAGCGGGGTGAAGCGGTTGAACAGCGGTGCGATGAAGGTTGGCCAGATCAGCATCACCAGCAGGTTGAAGAACAGCCAGAAGGCCCATACCCACAGCCACCACAGACTGCCCATGGCGGTCGTCAGCCACAGCAGTGCGCCCAGCAAAGGAAGACCGATAACTGTGGCCAGCACGATCTCGCGCATCGTGTCGGTAAGGAACAGCCCCGCCGTCATCCGGTTGAAGCCAAAACGCTTCTCGATGACAAAGGTACGCAGCAGTACGAAAGGCAGGTCGATCAGCCAGCCGAGTGCGCCAAGCGAGGCGAGCAGGGCGACGCCGTGGGTGATGCTCCCCGGCGACAGGACCGTGGCCCAGGCGTCGTGAATGGCCTGCAGCCCGCCACCCAGCGTCAGCAACAGCACCAACAGCGCGCTGACGGCGATCTCCGACATGGTCAGCCGCATGCGTGAAGCCGTGTAATCGGCGGCGCGCTGGTGCGAGCTGAGCGCGATCGATTCGGCGAAGGCTGCGGGTACGGTGTCGCGGCACGCCCGGACATGGCGAATCTGACGCCGCATCAGCGCCGTCCTGACGAACAGGCTGAGCAGCAACAGAGCCACAAAAAAGGCTGCGAAGGGGGCGGCGAAGGCGGTGTCTGCAGGCATGGTGCGGTCGTGGGAGGCGGACGTTTCAGGCATGACCAAACCGGCTGCCGATGGGCGACTGGTGGTGGGTCGCGAGGGTGTTGTCTTCAGCTTCAGTGCTGCGTTGGGCTGGCTGACAACACCTTATATGACACAATCGCGACCTGGATTGTTTCGCATGAATACGTCAAAAAGGCGCAATGATTATGGCACAGGACCCGAATACCCTGATATGGCTGGACATGGAGATGAGCGGCCTCGACCCCGATCGTGATCGCATCATCGAGATTGCCATCGTCCTCACCAATGAAAAACTCGAAACCATCGCCGAGGCGCCGGTGATTGTCGTGCATCAGCCCGAGGCGGTGCTGGATGCGATGGACGACTGGAACAAGAATACGCATGGCAAGTCCGGCCTGATCGAACGCGTCCGCGCCTCGCAGGTGTCCGAGGCACAGGCCGAGGCGCGCATGATCGAATTTCTGCAGGAGTGGGTGCCCGCGCGTACTTCGCCGATGTGCGGCAACTCGGTATGCCAGGACCGTCGTTTCCTTGCGCGCTGGATGCCGCAGTTCGAGGCTTGGTTCCACTACCGCAATCTGGACGTGTCGACCCTCAAGGAGCTGGCGAAGCGCTGGCGACCCGAGGTGTACGCGGGGGTCAAGAAGGCGGGTGCGCATACGGCGCTGGCCGACATCCAGGAGTCGATCGCCGAGATGCGCCACTATCGCGATACCTTCCTGCGTCTGGACTGAGGTTTGGTGCGTGAACAGCAGGCTGGATCGCGCGTTGCGCGCGTTGAGTAGCTTCTGGCAGCGACATCGCCGGCTGATCCTGATTCTGATCGTGGTGAGCCTGTTCTTCTATGTGCTGGGCTATTTTTCTCATCCGGTCGCGATACCGGGAATGTGCAAAATCTACGGCTGAGGCACCCGGGTCAGGGCAGTTCGCGCCGCAGCAGCGTGAAGGTCTCTGTGCGGCGGCCTGCTCCGCGGCGGAACTCCCACACCGGTTTCCACTCCGGTGCGAGCTGATCCTTTGAGCGACGCTCGTTCATGACCAGCAGCAGCGGGCAGGGTGTGCTGTCACCGACGATGCGCACGGTGCGAATGCCCGCGAAGTAGTCGAGCGAGCTTTTCACGTGTTCGGGTAGCCCAGTGCTTGCGATGCAGGCGCCTGGCGTGCTGCTGCGCTCGCCCGCCAGCGCAATTTCCAGCGAGCGAGCTGCACCCCGGTAACTGCGACCATGGTCGAACCAGGGCATTAGCAGCACGACTGCCAGGCACCACAGCATGGTCAGACCGATTGCCCAGTTGGCCGGGGCGCGCGAACTCGAACGCGGCAGTTTCCAAAGCAGGGCAATCCAGACCGCGCTGATCGCGGCGCCGAACAGGGCCTGGAAGAAGGGGTCGGGCAGGACGAAGTCCGGCGCATTGCGGGCGACGTGGCGTGCCAGTCCCGGGGGCCAGCCGGCGGACTGAGCTGACCACGCCAGCCAAACCAGGATGCCGAACACCGCGAGGCTCATCAGCGAGAACCAGTCCAGGGCGTTGGCCGCGCCACGGCGCAGGCTCGGTACGCCGCCGGCGGCGAGCAAGGCCATTGCCGGCAGGATGGGCAGGGCGGAGGCCTGTGACAGCTGACCCTGGATGACGAGCACCGAGATGATCAGTACCGCACTCAGCAGTGGCAGGAGCCAGCGCAGATCGCCCAGCCTGCGACGCGCGCGCCACACGCTCCACAACACGATCGGCCACAATGGCCAGGTGAACCAGCCAAGCAGCTCAAGCCCGTGCACCATCTCGGTGGTCGAAAGCAGCGGACCGCTGAGACGCGACCACTCTTCGCGCAACCACAAGCTGAACAACTCTGGTTGCAGCAGGTGCACCGCCAGTGGCCACAGGGCCGACAGTGTCAGCGCCAGGCACAGGCCGAGAAGCAGTGCGCCGCTGGCACGCGGGCTGCGGCAGTCGCGGCTGAGCAGCATCAGCAGCGGGAACAGGGTGGCCGTTAGCAGCAGGCCACCCAGCCCCGCCGCGAGGAAAGCCAGTGCGCTGCCCAAACCGGCAAGCAGGCTGCCGGCCAGCGGTTGTTGCGGCACCTGCGCCAGGCCACGCAGCGTCAGTGCGATCATCGCCATCAGGGCAAGCAGTGGCTGGATCTCGTGCGCATGCAACACCAGGCCGAGTCCGCCCATCATCAGCAGCGCCGCGGGCGTGCGTGCCGGGCGGCCGTAGAGTGCCTCCGCGGTGCGGGCGGCAAAGTACACGCCCAGTGCGACGAAGACCGCACTCGCAAGACGGGCACCTTCGTGCAGCGCCAGAAAGCCACTGCTGGCCCAGGCCAGCAGTGTGCCGGTCCAGTAGTAAAGCGGTGGGTAGTCGACGAGGGGTTCGCCGGCGAGCATCGGAAATAGCCAGCCTTCGCCCTTCAGCATGCTCAGGACCGGGCCGAAGTGGACGGCGTCGTCACCCCGCCAGGGGTCGTGTCCGATCAGGCCGACGAGGAGGTAGAGTCCCACCAGCGCGGTGATGCCGGCCGTGCCGTAGACCCGGCGCTGCAGCAGGTTGGGTGTTTCGAATTCTCGAATCATGCGCGCATTGTGGGGCGGAGCGTCCGGACTGGCAAAGGTGACGGGAGAGGGGCGCCAAAGAAAGCAAAAAAGCAGGCAGGCAACGCGAGGGCTGGCGTGAAGCGGGCGGCTTGTCATGCCGCTTCAGGCGATAAAAAAGGCAGCCGTGGCTGCCTTTTTAAGATGTGCCCTCGGTAGCGGGGCAGGTGTCCGGCCTCGCGGCT
>Ga0138256_10000976_pt1 | contig 30557 bp, 25 predicted proteins | sample KNB2016incub_MG_FD_105486 | JGI IMG/M metagenome (GOLD analysis project Ga0138256, IMG submission 105486) | Active sludge microbial communities from wastewater in Klosterneuburg, Austria - KNB2014incub_MG | ecosystem: Engineered > WWTP > Activated sludge > Unclassified | place: Austria... | reverse complement strand
ACGACAAGAAATACGTTTTCTTGCCTGAAAGTATAAGGGAGGAAAATCTCACTTTGATTCCAGTTCTCAATAAAAAGGGCGTGATGATTCAATAGGCTGCCTTGATTTTTTTCATGAAACGGAACTTTATCAAAATCCGGTCAATTCCTAATCAATTTTGTCAAGTTTTAACAGCCATTCCCGTAATATAGCCGGAGTTTAAGGCCATTTAATCCCGCTAATGCTGCGGTTTTCAGGGCTTTTTACTATATTTCCTGCTTGAACCTCCCGATGCTCCGGGAATAAGGAAGGATATTCTGATATGAAAAAAGTTGCATTAATGGCCGGGCTTTGTATGTTCCTGTTTAGCTCTTGTACCAAACATTGTCCAAATCTATTGGATGGTCCTTTGAACGACGAAGAGAAAAAATTCTTTTTATCCTCAGCACATTCATTTCTTTATAAGAATCAATTCGGAGATACCGACTATGTATATGTGAATACGCCGGTTTATTCTGTCATGCCAATTACAGAAGATGAATGCGATCGCATCGGAAATCAGGCCATGAATCAATTGTGGCGTTTGCCTGATGGTGTTCAGTTCAATGCCTTCCTGCAGCACGATAATGGAATTGAGACATCCCGCTATCTTAGTTTAAGCCTGGGAACTCAACAGGTATTTCGTTATAACATCATCGAGAATTCTTTTATTACGATTGAAATCAATACCCAGTCATTTAAAAACACCATGGTCGATTCTACTGATGATGCCACGCTGTCTCCAGCCATTCGGAAAATCTGGTACGGGAAACATACCGGAATGCTTCGCTATGAAAAATGGAATGGGGAAATTTGGGATCGCCAGAGTGTGAATTAAACTCAATTGTATTTTTTAAGACCCCGCTTTTTTTTAAACGGGCATATTAAAACACAACATATATTAAATTGTATTTGTGACTAAAGGATTGTTATTTTGAATGCCCGCAATTTTTGGCGGATCAAATAAATAAACGATTCATGCTTGAAAATCTAACTCTTTCTAATATCCTTTTCCTGGATATTGAAACAGTCCCTCAATACCCCTCCTTTGAACAGCTTCCCGATAAGTTTAAATTGTTATGGGAGAAGAAGGCGCAGACCTTCAGATCAATCGCAGAAGACGATCCGTCTGTAAGCTATCAACGGGCAGGAATTTATGCTGAGTTCGGAAAAATTGTTTGTATCAGTTGCGGGTTTTTTACAAAAGAAAGGAAGTTCAGACTTACTTCTTTTTATAGTCATGATGAAATAGATATCCTTCGGAAATTTGCCCATGTACTTGATGATTTCTGCAACTCAAATCAAAAACAACTTTGTGCTCATAATGGAAAGGAGTTCGATTTTCCCTTTATTTCCAGACGTTTGTTAGTGCATGGAATTGATCTTCCGGATGTACTCAATACTCCCGGAAAAAAACCATGGGAAGTAAATCATCTCGACACAATGGAACTATGGAAATTCGGAGATTATAAATCTTATACTTCATTGGCTCTGCTTGCAGCAGTTTTTGATATTCCTACACCGAAAGATGATATTGATGGAAGTCAGGTTGGCGAGGTGTACTGGAAAGAAAATGATCTCGAAAGAATAAGCCGATATTGTCAGAAGGATGTGTTAACGATTGCTCAGATAATCCGGAAATTCAGACGTGAAGAATTCATTCCTGAAAATGATATTGAAATCGTTGAGCAGGAGAATGAATAAAAAAAACCGGTAATCATATTGATTACCGGTTTTTTTGAAAAACTCAACCTTTATCGATTCATACCCTCTATTGAATATTTTTATTTGATAGCTGATCTGTGAAGATTCAAAAGAGCATTCAAATTGATGGTGCGATCAACCTCATTGATGAATGTGTTAGAACGTGTGCGAGCCTGGGAATTATCATTATTGAAAACGATTGGATTGCAAGTAGTGCAAGAACGGTACTGAACTTCAGTGATTGTTGAAGCAAGTGAATTAGTTGCAGTGTATGTTTCAGATTGGTTAGCCTGGAAAGCATTGTTATTGGATGCGCTGTAAGCCTCGGATTGGTTAGCTTGGAAAGCGTTGTTATTGGATGCGTTGTAAGCTTCGGATTGGTTAGCCTGGAAAGCATTGTTATTGGATGCGCTGTAAGCTTCAGACTGATTGTTTTGGAATGACTGGTTGTTCGAAGCTGTGTATGCCTGATCAGTATTTGCAGAAGTCTGGAGTAGATCAAGCAAATGAGTGAAAGAAGAAGGATCTATTCTATACTGGCTGAATTGATTGGCTTTTTGACCTTTAGTGCTGATATTAACTAATCCATCAGAAGTGATGATTATTCTTGAAGAAGCCTCATCAGCAGTAGCTGCAATTTGTATTGCGATTAATGCCTGGTCATTATTAGCAGCGATTGCTCCATTGTCCATCTGAGAGGCTGTAGAACGAGTACGTGCATTCTCTAATGAATTGAAAGAAGAAGTTGGCTGGATGTCTTCCTTAGTGCAGCTCATCATTGTAAGAGCTATAAGAGAAGAAGCAAGGATTGAACGAAGAGAAGTGTTCATCTGGTTGTTGCGGAGGTTGAGTAGATTTTTCATGGCTGTTTATTTTAGAGGGTTATTGTTCTTGTTTGATTTCTTACTCAAAGAAACGACATCAGGGGGGTGCTTTGATACAAGCAATGCATAAGTGGCCGTTCTTTTGGATAAGTGGCAAGATTCTGATTTAAATGGTTTGATTGAAAAAGGAGATTGTTGCGGATCGCCAGAACTCAATCCTGTACACACTGCACTGTAACAGTACACAGTGCACAAGAAGGGTGAACAGTATGCTATAGTAGTACACAGTTTACCTTACTCAAGTTGGAGTATTTCGGCTGAATGAGGAGCGGGGGACAAAAAAATAATGCCGACACATTCAGGGGGTGCCGGCATTGGAGCTAGAAAAATTTCAATTTGAAAACAAGCTTTGTGTTTCAGGTTAGCGCAGTTGAAGAACTTGTTTCCTATGTTAAGCTCGCTATCTTCTTTTATAGGGTATGAAGAAGATAATTATTTATATTTATTTGTTAGCAGCTCTGTGACTGTTTAAAAGTGCATGAAGATTAATGATCCGATCAACGTCAGCTATGAAGTTGTTTGAGCGTGTACGAGCCTGAGCATCATCATTAGTGAAAACGATAGGGTTGCAAGTAGTGCAAGAACGGTATTGAACTTCAGTGATAGTAGATGCCAGAGAGTTAGTTGCAGTGTAGGCTTCAGACTGATTATTGAGGAATGCGTTCTCATTTGTTGCAGTGTAGCCTTCAGAATGAACTTTGTGTAAGTATGCATTTTTATTAGTTGCATGGTATGCTTCTGATTGATTGTTCAGGAAGGCGTTTTTGTTAGATGCTGTGTAAGCTTCGTCAGTATTGGCTGAGCTCTGGAGAAGATCAAGTAAATTAGTGAAAGAAGAAGGGTCAATTCTGTATTCGCTAAACTGATTGGCTTTTTGGCCTTTACCGTTGATATGAACCAAACCATCTGTAGTAATAATTATTCTGGCGGAAGCGTCATGGGCAGTGGCAGCAATTTGGATGGCTACTAAAGCCTGATCAGTATTGGCTGCGATAGCTCCATTATCCAATTGAGAAGCAGTTGAACGGGTGCGTGCATTTTCCAATGAACTATAAGAATCGGTTGGTTGGATATCTTCTTTCGAGCAGCTCATCATAGTCAGAGCGATCAGGGAGGAAGCAAGGATGGAACGAACTGAAGTGTTCATCTTGTTGTTGCGGAGGTTAAGAAGATTTTTCATGGCTTTCAGAATTAAAAGGTGAATTTTTTTGTTTGAATTCTTAGTCAAAGTAACGACATCAGAGGGGGGCATTGATACCTGCAATGCATAAGTGGTCTTAAATTTGGATAATTGGTATGTTTTAAGAATAAGTGGAACTATTCAGCAATTTCTGTTTCATTAATTCGCGTGAATTCCCGGACACGGTTCAATGTTCACAACATTTAAAATCTCTTTATACCTTCCATCGGATAGCAAAATGCCTTTTTTTACATTTGTTGAGGCATGAATTGAATTTGCCTGAGTTTCAGCACGCATAATGGATCAAATCTTAGAAGTAAAGAATTTACATACAGAGTTTATCACGGAAGAAGGAAGGAATCCTGCAGTCAGCGGGGTTAGTTTTTCACTTGGTAAAGGGGAAACACTCGGAATTGTCGGTGAATCCGGTTCAGGAAAGTCTGTGACTTCGCTTTCTGTAATGAGACTGATTTCTGCTCCCGGAATAATTTCCGGTGGTGAGATTTTTTATAAGTCTAGAGAGAAAGGCCGATTAAATTTGTTGGGTCTGCAGGAAAAGGAAATGCGAACTTTTCGTGGAAATGAGATTGCGATGATTTTTCAGGAGCCGATGACTTCATTGAATCCTGTTTTTACCTGTGGAGATCAGGTTGCAGAGGCCTTAATTCTGCATAAAAAACTTTCAAAGAAAGAAGCAAAACTTCAAACCATTGCTCTTTTTGAAAAAGTTGAATTGCCGCGACCGGAACAAATGTATGCTGCTTATCCGCATCAAATCAGTGGTGGACAAAAACAAAGAGTGATGATTGCCATGGCCATGAGTTGCAGTCCACAGATTCTCATTGCCGATGAACCAACTACTGCTTTAGACGTCACCGTGCAGGCCAGAATTCTTGAACTGATGCGAAATCTGCAGACTGAAACAGGCATGGGTTTACTTTTTATCACACATGATCTGGGAGTTATAGCTGAAATAGCAAACCGGGTGATGGTGATGTATAAAGGAAAGGTAGTTGAAGAGGGGAGTGTAGAAGATATTTTTGCAAACCCTCAGCATCCGTATACAAAGGGATTGCTTGCTTGCCGACCGCCATTGACCAAAAGATTGCACACTCTTCCTACCATAAGCGATTTTATGAAGGAGGAAGCTGATGGCTCATTCACAGAAATAAAGAAAAGTTTGACGGAGGCAATTCATGCTACAGAAATTTCACCGGCAGAATCAAAAATTCGTCACGAAGCTCTTTATAAACTAAATCCGGTTTTGAGAGTGCAAAACCTGAAAACCTGGTTTCCACTTAGCAAGGGATTATTCGGACGGGTTTCAGATTATGTTAAAGCCGTTGATGATGTCAGCTTTGACGTTTACCCGGGAGAAACACTGGGACTCGTTGGTGAATCAGGTTGTGGAAAGACAACACTTGGCCGCACTATTATTCGTTTAATCGAACCTACTGGAGGAAAAGTTATTTTCAGAGATAAGGATTTTGCTTCCCTGGATGGTAGTGCCTTGCGTAAAATGCGCAAGCACATTCAAATTATTTTTCAGGATCCCTATTCTTCTCTCAACCCGCGCATGACAATCGGGAATGCGATACTGGAACCAATGACTGTTCATTCTTTGCATCCCAATAATGCAGCAAGGAAAGAAAAAGTAATGAACCTGCTTGAACGCGTTGGATTGAAGCAGGAACATTTTGACAGATACCCGCATGAATTTAGCGGCGGACAAAGACAAAGGGTTTGCATTGCACGCGCGCTTTCTCTGGAACCTGAATTTATAATTTGTGATGAATCTGTTTCAGCACTCGATGTTTCAATTCAGGCTCAGGTATTAAATTTATTAAATGAGTTGAAACGGGATTTTGGATTTACCTATATTTTTATTTCCCACGATCTTTCTGTTGTCAAATTTATGAGTGACAGAATGATTGTGATGAACAAAGGCAAAATAGAAGAAATGGGTAATCCGGATGAGATTTATGCGCAGCCTAAATCCGACTATACAAAAAGACTGATTGCCGCCATTCCGGCTTCCCAACCGGGTAAATCAATTGTAAAGAACAGGCCATCTCTTTCCTGAATAGCCTAAAAAGAAGCTTTTCTGAGTTCTAATCGGTCAATTTTTTTACCTTGCAGACCTTGACGATTCTATAGATTTATGCCTATTTCAAACTGGGCCGTGGTAATACCAATGGCTAATGAAGAACCGGATTTCAATCCATTTATTGATGCGCTTAAAGCTGCCATGGATAAAATTGGCTCCGGAGCGGCTTATCTGGTTGTTGACAATGTTTCCAAAGACAAGACTCTGGATTTGTGTAAAGACCTGTCTTCTAAAGATAGCAGGTTTATCGCAGTCTGGGCTCCGGAGAATAGAAATGTCGTAGACGCATATATTCGCGGATACAGAGAAGCCTTAAAATCCGATCACCAATTTATCATTGAAATGGATGCAGGATTATCTCATGATCCCGCAAGCCTGTCAAATTTTTTGACACCACTAACAAAAGGTGAAGTTGAATGTGTTTTTGGCAGTCGTTTCATCGAAGGTGGTTCTATGGGCGATTCTCCTGCTGAACGACAGTCACTTTCCAAAACAGGAACGATTCTGTCGACCATACTTCTCGGAACGAAGTTGAAAGACATGACTTCCGGGTATCAGGGATTCAAAAGAGAAATTGTAGAGAAATTTGCTTTCTACCCATTAAAATCCAAGGCGCATTTTTATCAAACAGAAATCAGATACTTGCTACGCAAGAGAAAATTTGTCGAGCTGCCTATTCATTACAAGGCTCCTTCTCCAAGTGTTTCCAAAAAGGCGATAAAAAATTCCATCAATGCTCTTCTCTATTATTTCTGGAGAAGGATAACATTTCGCGCACCTTCCATTTAATAATCCAATGAACAAAGCACTTGTTATTACTTCGATTGCAGCGCCCAATCCGGTTCTGAAAAAATGTGCCGAAGGCGCGAAGCAACATGATTTTCGATTTATTGTGATGGGTGATGTGATATCTCCTCCTGATTTTTATATCGACGGATGTGATTTTTACCAGATTGATGCACAGGAAAAATTACCTTTCAAGCTGTCTAAAATTCTTCCTAAAAGACACTACGGAAGAAAAAATCTTGGATATCTGGTTGCACGGAATTGTGAATTGATCATTGAAACAGACGACGATAATTTTCCACGGGATGAATTCTGGTCTCAACGAAATCGAAAAGCGGAGGCAGAAGTTCTTCATGGCAAAGGATGGTTTAATGTGTATGAGTCTTTTTCCAAGGAAAGAATATGGCCGAGAGGTTTTCCTCTGGAAAATATACAGGAAGAAAACGCAGGACAAAAGACAAGTGCACGCTTTAAACGAAATCCACTCAACAAGGTCAGCGCACTTTGTCCGATCCAGCAAGGACTTGCCGATGAAAACCCGGATGTTGATGCTGTGTATCGCATGACCATGAAACTGCCTCTCGATTTTGATAAAGAAGATTCATTGGCTCTTGGTTCAGGTACCTGGTGTCCATTCAACAGTCAAAATACTACATGGTTCAAGGAAGCATTCCCCTTAATGTATTTACCATCGTTTTGCAGCTTCAGAATGACCGACATCTGGCGCAGCTTTGTTGCTCAGCGGATTGCCTGGACTTGTGACTGGAATATTCTTTTTCATAATTCAACCGTCTGGCAAGAACGAAACGCTCATAATCTTCTCAAAGATTTTGCTGACGAGGTACCCGGTTATCTTAACAATACAAAAATATGTCAGGATCTCGAAAATTTAGATCTGAAGAATGGCACCGATAATCTCGGAGAGAACCTATTACGCTGCTACAAAATGCTCACGGAAAAAAAATATGTTGGCATGGAAGAAATGAATCTGGTTGAAGCATGGGTTCAGGATATTTTCTCTAAGTAACTAAAAGAACATGGCGGAAATTATCTGCTTCTTATTTAAGCTTAACTGAGTTTTCATGTTCAGGAATTTCAAAACCATTTTCATTCTTTTGGTGGCTGTTATTATTGCAGCTCTTGTTTATTATTCCTACAAGCGTTCAAAACCGAAAAAGCATGAAATCAATTCGGAAGTTAGCGTTCAGAAAGAAAATGAAAACCAAAACCTCATTACCGTTTTTCGCAAGGAATATGATCTTGAGAAATTGGATGGAATAGAGAATGCAGGTCTTGTCACCAAAGCTAAGGCTTGTTCCGGAATGCAGAGTACGGAGATGAATCCTGAAATTGAATATGGGATTAATTTACTCTTCCCTCTTGACATTATTCCCGGAGGGACAAACATAATTGAGGCAAAAATTTCAGCAGCTGTCTGGACTGAAGACGCCGGAGACGCTCAATGGGTTTTGGAAGTACGTGACCCAGATCAAAAGACTCTTTTTTGGAATTCAGCCCTCTTCACTCCCGGTAAACACGTCTGGGATACTCTTGATTTTTCATTTCAATTGCCACCGGAGTTTTTAAATCGCGCAAACAGTTTTAAATTCTATCCCTGGAACAAAAGCTTTAAGAGTATTTGGGTCGATAATATTTGTGTAAATTTCATTGGGACCGCTAAAGGCAGGAACGGAAAAAGGGTAGATTACAAAAGCGTAAATTATTTTCTGAATTATGAAGAGGAAAGTCTTCTTACAGACCAAGGTTCTCTGACTGATGAGAGGGCGAGAAGCGGAACGCATTCGACTGTAGTTAGAGGGAATAATTCTTACAGTAATTCCTTTGGCAAAATTATCAGGGAAATTTCCGATGACACTTTGAGACGTGTTTCTCTTGGTGTCTGGATTTATCCGCAACAAAGGAACCCCTCTCTGACCTTGGTGGTTACCGTGAAAAATGCTTCCGGAGAGACAGTCTTTTGGGATGGAAAATCTTCTGAGAAACTTGAATTTGCAGCCGGGGAATGGCAAAAGTTCACAGCGGAAATATTAATTCCTCCAGATAAGCGAAAATTAATCAAGTCAACTGATGAGGTAGTCGTTTATTTGTGGAATCGCAGTTCAATTAAGGTTTTTGCTGATGATTTGGAAATAGTCTATGGCGACGAATCAGCAAGACCGGGTCTTTTGCCATTTGCCGATATGAATCTCAGCAGTAGAGAAAGCTATTCTTTTGACAGGTTGCACGGCCCCTATCGAATTAATTATCTGGAAAATATTAGTCTGAATAACAAGGACTATTTAGCATCAGACGGAACAGAAAAATTCGGAAAATTATTTCCTGATGACGAAATTATTTTATTGAAATCAAAAATCGGGAAAGAGGACTTATTGCTACACCTCAGAGGAAATGCTATTGAAATGTTTCGCTGGTGTGAAAAAAATTCTGCATTTGTATTACTTGGCCGTTCGGAAAAAATGACTGCACTCAATGCCGGTACTATAATCTATGCATTTGATTCTGATGGCGATGGAAACTCTGAAGTACTCGCAATAAATGATCATAAGGGAAGTCTTTTAAGATTGTCACCCGAGTCATATACAGCTTGCACTAACAATTATTCTGCTTTAACCGACAACATACTATGGGAAGGTGAAATCGATTCCAATTCCTACCATCTGGTTGATGATTTTAGTGGTGACGGAAAGGATGAGTGGCTGTCTGTTAATATGGACACCCAAACGTGGCAACTGAAAATATTTCAAAATGATCATTGGGTAGTTAAGAGCAATGGGGTTTTTCCTGCAAACAGTTTCTCAACTACTTCGGCTATTTGCAGCGGGAATTTTATTCCTGCAAATAAGAAAACACAATTACTTCTTTCATACAGAGACAATTCTAAAAATGTAAGTGTCATTTATGAATACAATAGTACGGCTGAAAATTTCAGACAGACTTCCGGAACAAAGGAGTCATACCTGACTCAGATCTTTAGTCCGGGCATGAAATTATTCAAGACAAATATTGACGGAGATTTGCAGGATGAAATATTGACATTCAACCACGACTGGCGTTTCAACATGAAAATTGTTGACTGCGATGCAAGAGGGTTTTATGTTTTATCTGCACTTGATTTCAAAGGCTATCAGAATTCATGCAATCCGAAGTTCTATGAAGTTTCCAAACCAATTGTTGGAAATTTGACAGGAGCAAAAAATGATAATTTAATGATTGTATTAAGAAATTGTGCAGATAAAAAATTTGATGGAAGCTCCTGCGTTGTTTATGGAGGAAGCCCTGATTTGCCGGATCAAATACAAATGTATTTCTTGAAAATATTTTGATGAGAATGAAGTCTAAAATACTACATTATTTTTTCCTGGTTTTGTTAGCAAGTTTTATTCAAGCTTGCAATCCAAACCGATCCTCAAAATCATCCGGAGAAAACGAATTCTTTTCTGTGTCAGAATTTAATGTTCTGACAAATTATAAGACAGAAAGTACTGATAGTGTCAAAAGTATCGACCTTGATTATTTTAATGCTATGGATGAGGGCTTCATCATTCCGACTGTCAGGCAAATTTCAAATGGATATTTTGCATTTGGGTTCTCAATTAAAAACAAAACCAATCAGCCGCAGACCTATTCTTATAAGATCTATTATCAAAATGAATCCTATAAATTTCCGGAAATTGATTCCCTTACCGGAAAGGAGCATGAGTATTCATCGGAGAATTTTTATGGCTCATGGGATGATTCGGCCTATGAGTTTAAAACCACTGAAGCAATTCCTGCAGATGGCCAATTTCATATGGTCAATGATTCGATCAGGATTGTTGGGAATCCCAGAAATGAAGAACTTTGTTTTGATAATGGGGTGAACAAACGTTGGAAAAGAAACCCTCGGGTAGGTATCTATGGCTTCATGCTGGCTGTTTCGCTTTCTGATTCTACATCCTTGAATTCGCTCCCTGCTTACATTAAAAACATATGTTTAAAGGATGGCGAGGCATATCAGTCTCCTTATTATTATTTCAAATATGGAAATGGCTCCAGGTTAAAAACGGCTTTGGTACAAACATCAAAGACTTCTTTAAAAGTAATTGCCCGTCCCGATTTAGGATCGGGTATATATATCAAGGGAGGCCATTTTAATGTAGATACTCTCGATGCCTATTCTAAAAGTGATTGCGCCAGCGATACAGGACTGCAAAGGACTGCCGCTTTTGCGCAATTCATCCATTACATTGATGCTTCAACAAATCTTGAAAATATTCCTGAAATAAGAGATGTTTTGCATGATGGTTATACAAAGAGAGAATATAATTGGAACAGGAGTTTCTATTCTCGCGAAGAACTGATTTCAACCACGCCCCGTACAGCCTCAGTTCCTTGTCAGACAGTTTATTCAGATCCTGTCAATAAAAAAATAATTATTCATAACCCTAAGAGTGAACCGGGAAAATGGGAAAAGGAAAATGTCGGAATTATTTCACGTCATGGGATGAGTTATGGTAAGATTCGTGTAAAAGCAAAACTGACAGAGTTGCTTAATAAAGATAATATGTGGAATGGCTTAACCAATGCCATTTGGATGATCAATCAGGAGGGTGAAGGAGATTGGAATTTGCGTCGAGCCTGCAGGAAAGAAGGATATATGTCAACTTATTGGGGAGGAAGAAACGACAAGCGTGTGGATCGGGTAGGTTATTCTGAAATTGATTTTGAAATTTTAAAAACTCCGGCATATTGTCCGGAACGGAATTTCCCGCCGGTGTATAAACTTCCTGTTCCTAATCCCAATGACGAAGCAGCATGGAATGTTCCATGGCCGGAAGAGATTACTGCCCATGATGCAGACATCACCGTGGCTTGTACTAATTGGGATATGGCTTGCTGGGAGCCGGAAAAATTTGGCGTGGGTTGTAATCCGATAAGTTACAAGGGACAAACTTTCGATATGCATAGATGGGATCATTGGTACAGAGCGTTGACGGAAAAGACCTATGCTCCGGATGACTCACTTTTTGGATCTGATTATTATTATTTTGAAATTGAATGGAAGCCCACAGAAATTATCTGGCGAATTGGGCCTGAAGCTGACCGAATGCGTGTCGTTGGTTATATGAATGACAAGGTGACAAGCATTCCGAACAATCAAATGGTATTAATTATCACTCAGGAGTTTCACAACACCAAGTGGTGGCCCGGGTCTCCATATCAGCAAAGTAATATTCCATTTCCTCTAAATGATATCTTTGGGGAAATTCTTGAAGTAATTATTGAGTAAGCCGAAATCACCCTATCAGAAAACATGGTATTCAGTAGTATTTATTTCCTTCTTTTTTTCTTGCCTTTGTTTTTGCTGGTGTATTATCTGGCCGACACAAAATATAAGAATGGTGTAATTCTTGTCTTTAGTCTCTTTTTCTACATGTGGGGGGCGCCGCTCTTTGTGTTTGTAATTGCAGGATCAATTATAGCAGATTTTTACCTCAGTCATAAAATTTATAATTCTGATTCGGCAAAACATAAAAAGGCCTGGTTGGTATTTTCTGTTTGCCTGAACATTTCAATTCTCTTATATTTTAAATACGCGAATTTCTTTATTGAAAATGTTAATGAATTATTGATTTCATTAGGAACAACTTCTCCGATTCGCTGGACTCACATCGCGCTTCCAATTGGAATATCATTTTTTACTTTTCATGAATTGAGTTATATAATTGATGTTTACCGTGGGGTAAATCGTCCGATGAAAAGAATATGGGACTATGCAGTATACATTCTCCTTTTCCCTCAGTTAATTGCAGGGCCAATCATACGCTATAAAGAAATCGCTCATCAGATTATCGATCGTAGAGATCAAGAAAATATTGACAACCGCTTGCTTGGATTTTTCCGGTTTGTGATTGGATTGACAAAAAAGGTGCTGATTGCAAATGTATTGGGAGCAGAAGCTGATAAGATCTTTGCATTGCCGGTTGCTGAAGTATCCACGACGACTGCCTGGATTGGAATTATTGCCTATTCCTTCCAGATTTATTTCGACTTCTCAGGATATTCAGATATGGCAATTGGTATTGCCAGGATGATCGGCATTGTTTTTCCGGAAAACTTCGACAATCCATATATTTCTAAAAACATAACTGAGTTTTGGAGAAGGTGGCACATGAGCCTTAGCCGATGGATGAGAGATTACTTATACATCCCATTAGGAGGGAGCAGAGTAAAAACTAAGTCCAGACTTTACTTTAACCTTTGGCTGGTATTTTTAATAAGCGGATTTTGGCATGGGGCTTCCTGGAATTTTATTATTTGGGGTGCATACCATGGTTTATTCCTAATTGCAGACCGTTTGTTTCTAGTAAAGATAACAGAGCGTCTGGGAAATTTTATTTCCATTGTTCTGACATATTTCATAGTACTTATCGGTTGGGTGTTTTTCAGAGCAGATACTCTGGAACATTCTATAGGTTTCCTTCAGCGAATGTTTGCATTTGATTTCCATACATTAACTCTTCATACTTCCTCGAAGACGATCTTTATCATGTTAATTGCAACGATATTTTCCTTCTTTGGAATCTTTAAGCAGGTTTACCAGTGGCAACATCGTATATTGCTTGAAGCACCTGACCTGCGACGCACAATTTCTCAAGGAGCGGTTTCTCTGATTTTGCTTGTCATTTGTGTAAGCTCCCTAATGTCTTCCGGTTATAACCCATTTATTTATTTTAGATTTTAATTGATGAAGCGCAATCAAAATATAAAACTCCGGGTTTTTGGTTTTTTGCTAATGCTGTTGTGTATGTCATTCATTCAGCAGAACCTTCATTTTATCAATGTTGTGCCTTTATATGGCGTAGTCGAAAGCAACAATAAACCGGAATTTAATTTTAAGGATTGGTTCAGTGGAGAGTATCAACGAAAATATGAAGCAAACTATGAGGAAAATGCAGGATTCAAAAATGATCTTATTAAACTATATAATCAAATCGATTATACCTTTTTTCATGAAGGACATGGAGTAAATGTCGTAGTAGGTGAGCATGATTACCTCTTCCAGCAAGATTATATTGATGAAATTACCGGTAAAAAATTTATTGGAAAATCATCAATGGAGTATAAAGTGAGGAGGTTAAAAGCAGCGCAAGACTATTTGCAAAGTCAGGGTAAATTATTTTTTACTGTTCTTGCACCAGGAAAAATTTCTTTTTTTAAAGAGTATATTCCGTCCTGGCTTCTCACTCAGAAAAATGATACTACAAACTATAGTTTATTCATTCGACAAAGCGAATCAGCTAAATTGAATGTTTTGGATTTTAAAAAGTGGTTTTTATCAATGAAAGATACTTCAACAATTCCTCTTTTTCCAAGACAAGGAATTCACTGGAGCTATTATGGGATGGCTTTAGCTGTTGATTCAATTTTTAATTATATAAGTTCTAAAGGTATTGGCCCGCTTACAGATTTTAGCTGGTCATTAGAGTTTCCCGACAATTTGCGAGGCACCGACTACGATATTGGCGACATGCTCAATCTTATGTGGAAACTTCCTTATCAAAAAATGGCATATCCGATTTTTAAATATTCAGAACCTAAAGGTGTGGTACGCCCCCGCGTGATGATTATTGGCGACAGCTTTAATTGGACTCCGATAAATGCCGACGTATTTAAAAACATGTTCGGAAATTACGAGTACTATTATTATTTTAAAACAATACATCGATACGATGGTACAAACCCTATTAGTGTTGAGGAGTCTGTCCTATTGGACGAGATTAAAAAATACGATGTTGTAATGATCCTTCAGTCTGAAGCAAACTATAATGATATTGGTTTTGGCTTTGAAGAAAAGTTGCTGAATGATTTGAGTGGAACGGGCCCTTATAATTCAGAAATATTTGCTAAAGTTACATCTGACCCATCTTTTCAGATTTTAATTAAGAATATTATGGATGCCAAACAATTTGATCAGGTAAAGGCAATAGCATTTTTAAGTGATAGCCTGAGTAAGGATAAGGAGAATGTTATTGTGCAAATTCTTTCAGATATGAGGAATAATCCGGAATGGATCGAATCTATCAGGAAGAAGGCAGAAGAAAATCATATACCTTTGGAAGAGGCCATGAAGAATGATGCGGAATGGCTGTACAACCGTGATCACAAGTAATTATTAAGCCAAGTGATTTGTTTAAAAATTTACAACGGAGATCAGTAAATTGTTTTTTCAGAAAACCTGATGCTATATGACTATTTAAATATCCCTGACCGGTTGCCGGCTAAATAAATTATATTTGAGAATGCACCAGATTGCTCTGAAGCCGTCCTTCCAGCCAATCTTTTTCCCTTCTTCATAGGTACGACCGTAATAACTTATTCCTACTTCATAAATCCTGACTCCTTTTATTTTTGCTATGCCTGCCGTTACTTCCGGTTCAAATCCAAATCGTTTCTCTTTCAATGGTATTTTTTGAATGATGTCGGTCCGGAATAGCTTGTAACAAGTTTCCATATCCGTAAGATTTAGGTTGGTAAATGCATTGGATAAAAATGTAAGAAATTTATTTCCTACGGAATGCCAAAAGAAGAGTATTCTATGAGGGTTTCCACCTAAAAATCTTGAGCCGTATACGATGTCTGCAAAACCATCAAGTACAGGTTTTAACAAAAGATTATACTCATTGGGGTCATATTCTAAATCCGCGTCCTGGATGATTAGATATTGTCCGCTTGCTTTTGAAATACCTGTATGAATTGCTGCGCCTTTACCTTTGTTGACTTCATGGTTATACAATGTATAATCAAGATCCGGATAAGCTTGAAAATATTTTTCAATGGTTTGAGATGTTTTATCACTTGAACAATCATTTACCACGATAAACTCTTTCTTTATTCCACTGATTAACTCGACCTCGCGGACCTTATCCAGGATACGATGAACTGTCTTTTCTTCATTGTAGCAAGGAATTATTATAGAGAGCTTTACAAAATTCAATGTATTCATATTACTTTATTTAAAGGCTTAAATGTAAAAAAATAATCCCTCCTTCAAGGTCTTTATTCGAAGATATATTTCCAATAGATCTGCCTCATAGATATTGAATTTCTAATTCTAATTTTGAATCAGGCTTAATTTGAATAAAATCGGCTGGAATATATTTTTAATCAATTTATTGTAAATCTTCTCCTACTTTTGGGCTATGTTAACTAGCATGCGAAGAGCCACAATTCTGTTCTTACTGATTCTACTAATGGTTGCTTGCCTGAAAAAAAGAAAGCAGAGCTTCAATCAGGATTTTGAAAAAACTTTTGGCTGGTATCATAGCAGCAATCTGCATAAAGGGGTAGGACACTCAGGAAATTATTTTACTCATACCGGACCGGGGCAGGAATTCAGCCAGACTTTCATCTCAAAACTGGGTGAAATTACCGATAAGCCAATAAGAAGAATAGACATGGGTGCATGGATTCGCATTGCTGAGCCCGATGCCAAGGCTCGCCTTGTCCTTAGCATTGAATCGAAGGATACTACGTTATTCTGGCAGGCATTGGGTACCGAGGATATATCTCCAAAGCCCGGTGAGTGGACCAGATTGTTTTTCACTTACGATCTTCCGGAAGGAATGCAACCCGATTATCTTGTAAAAATGTTCTTATGGAACACGAGCAATAAAACAGTGGACGCCGATGATTTCGACATACATTTCTACGAAAAGTAAATACGGTCTTAATCGATAATCATCTCCGGAATATCTCCTTCCACGAGAAGCCGGCCTGCCGTTGATTTAATGATGTGCTCCACACTTACTCCCGGTGCTCGTTCCAGTAATCGAAAACCGCCTGATTCCAATACATCGAGGACAGCCATTTCGGTAACAATCTTTTTCACACAACGAATTCCTGTAAGTGGCAGAGTACATTTTGGAAGAAGCTTTGATTCACCGGCTTTATTTACATGCTGCATGGCAACAATAATATTTTTAGCTGATGCGACAAGATCCATTGCTCCCCCCATTCCTTTCACCATCTTCCCGGGTATTTTCCAGTTAGCAATGTCGCCGTTTTCATCTACTTCCATAGCTCCCAGAATCGTGAGATTTACTTTTCCGGAACGGATCATTCCAAAACTCATTGCAGAGTCAAAAAAAGCAGAGCCGGGAACAGTAGTAATTGTTTGCTTTCCTGCATTGATCAAATCCGGATCTTCTTCTCCTTCGAATGGAAAAGGTCCCATCCCGAGCAAGCCATTTTCAGATTGCAGAACTACATTCATTCCTTTGGGGATGTAATTTGCCACCAGTGTCGGAATTCCTATGCCCAGATTCACATAATAGCCGTCTTTTAATTCTTTCGATATTCGTTTAGCAATCCCGTTTTTGTCAAGCATCGTATTAATTATTTCAAAAATGTTTTTTACAATTTATTCAGAATGGATTTTGTTTTACTAATTCCGTTTTCTGATAGTCAATTGCTCAATTCTCTTTTCGTAAGCAAGTCCTTGAAAAATTCTTTGGATATAAATACCCGGGGTATGAATTTCATTGGGATCTAATTCTCCCGCCGGAACCAGGTGTTCCACTTCAGCGATGGTAATTTTTCCTGCCATAGCCATCAGCGGATTAAAATTTCTTGAAGTTGCTTTGAAGATAAGATTCCCATGCGTGTCACCTTTCCATGCTTTCACCATCGCGAAGTCAGCATCAAAAGCATATTCAAGCAGATAATCTTTACCATTAAAATTTCTGATTTCTTTTCCTTCAGCCACTTCAGTTCCCACACCTGCAGGGGTAAAAATGGCAGGCATTCCATATCCTGATGCAAGGCAACGTGTAGCCAGTGTTCCTTGCGGGATAAGATCCACTTGCAGCTCTCCGCTCAGCATTTGTCTTTCAAATTCTGCATTTTCTCCCACGTAGGAAGAAATCATCTTCTTTATTTGCTTCTTCTGAAGAAGCAATCCAAGACCGAAATCATCAACACCGGCATTGTTTGACACACAGGTCAGATCACGCACATTCTTTTTCACCAGCGCAGCGATACAATTTTCGGGAATACCGCAGAGTCCGAAACCTCCAAGGAGAAGTGTCATTCCATCTTTTATATCACGAATGGCCTCGTCAGCATTAGCAACAACTTTGTTCATGGTATCTCTTATTAAGTTAGTTAACTCTACATGGGTTTTAATCGCCTGACTAAAAGTCCCGATCAAAGGATGTTTTATTATCGCCCGGTTGAATATACTTGCTGCAATCCAGTTCAACATTTAAAGGATCCTTAGGTGCCTCAAAATCTCCTTTGTATAAATTGATGCTTTTATCAGCATAGAGTTTCTGCATATAAAGTGCCCATATTGGCATCGCTGTTCGTGCACCTTGTCCTAGTTCAAGTGTACGGAAATGTACCAAACGATCTTCGCAACCAACCCAGCATCCACTCACCAGTTCCGGAGTTATTCCCATGAACCAACCGTCACTTTGGTTTTGGGTAGTACCTGTTTTGCCTGCTATAGGCATGCTGAGTTTATATTGCCCGCGCAAACGGCCACCGGTTCCAAACTGTACTACTCCTTGCATGAGACTGAGCATAAGATATGCGGTCTCTTCACTGATAGCTTCAACTTTACGCGGAACAAATTCCTGTAGTATATTACCGTTCTTATCCTCTATTCGAGTAAGGTAGATTGGCTGCGTCCATACTCCTTTGTTTGCAAATGTAGAATAGGCGCCTACCATTTCAAATACAGAAACGTCCGGAGTTCCAAGACAAATAGCAGGAACGGCATCAATAGGTGAAGTGATTCCCATCTTCCTTGCAATTTCAATCATTGCCTGCGGACCAAATTGTTTCATGAGGTATGCAGAAATGCAATTCACTGATTCAGCAAGTCCTTCTTTTAAAGTAAGCATGCCGCCATATTTATCATCTGCATTCACGGGCGACCATTGATCTCCTGTCGGCAAATCAAAAGTTACGCGGATGTTCGGAATTTTATAGCAGGGAGAATACCCTTCCTGCATAGCAAGTGTGTAAAGAAATGGTTTGAAAGTAGAGCCGACTTGTCTCTTTCCCTCTTTAACGTGATCATATTGAAAAAATCGGTAATCATTTCCGCCAACCCATGCCCTGATGTATCCGCTATGCGGTTCCATGGACATGAAACCCAGCTGCAGCATTTTTTTGAAATACTTAATGCTGTCCATAGGAGAGATGACTGTATCAATATCACCTTTCCAGGAGAAGAGCTGCATTTTTGTTTTCGCAGCAAAAGCACTGTCAATTTGTTTTTGACTGGCACCGGCAGCTTTCATCTTGATATACCGGTCAGATCGCTTTTTGCCTTCCTCTAAAATTTCACGGTGATCCTCCCAAGGTTCCTTGTTTTTCCAATGCTCGGTGAATTTTTTTTGAATCTCTGTCATATGCTCACGCATTGCTTCTTCAGCATAGCGTTGCATTCTGGAATCGATGGTAGTATATATTTTCAAGCCATCGGTATAGAGGTTATATGGCTTTCCTGTTGCATTATTAATATGCTCTTTGCACCATTTCAATAAATCAGTTCTTAATGATTCACGGAAATAAGTGGCTAGTCCAAAATTGTGATCCTCCACCTGAAAATTTAAATCGATGGGTAATGCTTTTATAGAATCAATTTGATCATCTGGAATGAACTTGTATTTATTCATCTGACTCAAAACAATATTTCTTCTGGCCAATGCCCGGTCAGGATTACGAGCCGGATTGAATCGGGTAGGAGCCTGAAGCATTCCTATCAACACGGCTGCTTCCTGCACATATAATGAATCCGGCGTTTTATTAAAATAGGTTCTGGATGCAGATTTAATTCCATAGGCATTGCTGCTGAATTCAACAGTGTTGAGATACATGGCAATAATTTCTTCCTTGGTGTACCTGCGTTCAAGCTGGACGGCGATGATCCATTCTTGTAATTTCTGAATGACTCTTTCATGTTTATTGTCGGGCTTTTCATGGAAAAGATTTTTCGCCAGCTGCTGTGTAATCGTACTGCCGCCGCCCGCTTTACCTGCACGAAACACTGCACGTAAAAGACCTTTAGGATCAACTCCACTATGATCTTCAAAACGGATATCTTCAGTGGCCTTCAAAGCATCAACAATATTCTGGCTCAAATCATAGTAATGAATATTGGTTCTGTTCTCCACATAGTATTTTCCCAGAACCGATTGATCACTCGATATTACCTCGGAAGCCAGGTTGCTCTTCGGATTTTCCAGTTCTTCGAATGAGGGAAGCTGCTCACCAATCCAGCCTTTTGAGGCCATGAACATGATGAAGATGAGTAGGAGGAATGGAGTAATAAATAGTCCCCAGAATATCAGGAGATACTTACCGAACTTATTCTTTGATTTTGGCATAAAAGGGCCTCAAATTTGAAGGAATGCTGTAAAAGTACTAAAATTTTAAGGGGCTAAAACCGTTTTTTCTCTGAGTTGTTTAGCAGATATTAACCTCAAATTTTGTAAATTCACCTTAATGACATTCTTGCGGAATCTTGCTTTCTTTTTTTTATTTCTCCAGTTGACCGAAAGCCGGGCTCAATTTCTGGCAAGCTTTTCAGCGATTCAACAGAATGATAATATTGAACTTAATATTGTTATTGCAGGAGGCAATACCTGCAATGGGATTAATGTTTTGCGATCCACTGACGGGATTTACTTCAGCCCGATTGGTGATATAGTCGGAATCTGCGGTAGTTCCACCGAAGATGTTTTCTATTCTTATACTGATTCAGATCCTGTTCCTAATGCCGTCAATTATTATAAACTTGATTTGATTACCCTTGGTTATACAAGTACCATCAACATTCGTTATGTCTACCTGGGAGATGATCAGATTATCCTGTATCCTAATCCAATCGTTCAGAATTCATCGGTGTACTTCAATGCAACAAATGCTGACCTTTCGTCTTATCGTATCAACGATCGATATGGCAGGATATTGAGAGGAGTTGAAGGTGTTCGCGGGAATTATTTTGAATTGAAGCGAGATGATTTGCCAAGAGGCTTGTATTATCTCGAGGTTCGAACAGGTTCCAGAAAAGCTGTGGTGAAGTCTTTTTATGTAGAATGAAATCTTAGTTCTGCTTTCCTCTGATCAAATCGTATTTTAATTTGCATAAAAAAGGCGCGGAAAACATTTCCGCGCCTTTTCATTTATGCTGAGGGTTATTTTACTTCTGAATTTTCAAAATCCCTTTGCTGTCCGAAGGAATAGATTTACGGAAGGTGGATTCGGAATCAATAATGGTAACTTTTTTGACCGGCATTGGATATGATTCAACTGAACGATCTTCATTCAGGATATCCGGTGATAAGGATGCTTTCAGGCCATCAGAATAACTCATTGGAGAAGGTGAATTGTTTCTCAGGCTCTTCGCTAATGGTTCTGCTTCGCTCTTATCGGTGATGATTACGATATCCATGTTTTGAGTCTGCCAGTATTTTTTAATGGCTTTGTTCACTTGATCTAAAGTCATTCCGGCAAGCAAGGCATCCATTTCCTTGATCCAGTCTTTGCGGCCGTAGAATTTCGCGTCCATCAAATAGCCAAGCTGATTAGCCGGTGACTGGATATACAGTTTGGTATAACTGCGGAGGAAGTCACGAGTTTTGGTGAAATCTTCTTCAGTCATTCCGTTTTTAATCAAAGCGTCCATCTCTTTTAGTGCCATTCTTAATGCAAAATGTGCATGTCCGATTTCGATACTCTTTAGTTCTTCATACTGTCCCTTTAAACCCGAAGCAGTTTGCACAGGGCGAACCCAGATACTGAAATAATTTGAAGATCGTGGTGTACCTGAAGGAGGCAACATATTTGATCCGCCTGACTCATACCACTCGATATACGTGTAGTCGCCATAGTTCATGGAACGTGCTTCACGAATTTTTTGGTATAAACGGGAATAGGATTTGCGGTGTTCTCCTAACCATGAATTAGCAATCATCAATGCAACAAAATCATCGTTTGAGCGGGTTATTGCCAATGGGAAGCCTGCAGAGATCGCAGATCCAAGTGCATTGTCTTTAGCAACAATTTCTACCTGCAAACCTTCAGGCATAGCAGCTTTTCCTGGAGCCGGAATAGCAGGTACGATGGATGACATTCCTTTTAAATCGGCTTTGATACGTGTAGCAAATTCATCAGAATAATTTCCTGCTAAGCCAATCGTAAGATTGTTTCTTGTGAAAAAATTCTTGTACTGATTTTTTGCATCCTCAAGCGTAATGCTTTTAACACCTTCACTTGTACCGCTTGTCATGTATTGATAATTCGTACCACGGAATAATACATCCTCAAGGTATTTTTTACCATACTCTTCATCTGAAGACTGGCGAATAAGCTGATCAACATAATTCTGCTGATTAGACTTCACTCTTTCAAAATCTTCTTCTTTGAATGAAGGACTCAGCATTAAATCTTTTAAAATAGGATAAAATTCATTCAGGTAATCAGCCGGAACTTCAAAGTAAAAATTGCTGACTTCCTTATCGCATGAACTTCCATAAGAAGCAGAGTAAGGGTAGATTTTATCCTTGATGTCAGTTGCGCTTAGAGTACCTGCGCCACCTTCGGAAATGAGACTTGATGTAAATGAAGTAAGGCCTTCCTTACCTGCAGGATCACAAATGCTTCCATTGCGAAACATCAGCTGAATAACTACTTTATTTGACTTTGGAAGTTTTAGTTCCACCATATCTTGTGCAGAACTGCCTAAGGCAAGAACAGCAACAAAACAAAATGTCAGTATTGATTTTATATATGATTTCATTGTTTGTTAGATTATAAATGGGATTAATGAAAGATGATTAATGCAAGTTCTCCTTAGCATTCGGTGAAATGGTTCCGATGGTCAGGGTTGTCGGAAGAATATATTTCTTCGCTACCATCATCAGATCTTCCGCTGTGACTTTGTCATACAAAGCATATAATCTATTCAATGATTCAGGATCATTCGTCAGCCATGTATAGGCGCTGAGAGATTCAGCAATCGATGTCGGATTGTCGATGTTCATTGCAAAACTGTATTTCAGATGTGTCTTTGTGTCCTTCAACAATTTTGGATCTACAGGTGTTGTCTTTGCCTTTTCATATGCCGCGACAATAGCATCTTTTACATACTGCATGTCAGAAGCATTAATCAACGAAGCGCTTATGCTAATCAAATATGGATCGCGTGAATCCTGTGCGCCTCCGCCAAGAAAACGACATTTTTGTTCGTCTATTACAAGCTTCTTATAAAGTTCGGATTTGTCTGAAAGGAGAATGGAATTCAATACATCCAATGCCGGCATGTCAATAGCTTTGTCGCTAAAGGCAGGGCCTTTGTAGTTAAGATCTAAAAAAGGAGGGAAGCCTGCTTTTTGAATATGAACAGTACGCATTGCAGTCTGTGCAGGCTCTACAGGAATTTTACTTGTATAATCACCGTGCTTCCAGGCAGAGAAATATTTTTCAGCCAGTGCATCCACATTTTCAGGTGTAACGTCACCAACAACGATAATGGTTGAATATTCCGGGCGATAGAAACGACGGAAAAATTCAAGAGAGTAATCGTATTGGTTTGGCATATCAACGATATCAGCGAAGAAGCCCATCGTGGTATGTTTATAGGTATGCTCATCGAAAGCAGTCTCCTGAACTTTTTCATTCAGCTGAGAGTAAGGGCTGGCAGAGTTTTTCGTGTACTCACCTTTTACAGCTCCCGCTTCTGTCTTGAAGCCCTGAATAGAATATTTCAGATTCATGAAACGGTCGCTTTCCAGTTCAAACATAGTTTCCAGTTTGTCGGAACTTCCTGTCATGTGATAGACTGTTCTGTCAAGACTGGTGTTTGCATTGGCCGAGGCTCCGGTAGATTTCAATACCTCACTGTACTTGTCTTTCGGATATTTGTCAGTACCACGAAACATCATGTGCTCGAAGAAGTGAGCGAAACCTGATTTTCCCGGCTCGATTTCATCACGTGAACCTGCGCGAACTACAATGTAGAATGCGGCGAGTCCCGGACTGTCGTAAGGAACGGTAACGACGTTAAGGCCATTGGCCATTTTTTTCTGATAGATAGGATAGGGTAACACCTTTCCTTCGGTTCCATCAGCTGCATGTGTAAAATTGTTTGCGACGGAAAATAAGATCACCGTCAGGATCATGAGTATCTTTTTCATAGTAGTTTTTTCATGGATACGAAAGTATCCTTTTCAGACGAGAATGAAAAGACGATAGTTCTTCCTTAACGGTATTTAACAGATTAAATACAGATCATTTTAATTAAGCGGTTTTTCTTCCTAATATCCTTGCTTTGATGGATTTAAACTAAAAATTGGCAGAGCATTTCAGAAGAATCCCACAGAGTATCATATTTCATTCATTCATTCATCATGAAGCCCGAAAGAAAAAATATATTAGCACGCATTTTCGTTTAGATTTGTCCATAATGAATCGATATAAAGCCATTATTTTCCTGTTGCTGTTCCTCAGGTTGTCTGTGTCAGCGCAGAGTCGTGAAGACAGAAATGAATTGATGAAATTGGTAGATCAAAGGCAGGAATTATTCGATTCTTATGCTTCTTCCCTCAAAAAGAAAAGCGGATTCTTCGGACAGAAAACAAAGAATGATTTACGCGCGACTCATGATCGCTTAAAAGCTATTGTTGAAGTTGACAACAAAATCATGACTCGTTTAAGGCAATTGCTGGACTATACTAAGTTCGAAAAGCAAACGATGTCCTATGATGTGAACCAATATGCAGAACAACTGAAAAATTATGAGCGAATTCAGGATACTCTGGTAAAACAATTGGCACAATTAGAAAAGGAAAATAAAAACCTTAGTAAATCCGTTTCGAAAAGCTTTACCTGGTTGTATTTTCTTTTTGGTTTTTTATTCGCCTGGGCAATCTTTCGTATTCACAGGAAGTATTTTTCAGAATGAATTCGTGATGATATATAGAATGTGATTTGAAAATTTAACCACTAAGTGCAGGACGGAAGCACAAAGATCACAGAAAGCGAGCTGCGTCAAACTAATTGTAATCAAGAAATATTTTTGTGAACCTTGTGCTTCCTTCGTTGTAAAAAAGATTTTCGACAATAATAAAAATCAGAAATTACTGAGCCTTCTCAATACGTATACCCGCATCCATGATTTGCGGCAAGGGATCGATTCGCATAGCCTGTTCTAACTCAAAAGTGTATTTACCCGCAGATGGGAATTGAAAATTCTGCTTGAAGAGTATTCGGTTATCCCAAATATCTCCCATGCCGTCACCCAGCCATTTTCCTGCATCATCGGCAAGTATTAACTCAAGAGTATCTCTTGATTTATTGTTCTCCGGAGTAATGGTCGTAAGGAAAACAAAAAGATTTCTGAATTGATAGCCACTTGCATTTCGAACATTGATATACAAATTCATCGGGCTTATCGTATCCTTAATTTCGGTCTCAAGCTTGATTACGGTTCCCTGAGCCCACCTGTTATCATCAAGCTTAATATTCTTTTCGAATACGACATTGCTGTCGCAGGCCACCAATGACAGAAAACAAAGAAACAAACTAACCGTAAGTTTATAGGAATTTCCCTGAATCATTATTCTGTTGGTTTTGTTGAAGGCTCCGTTCCTCCCGCTGATGTGCGTGGAGGTCTTGGACCACGGTTGCGGTTCCGGTCATTCCTGTTCCGGTCATCGGATTTAGTCTCCTTGTTTTGGTTGACTTGATTTGGATTCGTTCCGCCGGAATCTGGTTTTCGTTGTTGAGGATTATTTCCCTGTTTGTCTTTGTGTTCAGGACGTGGTCCCGGACGATTTGCCTGTTTTTGTTGAGGGTTTGCCGGACGAGCTTCTTTGTTCTGTGGAGCATTTATCGGTCGGGCATTCTGATTTTGTGGAGAATCCGAAGAAGGTTTATTCCCTGATTTTTTCTTCTTCTTTTTCTTCTTCTTTTTCATGTGATCCATTCTGTCAATGCGGTCTTGTCCGACAACATTGGCATAATCCGGTTCAACAACGAGAGCAGATTCTTCCTCCTCCATTTGCGCGCTGCGCAATTCAGGAGGCTTAATTTTTTGTTTATTCAGTCCGATGATTTCATTCACTCTATCAACCGGCAATGCGATCCAGTTTCCGTCACCGCCACCTTCACCGGATTCCGAATTTTCTTTGCGATCATTTTCGTGAAACGCAAACCACATCATCCTTTTAAATATATCCGTCTTGCGATGAAATGCCCGGCCGTGCTCTGTTTCCAAAGTTGTATTGGTGGATGGAAAATCCTTCAAAGCGTCAACATATGAATCGAGTTCATAATTAAGACAGCATTTTAATTTTCCGCATTGTCCTGCCAGTTTTGCCGGATTCAATGCAAGGTTTTGGTAGCGAGCAGTACTTGTCGAAACAGTTTTAAAATCTGTAAGCCAAGTCGAACAGCATAGTTCGCGACCGCAAACGCCGAGACCGCCAAGACGGCTGGCTTCCTGTCGCATTCCGATCTGACGCATGTCAATGCGGATGCGAAACTCATCGGCCAGTTTTTTAATCAGCTCGCGAAAGTCGACGCGTTCTTCTGCAGTATAGAAAAATGTGGCCTTCTTTCCATCGCCCTGATATTCAATATCACTCAATTTCATGGAAAGCTTCAGCGCTTGAATGATCTCTCTCGTTCTATGAAGTGTTGCGGTTTCTTTGTCTTTTACTTCAATCCATCTCTCGATTTCATTCGGTTTAGCCTTTCTGTAGAAAGTTTTAATCTGATCAGAATCTTCACTCAGATGCCTTTTGTTAAGCTGAAATCGTACCAATTCGCCTACCATAGAAACCACTCCGACATCATGTCCCGGTGAAGCATCGACTGTAACCACATCACCAACCCGAAGATCAATAGCTTCTTTGTTGTGATAAAATTCTTTACGACTTCCTTTGAAACGTACTTCTATGATATCGAAAAGTTTTTGCCCATGAGGCAAAACCATATCGCTAAGCCAATTGTATACATTCAGCTTGTTGCATCCGCCGGTGCCGCAAGTGCCATTACTTCGGCAACCTCCGGGCTTTCCGTCTTTTTCCGTACTGCAAGAATTACAAGCCATTTGATTTGTTGATTATGTGCGCTTTTCGCTAATCTAGAGAGAAATAAGCACCTTTAATAATAAAAGAGTTTAATTTTTTGGATTGCAAAATTAGTGAAAAGGCCCGACAAATTTGGCATTGATAATCAAGCCAATACGATGGATTCTGAACCGATCGAACAAAGCTAAGAGATAAAGCGACTCAATTCTTTTTGTGCAGAATGCCTTGTATGTTCAAAGAAAGATCGGTGAAAAGAAGTTTGGAGTTGGCATTTCGTTCAATATGATAAGCAGCTTCGCTAAGCTTGGCAATAAAATCTTCTGCATTTTCAAGATGTACAAAAGGAGCAAATCTTCCTAAATCGTCCAGTTCTTTTCCTTCAAAGTGAATCATGGAACGGTCGCCATAATTTATTAGAAGACATTCACGGGCAACATTCAAGGAGTGATGTAAATAACCCTTCTGTTTTTCTCTTGACTCTGCAGCGAAGGCATTTGTAAAATCAACAATCTGATTTACATTTCCTGAATAGCATGCACGCATCCACAGTAAAAACCATTGGTTGAGATCTGCATCCGTTTCATCGTTACGAATTAATTTCAACGCTTCATTATAATTCCCGTTTGCACGATGTGCCATATGTCGGGCGGCCTGATGTTCCACACCATGCATTTTCACCAGAGCAGGAATTAGTTCATTTTCACTCAGCCTGTTAATTTTTATAAGTTGTGTCCGTGAAGCAATCGTCGGAATGATCTGTTCGTAATCTTCTGCCACCATTAGAAATATGGTATGATCTGGCGGTTCTTCAATGATCTTTAGTAATTTATTGGCAGCTGAAGTATTCATCGTTTCTGCAAGCCAAATGATTACCATTTTATAACCGCCTTCAACACTTTTTAAACTCAGCCGGTTTAAAATATCATTTGCTTCATGCACAGCGATCAAGCCTTGCTTATTCTCGACATCAAGATGTTCTATCCATTCCTGATAGCTAAGGTATGGATTTCCCAGCACCGCTTCTCTCCATTCAGCAATAAAATCGATACTTCTCGGTTCTTTAATTTTATCTCTGGAGGTAACCGGATAGCTAAAGGTCAGATCCGGATGAATGAGTTTTTCTATTTTGATACAGGAAGAACAAGATCCACAACTATCATCGGTGGTTTTATTTTCGCAAAAAAGATATTGAGCGTAGGCAATGGCCATAGCCAAATTACCGGCACCTTCCGGGCCTAAAAACAGCTGTGCATGACTAATACGGCCTTCCTTTGCCGAATTGATTAATCTGGCTTTTACCTCATCGTGACCTACGACTTTCGCGAATTGCATAGGGCAAAGATAATGGAATTCAGAGATTCAGGCGATGCATGATCTAATTTCCAAATTCATCTATCTTTGTTGCCGTATGAAAAGCATCAAAGAGGTAAACTTCAAAGGTATCAGGGCATTGATTCGTGTTGATTTCAATGTTCCGCTTGATAAACAGTTCAATATTACTGATGATAGCAGGATACGATTAGCCATTCCTACAATCAAAAAAATCTTGGATGATGGAGGGAGTGTAGTGCTCATGAGTCATCTTGGTCGTCCACTCAAAAAATTAAAAGAAGACGGAAGCATCGATGTCGAAAAATTTACTTTAAAGCATACTCTGAGCAGAATAAGTGAATTGCTCGAAAGGGCTGTTCGGTTTACGGATAACTGCATTGGGGAAGAAGCGGTAAAGGCCTCATCCTCCCTGAAGCCGGGAAATGTTTTGCTCCTTGAAAATCTTCGTTTTCACAAGGAAGAAGAGAAGGGCGATGAAGGATTTGCAAAGGCACTCTCAGCGCATGGTGATTATTATGTGAATGATGCTTTCGGGACCGCGCATCGCGCACACGCTTCCACTGCCATTATTGCAATATTTTTTCCCGGGAAAAAGTGCATGGGCTTACTCATGGCTTCTGAACTGGAAAATGCGGATATGGTGATACACAAAGCGCAAAAACCTTTTACTGCAGTAATGGGTGGCGCTAAAGTGAGTGATAAAATTCTCATCATCGAAAATCTTTTAACCAGGGCTGATAATATACTCATAGGTGGAGGAATGGCCTATACTTTTTTTAAAGCCCAGGGTGGAAAAATCGGAAACTCTCTGGTTGAGGAAGATCGTTTGGAATTAGCTCTTCAGCTCATTGATAAAGCAAAAAAAGCAGGATGCAATTTGATTCTCCCTATAGATTCGATCATTGCAGATAAATTCGACAAGGATGCAGACACTAAAGTTTCAGACAATATGAATATTCCGGATTCATGGATGGGACTTGATATTGGTCCGACTGCAACAAAAGAATTTGTTTCTGTAATAAAAAATTCAAAGACCATTTTGTGGAACGGCCCCATGGGAGTTTTTGAAATGAAAAAATTTGAAACGGGGACTCGTACTATGGCAGAAGCCATTGCCACAGCCACCGGGAATGGAGCTTATTCACTCATTGGTGGCGGTGATTCTGCATCAGCCGTTGCTCAGTTTGGTTATGAGGATAAGGTCAGTTACGTTTCAACCGGCGGTGGTGCATTGTTAGAATACTTTGAAGGGAAGGAGCTCCCGGGAATAAAAGCACTAAACGAGTAGTTTAAACATTGTAGAGTTTCCTTTTTTTTTCATGATATCAGAAAACCCATTTAATGCTTTTTAGAAGTTCATATTTAGGTCTCTCACGTGAAGTCTGGTACCTCAGTCTGATCACCCTTATAAACAGAGCAGGGACTATGGTAATTCCATTTCTGTCACTGTATCTCACAAAAGATAAAGGATATAGTCTTGCTCAGGTTGGCTGGATCATGAGTTTTTTCGGACTTGGTTCTGTGGTTGGTTCCTGGCTCGGAGGAAAGTTAACAGATAGAATTGGTTATTATAAAACGATGGCCGGAAGCCTGTTGCTTTCCAGCTTGTTTTTTATCAGCCTGCAATATCTCGATACCTTTGTGAGCTTATGTGCCGGAATATTTTTTCTGATGTGTGTAGCTGATGCATTTCGTCCAGCAATGTTTGTTGCACTAAATGCATACAGTAAACCTGAAAATAAAACGCGTTCGGTTACGCTGGTAAGGCTTGCTATCAACCTTGGTTTTGCTGCCGGCCCTGCCGCAGGGGGATTTATCATTGTGACCTTAGGTTATGGAGGTTTATTTTGGATTGATGGCTTAACTTCCTTATTGGCCGGATTGGCATTGTTGCAGCTCCTGCATCCAAAGAAAGCAAGAACCATTGACCAGGAAATTGTTGGCAGTTCGCGCTCCGCCTATAGCGATGGACACTATTGGATATTTATTTTAGCTACAATTCTCTTTGGTTTTGTATTCCTTCAGTATTTTTCTACAGTGCCTTTGTACTATAAGGACGTTCATTTTCTCAGCGAAGCACAAATTGGTTTATTGATCGGATTGAATGGCTTAATCGTGTTTCTTCTGGAAATGCCATTGGTGCACGCTCTTGAGAAAAGAAATTTTTCCAGAGTATGGCTTATGTTCATTGGAATGTTTTTATTGGGACTGAGTTTTCTTGTTCTTAATCTAAGTGCATGGACAGGCATCCTCATCGTTGCTTTAATTCTGATGAGTGTTGGGGAAATGCTTGTATTTCCCTTTTCAAATTCCTTTGCGATGGAGTATTCAAAAAGAGGTCGACACGGTGAATACATGGCATTATACAGTATAGCATTTTCAATTTCACACGTCTTTAGTCATAATGCAGGCATGCAATCCATCCATCATTTTGGATT
>Ga0138256_10000975_pt1 | contig 30573 bp, 28 predicted proteins | sample KNB2016incub_MG_FD_105486 | JGI IMG/M metagenome (GOLD analysis project Ga0138256, IMG submission 105486) | Active sludge microbial communities from wastewater in Klosterneuburg, Austria - KNB2014incub_MG | ecosystem: Engineered > WWTP > Activated sludge > Unclassified | place: Austria... | reverse complement strand
TTCCCAAGCCGGCGTCGTCGGAATGTAAGTGCGTGGGTTCGTCTCCAGCGATTTCACCGACCCGCCGCCGCCCGTGCCGTCGATCATCCGCACGATCGGCATGCCGTACTCATGCGCCATCTGCTCGGCCATCAGCATCTTGCCCGCGATCGACGCGTCCGAAGCGCCCCCGCGCACCGTGAAGTCGTCGCCAAGGATGACAGCGGGTCGCCCCAGCAGCGTCGCTCGCCCGAACACCATCGTCGCCGGCAGGAATTCGGCGATGGCTTCATCCGGCCCGTAGTCGGTCTTGCCCGCGATCTTGCCGACTTCGTGGAAACTCCCAGGATCAGCCAGAAACGCGATCCGTTCCCGCACCGTGAGCTTGCCCATCCCACGCTGGCGCGCGACGCGTTCCTCGCCACCCATCTGCTCGGCCAGCCGCTCGCGCGCACGCAGTTCTTCGATATGGCTTTTCCAGCTCATGTTGCCTCCCGAGCAGGCAACCCTAGCCGGGCCTCCGCAGCTCCGCGAGCGGTTTTAGTGGCCCTGCCGACGGTTGCACCGCGCCCCGCAACGCGCGACAAAGGGGCAACGATATCCCCGAGGAGTCAGACATGGATCTCAACGACGTCACAGCAAAAGTGCAGGCCGCCCTAGCTGGCGGCACCGGCTTCGACAAGAAGGTCAAGTTTGACTTCGGTTCGGTCGGCAAGCTCCTGATCGATGGCGCGGCCGGCAAGGCCACCAATGAAGACGGTGCAGCCGATGCGACTGTTACGGTCGGCTTCGATGATTTCCTCAAGCTCGCCCAAGGCGCGCTCGACCCCACCATGGCCTTCATGCAGGGCAAGCTGAAAGTCGCGGGCGACATGGGCGTCGCGATGAAGCTCCAGTCGCTGTTTTCCAAACTGAAGTAGGCGCATGGGCGACGGCGCCTCGCAGAGCCAGGCCGACCTTGTCCTCCTGTCGGACAACCCGCCGCCGCAGGGCGCGGAAGTGATCTGGTACGAGGGCAAGGGCGGCATGCGCCTGCGCATGCTTTATGCGCCCGAGCCCAAGCACAACGGCGTCAAGACGCGCGGTCTCGCCATCGTCTGTCCGGGCCGCTCGGAATTCATCGAGAAGTATTTCGAGGTCGCGCGCGACCTTCAGGATCGCGGCTTCGCTGTGGCGATCTTCGACTGGCCGGGGCAGGGGCTTTCACAACGCCCGCTGAAGAATGCGCTGGCCGGCCATGTCAGGAATTTCGACTGGTATGTCGAGGCGCTGATGCGCGGCCTTGCAAAGATCGAACGTCGTGCGCCAAAGACATGGGTGATCCTGGCGCATTCGATGGGCGGCACGATTGCGCTGGAGGCTTTGAGGGAACGACGCCTGATTGTCGCGGCGGCCGCCTTTTCCGCGCCGATGTGGGGCATACCGATCTGGTTCTTCCAGCGCTGGTACGGTTATTCGATGCGAGGCTTCGGCGCCGGCGCCATGCAGGCGCGCCCGCCACAGCCGGACGAGACATTCGAGAACAATCAGCTCACCCATTACGAGCCGCGCTGGCGGCTCTATCGCCGCTTGATCGAAGCCGAACCGAAGCTCGGACTTGGCGAGCCGACAATCGCATGGGTCGTGTCCGCCCTGAATGCATTTCGCGGCCTGTTCGCGCCAAACGCGCTCAATCATCTGCGCGATCTGCCGATGCTGGTGGCAATCGCGTCGGAAGAAACCGTCGTGAAGAAGTCAGCGCAGCGAAAACTGGCCAGCCGTCTCAAGGCTGCGAAGGTCATCACGGTTCAGGGATCCGGGCACGAAATCCTGATGGAGACCGACGAACGCCGCGACCAGTTCTGGAAGGCGTTTGAGGAGATGTGTGATCGCGCGAAGGTCTGATCGCGAATCTGCCTAGTGCAGCAACTGGTGCTGCGTATCGTCCATCGTGCGGTTAAGCAGGCGTTGCAGCGACGACTGCATCGTGCGGTTCGATTGCGTCAGGCGGCGCTGACGGAAATGCTTGTTCTCGGTGCGAGCCAGTGCGCCGATGGACTCGGCTTCTTCTTCGGGCGTTTCATCACCCGCGAAGACGTAGGCTGCGACGCCATCCTTCTTGGCGAATTCCGCCATCAGCTTGCGTGCCGTCTGCTCTGGCGTCGGGCCGCGCAACGAGCGGCGGATCAGCCAGACGGCCGCGTAGATCGTGATGCCGACGACCACAAGGCTCACGAGCGCGACATTACCTGCGCTTGCGATCTGAGAGGCCGTTGATCTGAAATACTCACCCGTGGCGGCCATCAGCGCTTCGTTCTGGAAGGCGGCGAGCCCGCCCGCGCCAAGCGCGAGGCAGCCAATGCGCACAGGCCATTGCCAGCGGCGTTCGACATTGAGTTTGGTCTCGGCGCGGAACAGGTCCTGCCGCGCCTCCTTGAGCATTTCATCGTGCTGACGCGCGAGGCTGAGCACTTCGACGACGAGCTGCGGCTCCAATGTAACAGGCAGTGTTCCAGCGCGCGGTCGCATGTGCAGCCCTCCCTGCTGTCCCGTTCGAGCAGGCCGAACGCAGGCGTCAGCCCGCATCCACATATCGGGACACTCTTTAAACAACGGAGGCGACGGACAAACGTTCCAGCAGGCCGTTCAATACTTGTCGGCTTCGAGCCCCAGCGCCTCGGCAAGAGCCCGGACAGCCACGTTTTCCTGGGCTTCCAGCTTGCCGTCGGCCACCACGGCGGCTTGCGCAATGCGCATCATCAGAGCCTTTTCGGCGTCCGCCGTCACCTCGGTGCGGATCGTGATCAGCGCAGGACCAAAGCTCTGGGTCGCATGAACCTCGCGCGAGGCCTGGGCCCAGGCGTCTCCGATCTCGGCATGGCCGTGATGGTTCAGTAGCGCCTCCTGTTCGACAACCTTGCCAAAGCGCTGCTGCTCGGCTGGCGTCAGATTGCCGTCGGCGAACGTCACCATGGCGAAAGCGCGGGCGGCGTTGAGAAGGACCGGGGTCATGGGAAGGCTTCCTGTGGCTAGAGGGCCGAGCGCCGGAGGGAGACCAGCGCCTCGTCAAGGATCGTGCGGTTCGCAGCGGCGACGATCTGGCCGCCGAGCTGCGCCGGGCGGCCGCGCCAGTCGGTGACGACACCGCCTGCGCCTTCGATCACTGGGATCAGGGCGGCCACGTCGTGCGATTTGAGCCCGCTCTCGGCGACCATGTCGATCGTTCCGGCGGCGAGCCGGGCATAGGCGTAGGCGTCGAGGCCGTAGCGGGTGAGGCGAGCTGTGGCGCGTATGTGCTCGAACGCGCCGCGTTCGGGCGGCGTCAGAATGAACGGGTCCGTTGTCGATAGCACAGCCTGCGTAAGTTGTTTGCAATCGCGGGTTTTCAGCTTTGTGCGTGCGGCGCGGCAGTCGAGCCAGGCTTCATCGCCCACGCCGATATAGCGTTCGTCGAGCCAAGGTTGATCGATGATTCCAAGGATGGGCCCACCGTCTTTCACCAGTCCGATCAGCACGCACCATGAGGGAAGGCCGGCGACAAAGGCGCGCGTGCCGTCGATCGGGTCGAGATACCAGGTGAGGCCCGACTTGCCGGGGCTGGAGCCATACTCCTCGCCCTCGACGGCGTCGTCAGGACGTTCCGCGCTGATGATTTCCCGCATCACCCGTTCTGAGGCGCGATCGGCCTCCGTTACCGGATCGAACCCGTTCAGATCCTTGTTGTGGGGATTGCAGGCCGCAGCCGTGCGGAAGATCGGAAGAATCGCCGCTCGGGCGGCGTCTGAGAGACGCAAGGCCAGCGGCAGAAGAGAGCGGGCGAGGGCAGGGTCCGGCATGGATCGGACCTTTGCCTCCCGGACCCAGTTCCCGCAAGACAAACCGTCCGGCCGGACGCGCTGTCGCCCGGCCGGATTGATCCTGGCCGGGCGCGTTGGCGTAGGGGGGCGTTCAGCTTACGAGGCGACCGAGTCCGAGCCATCGCCCTCGAGGGCTTTGGCGAGGTCGAGCAGGCGACGACGCGGGCGCTCGGAGAGCCTGTAATAGGCGCGCACGAGTTCCAGGGTCTCTTTCTGCGAAAGAATGTCGCCCGAGAGGCGGTCATTCTGATCGTTGGCGGGCGCTTGTTTGCCGTCCGGCGCGAGGCCGTCGAAAAAGTAGTTGATATTTACGTTCAGGGCAGTGCCGAGGCTGAAAAGGCGGCTCGCCGTGATCCGGTTCGCGCCGCACTCATATTTCTGGATCTGTTGGAAACGCACGCCGACCTGGCTGGCCAGGTCTTGCTGGGTCAGACCCAGCAGCCGGCGACGGCGACGAAGCCGCTTGCCGACATAGATATCCACATCAGTGGCCATTCATCATACTCCCGCTACGCCGGGCCCGTACCATTCAGGGACCGTCGTGCGGTTGAGCAGCAAAGCGCTTGCCACACGTTCAGCGTGAACTTTGTGCAACGCAGCAGAAGATGGTTGGCCGATTACTGGTCAACGGCGCCTTAGAAGCCGTCAGAATATGACTTTTACCAGCAAACTGCGCAAATACGACGCACCAGGCATATTCCGACTTGAGCTTTTCGCAGTGCAGCGTAAATTCAATTCGTGGCTCTTCGGAGCCGCTGCCCTTATGGGCGTTTCCTCCCTAAACCTTTGGCCGCGCTGGTATCCAGCGCGGCCTTCTTCTTTGTATTTTCAACATTTAATCCGACTTCGGCGCGCGTGTAGGCGCAAATCTCCCGCGCTATTTCGCCCATATGGCGTCGCAGCGTAAGGAAGCCCTCATGGGGCTCCACTTTAGCCTCATCCAGATAAAGTCTGCGCCGCAACTCGATCTGCAGGGCATGCCGGCCGAGCGAGGGCTGGCCATGGGCCAGCGTGGCGTATCCCCCAGCGTAAGGTGAATTCCGGGCGGTCGTATACCCGCGCGCCCTGAAGAGTGATTCAACGAAATCCGCCAGTCCTGCGCTGCACGAGGCTCCGAAGCGGTCACCTATGACAATGTCGGGCGAGCGGTGGGATTCGGCTTCAGCTGGCATAGAATGGCAATCGATCAGCCAGGCTTGGCCAAACATGGCCTGAGCCCGCTTCAGCAGGGCTTCCAGAGCCCGATGATAGGGTTTGTAGACCTGCTCAAGCCTGCGGTCCGCCTCATCCCGCTTCAGCTTGCGGCTGTAGATTGGCGTTCCGTTGAACGCGACGCGGGGAATACAGCCCAGTCCTGCATCTACTCGGGGCGAGCGCTGGGCATACCAGGCCGGGGAGGGGTCCTCGAACATTCCCGGGTCCATTTCGGACTCAGCCCGGTTGAGATCCACAAAAGCCCGCGCCACGAGGCCGCAGATCACCGGCGATCCTGACTCGTGCACGTCCGCCAGCAGACGGTCGACATAGGCGTCCTCGATGCGCCGCATATCCAGTGCCGCCGCCGAACATGTCTCCAGAAATCCTTTTGGATAAAGGCGTCCGGAGTGCGGCGAGGCAAATACCGCAGGCGAAACGACCGAAACTGGCTCGTCGATCGAAAACGAAAACCCGGTCCGTTCCGCCTCAGGCGAAAGGGATTTCGGATCGGCGGACGCCGGATCGGAGAAGATCATAAGCCCGGGAAACATCTGGCTCATATTTTCGGACGCAGCGTCAGGGTCAAGCGGTGTTCATACCTGCTTTACCATGCCGCCTCACAAATCGTACCGTAGCAGCGCCGGTCGAAGGTCCAGGACGTCATGGCCAAGATACTCCTCGCCGAGGATGACGACAGCCTGCGGGGCTTTCTCGTCAACGCGCTGAAGCGCGCCGGCCACGTCGTCAAAGACTTCGACGAAGGTCGCACAGCCCTCAAGGCGCTCGAACGGGAAGTCTTCGACCTCCTGCTCACCGACATCGTCATGCCGGGGCTAGATGGCATCGAGCTTGCGCGCCGCGGCGCGGAACTCGATCCCGCCATGAAGATCGTTTTCATCACAGGCTTTGCCGGCGTTGCCCTGTCCGCCGGCGGCCCGACGCCCGCTGGCGCCAAGGTGTTGTCCAAACCATTCCACCTGCGCGAGCTGGTGGACGAGGTCGAACGCGTGATGGCGGCCTGACGGTCGGCTTTCAATCCCGATTTTGCGGGCGGTTTGCCGGCATTGACGCGACCGCCGCTTGGGGGCATTAGACGCCCCTCGCCCGGAAGGGCGTGTTCTAAAGGCTGGATTGGGCGGTTAGCTCAGCGGTAGAGCACTACCTTGACATGGTAGGGGTCACAGGTTCGATCCCTGTACCGCCCACCAGCCTCAAGCAGAATTTTCGACGAAACGCTGATTTTTTTCACAGTCGTGCCGCCTCGTCCCTCCAAGCGTCCCTCCACGACGACGACGCGGAAAGCAAATCCGAGGGGAACCTGCCAAGATTGAGTGCAACAAGCGCTCTCGGCACGGTCATGACTTTTATGCATGAGCCAAGGGCCACGCTTAGGAAACGCTAGCGTTCATCGCTCCTCGTACTCTCAGGTCGTCTCATAGCGGTGGAGGGGGCCGATCAGGCGCTAGCTCATCGGCCGCCCGCCGGTTCGATGGGGAGCATCGTGCTACCGGGCCTCGGCCAACTCGGCCTAGATTAACGGCGACGCGGCGAGGCACGCTCTATGGTCACATCAGGTTTGATAGGGAGAGGACAGCGCGATCGTGGCGTAATATGATCCGCTCCACTGATTGCGCGGCAGCTGGATCAGCGGGCGCCGGCATGGCGGACAGCATCTGCCAGGCGCTGACGCTCCTGCGCCTGACGCTGCGCAGGCGGCGCAGGACGAACTAGACCGCGTCGCGCGGTAGCGCCACCAGCGCGTCATCGGGAGCCGGTCGCTGCAGTGTGAGCGCTTCAGGCATCGGCGCCGTCAGCCACGTCTGCGCATCTGCAGACGCGATGATCACGGGCATGGCCTTGGGGTGGATCCGCGCGACCACGGCGTTGGGCTCGGTCGTCAGAAACGAGAACAGCAGGTGCGGCCCGGCAACCGGCTTCGACTTCGGTCCGCGGTCGCCGTCCCACTCCCGCCAGATGCCGGCGAAGAACATGGGCGCGCGGTCCGGGCGCGCGAACCAGCGTTCCGCCCGGGGCTTCGGCTTTTCGGGATCCGGCTCTGCAAATTGCGCGACGGGCACGAGGCAGCGATGCGCCTCCTTCAGCCATGGCTTCCAGAAGCCTGACTTCGTGTTGCGCACGTTGGTGACGTAAGCCGCGGCGGCGGCTGGCGGCGGTGGAAAGCCCCAGCGCATGGCTTCGATCGCTGGCTTGCCGTCCTGCAGCCTGATCACGAGGCCCTCGCGATCAGGGAAGACGTCAGGCGCCATGTTGTGAAAGCGGATCTGGACCTTGATCTCGGAGAACTGGTCGATCGACCAGCCCCGGATCGTCTCGCCCTTCAGAATCGCCTGGCGGTAGTGGTTGCACATCCCTTGTCAGTCTTCCGTGTCGGCCAGGATGCCCTTGCGACGGAGTTCCTTCGCCACTTCGCGGCCGAGCGGGGTTACATGGCAGTTCAACAAGTAGCCATTCTCTTTGAGCTCCTCGCCCGCACGAACCAGATCGCGGTCCGCATTCATCGCCACCAGCACGGCGGCTGCACCCAGGTCTGTGGTGTCAGTCAGGTCCTCGGCGATCATTCCGGTCGGGTCATCGTGGTTCGCTCCGGAGAAGATTGTTCCACACAACGCCGTAAGCAGCGAGAGGATATACTCGCTGCGCAAGTGCGCCTCGCCCGTCTTGATCAGGGGTTACGGCTTGTGGTGGCCGGTACGGGGCGCATTTGGGCTGCTACATGCCCGCTCGCTGACCGCCACAGAAGTTGTGGCAGCGGTAGCCGTCAACGAGAGCACGTTCGACAGCCTCGCGCATGCGCGCAGCGAGCTGGCCAGGCGGCGCTACGACTACAATCATGTTCGCCCGCATGGCGCACACGGCGGCGCCACGCCAGCTTCGGTACGTGCATCCGCGGCCGTCCGTCCGGACCGTGTGGATGGCCCAGCCGGACGGCTGCTAGCCGTCAGTGCTGGTTCGGGCTAACAGGGCGTTGACTCTACCTTCGGATGCGGGACCCGAAGGGGCGCCTCAAACGGTATCCGAAAATGGCTTCGCTGATTCACTGGTTTCAGAGAAACACGACGACCGATGACCGAATTGCACGAGCCAAGAAAATCGTTGTTCTGTTTGTCGCCCTCTTCTCAGCCGTCGGTCTTCTGGCGAACTATCTCCTGTTCGTCTCGTCATATGACGATGTCACTGCACTGGATCATTTTGTACTGTTGTTCATGCCATTCGCGATCGTGTTGAGCGCTCCGAAGTATTGCGTGGAGACCAAGAACATCACGTTCGCCGCGAACCTGGTCTTTGCAGCGAGCTATGTGGTGATCCTCATAAACACTTTCCATGCGGGTTCGATTGTCGGGACCGTAACCTACTTCATGCTGGCGTTGGCGGTTTGCTACTCATTGATGTTTGGCTGGCGGGGTTTTTTCATCGCAGCTGTCATCTCGCTGCTCCATTTTCTCGTGTTTGCGACTCTAGGCGACCTGTTGCGGTTTGATTTTACACTGGCTGAGCGGCATGGGCATACAGCTACGGCCGACAACTTGGTCGGCCAGGCCAAGAACTATGTTCTTGTGTTTCTGACAGCATCTTCCTGTGCGGCGGCGTTTCACCAGCAAATGAGCCGGGTCGTCGGAGAGCTTGCAAAGGCTCGCAAGGTGGCCGAAGCGGCGAACAGCGCGAAATCCGATTTTCTGGCAAACATGAGCCATGAGATCCGCACGCCGATGAGCGGCGTTATCGGAATGCTGGAAGTGCTTGTACGTGCAGAGGTTGACGAAACGCGGCGAGCTCACGCGTCCACGGCCCTGAAGTCATCCAGAGATCTTATGTTCTTGCTCGATGATATCGTGGATATCTCGAAAGTGGAGAGTCGACGTTTGTCGCTCGACCGGGAGCCATTCAGCATTGCCGCCGTCGTGGAGGACGTGACTACGCTGTTCGGTGCCCTTGCGAGCGACAAGTCAATAGCGCTGTCGGTAGAAGTGGCGGCGTCAGTGCCTGAGTGGGTGGAGGGTGATCGCCGCCGGGTAAGGCAGGTCCTGACAAACCTTGTTGGCAATGCAGTCAAGTTCACCGACGCCGGAAAGATCCAGGTTTCTGTCAGCTACGATGCCGACCAGCAGGTCGCGCGCTTCACTGTGAGTGATACTGGGGCGGGCATCGCCAAAGACATCATTGGCAGGATTTTTGATCAGTTTTTCCAAGCCGATTCATCGGCAACTCGCAGGCATGGTGGGTCAGGATTGGGCCTAGCTATTTCAAAGCAACTTGTTGGTATGATGGGAGGGATGATCGAGGTCGACAGCAAGCTCGGCGAGGGAAGCGCATTCCACTTCACGATCGCCGCACCCGTAGCACTCTCACCGTGTCCAGAACGCGTGGAGGCGCTCGCAGCCCACAACAACAGCCTCCGCGTTCTTGTCGCGGAAGATAGCCCCGCGATGCAGCAGGTTCTTCGTGTTCTCCTTGAGGCGGGTGGACACCAGTTAGCGTTCGCGTCCGACGGGCGGGACGCGGTTGCCATGGCTGCAAGCCAGACCTTTGATGTGATCCTGATGGACGTCATGATGCCCATGATGGATGGCCCAACGGCCGCGCAGCGGATTCGCGAGCTGGGCGGGCGTGCGGGCGGAATCCCGATCATCGCACTGACCGCAAACGCGCTTGCTGGCGACCGGGATCGCTACCTTGCAGCCGGGATGACTGACTATCTGTCGAAGCCAATCGAGGTCGCGGCCCTGTATGCTGCTCTTGTCAGAGTTACCGCTAGAAGTTGACGTGTCTCAACCGCAAGGCGGTGTCTTGGCTCCACCCAAGGCGGCGCAGACTGTTCGCGGCGAACGTCGTTTTTTGGGGCCCATCTGTGGACGCCCATCCCGGTGCAAGATGTTTCTCAGAAAAATTTAGCGCGTAGTCGGGGTGCAGCCATCTGTCCGGCCTCTGTTGCGGCCAGTAAATCGCCGCGGGCCCGTATGGGAGTTCGAAGATCAGGCCCAAATCAAAGCAGCGTGCTGTGCGCACGTTGGGCCCCACTGGTTTTCCTGACCTCGTCTCATCGACCGTTGCGCCATATTCTCCTTTGACCACCTTACGCCTTCAACGACCTCGCGGAGGGAGCGCCGCGGCTTACGCCGCTGCGACCTCCGGAGCTTTGTAATCCTCACCTTTGACGAGGAGCGCCCAGACGATCCGGGCTGTCTTGTTGGCCAGAGCCACTGTCACCAGCATGCGCGGTTTGCGCGCGAGCATGCGGCCCAGCCAGCTTGTCGGCGGAACCCCTCGACGCACCGCGTGATGGATCGCGGCGGCGGCCCCGATGATGAGCAGCCTGCGCAGGGTTCGCGCACCCATCTTTGAGGTTGCGCCGAGCTTCTGCTTGCCCCCGGTTGATTTCTGCGGGGGCGTAAGCCCGACCCAGGCGGCGAAGTCGCGCCCTCTTCTGAAAGCTGAAGCCGGCGGCGCCAGGGCGGCGATTGCGGTTGCAGTGATCGGGCCGATACCCGGAATGGTCATCAGACGCCGCGCGACTTCATCCGTCCGCGTACGGCGCGTGATCTCCTTGTCGAGCAGGGATATCTTCTCCTCCAACCTCGTTGCGGTCTGGGCGAGGAGCGACAGGATCGAGCGAACCTCTTCGGGAAGAGGGGACGTTGGATCTTCCAGATACGCGACCAGCTTCTTGAAATGGCCGGCGCCTTGCGCAACGACGATACCGTACTCGGCAAGATGACCGCGTACGGCATTGGTGATCTGGGTACGTTGGCGAACCTGGATATCGCGGGTGCGGAAGACCAGAGCGCTTGCCTGAACCGTCTCGCTCTGGACCGCCACGAACCGCATGGTCGGTCGACACCCGGCCTCGCAGATCGCCTCAGCGTCAGCCACATCGTTCTTCTGGCGCTTGACGAACGGCTTGACGTATTTCGGTGCAATCAGCTTGACCTCATGGCCGAGCCTGGTGATCGCGCGAGCCCAATGGTGAGCTCCGCCGCAAGCCTCCATCGCCACGGTGCACGGCGGCTGTGAGGCGAAGAACTCCAGCAGCTTGGCGCGGTTGATCTTCTTGCGGAACACAACCCCACCCGAGGCATCCGCCCCGTGCGCCTGAAAAACGGACTTGGCGATATCCAGCCCGATTATGCTAACCGTCCTCCACGGACGCCTACATCAAGTAGTGTTGTTGATACCTCTACTTTGGCACACCGATGCCGTTTGGGGGCGTCCACCCCATCAAAGGCGACATTGCTGATGATCGCTATTCTCGTGAATCGGTAGCCGCAGGTCACCCCTCCGAATTCCGCGAATACAGGGCCGGCTCCCCAAGCGCCGAGCGCTCCGCCGGCCATGCTCCAGCTAGCGTCAGAGGCGATGGTGAACTAACAATCGACTTGGACCACTCGGTGCGGGGCCGATCACGATGAACTCGTCAACCAAGGAGGATTGCGTGAAACTATCATTGGTCTTGTTGGCATCAACTGCAATTTTTGGCGTCTACGATGCATCCGCCCAAGAGCCGGGCTATGTGGCGCCCAAGACTGTTTGGGGCGCCCCGGATTTTACCGGCGTGTGGAATAACGCCTCGCTCACCACCGTTCAGCGGCTTGCAGGCGCGTCGAGCGTGACAGTCAACGAGGAAGAGGCGCAGAAGCTTGCAAAGAATAACGTCACCAATCTCGTCGCTCAGGACGAAGCCGGTCGTTCCAAAGTTGATGATGCATCCTCAAAGAAACTGCTTTCAGACAAGAACTCAAGCCGCGCCTACAATCGCTTCTGGATGGACCCGGGCGTAGTCTTGATGAAAGTGAAGGGCGAATATCGCACCTCCTACATCACCGATCCCCCTTCCGGAAAAATCCCCTTCAAGGACGGCAAGACCATGAACGGGGTCTATTACAATCCGCTGAATTTCGATGCCCCGGAAGTACGGCAGCTGAATGAGCGTTGTGTTTCCTACGGGAAAACCGGGCCGATCTTTCAGAGCACTCTGTACAACAACAACATCCAGATGATCCAAACGCCGACGCATCTCATGCTGATGACGGAGATGATTCACGAGGTACGAATTATCCCAATCTTCAAAACCGCAGCCGAGGCAAAGGCGAGCCATGGCGCAGTTCCCAAGTGGGGCGGCGACTCGGTAAGCTGGTATGAAGGCAACACCCTAGTCGTCGAAACCGTCAACCCTCACCCGCTTTACCGAACGTACATCACGTCGACTGGAAAATCCGAAGAACGTTTTACCCGCTGGAACAACGAAGAAGTGCTTTACGAATTCAAGATCGACGATCCGTCGATCTATACGCAAGTCTGGAGCGGCGAGGAGACGTTTGTCGCCACCAAGGATCCCCTCTACGAGTACGCCTGCCATGAAGGCAACTACTCGCTTCCCGGTATCCTTGCCGGCGCAAGGCAACTTGAGCGAGACGGTCGAGTTGATCCGCCCGTCCTGGGGCTCTTTGAAGGCGTTGGTCGCGGCGCCGAACCGGACGAATAAGGATTTGCTACAGCGGTCGATGAAGTCGCTCGTCGCGCACAAGTCGAGGCAACATCCAATGAGACGAGCTGCAACAACAATGCCGGGGCCGCGAACGTTGGAATGAGGTGTCGGACTAGCGAACGGGCCGCAATGGTCGGGCTGACGGAAGGCAATCAGCCGCACGAAGCGTTTCGCGGCTGCTCGTAGTGTGTGGCCAAAAGAGCTTGGCAAAAGTATTGATGATATTGATCGGCCCTTACTGACCTGCCTCAGCATTTTCGGACCAGGCGCAGCGCGTCAATGGCTACTTTGGGCGATGAACCGCCGCAACACCGCACCGTCTTTGACTGGCAGTTATTGATCGGCTCAGCGGGATCGCCACAGTTTGCGCCTGGGCGGACTTAACCCGATATCGAGCAACTTTGATGGACCGGCAGGCGGATGCTCATCCGCCGCCTGAGGAGCGTTGGGAAGGAATCGTAGGGCGAGTCTTGGGCAGTACGGCCGGTGGTGGCGGAGAGGTCGCTGGCGGTTGCTGTGGCGATGGTGCAGGAAGTCCGCGGGGAATCACAACGGTGCGCCCCGGGGTAGAGACCGGAGGCGATGCGGGGCCAGGCAGGATCGCGACGCCCATGCCAACGCGGGGCGCGTACGCACTACAGGCCCCGTCGCGACCGGAATAGGCCAGATTGCACTGACCGAGTGCATCTGATCCGCCCGAAGTGGGGCAGGAGAGCCCGCCGTCTGGGCGCTTCGCGCATCCGCCTGCAATGGCCTTCGCGCGCGCCTGCACCCTGGCGTCGATCTTGCTGATGAGGGCGGGCAGGTAGTCGCGCGAACACCAGTCGCGAATTTTGCCGACCCATTGCACGGCAGGAACGCCTTCAAGCTGCGTGCTGTCACCGGTCTCCGTGGCGTTGCTTGACCACATGGCGACCGCGGCTGCGGGTAGTTCGACGGCGCGGATGCATTCGGCGACTTCTTGCTGATAGACAGTCTTGAGAAGCGGGATGTCCCACTTGTCCTGCGCAACTACGACGGTGCGCAGCTTCATCCAATTGTCGGACGACTTAAGGAAGAGAGCGGCGGGGGTGCTAAGGGTTTCCGCCGTTGCGGCGAAGATCATGTCCCGCCATTTCGGGTTCATCTGTGCGGCAAAGGGATCCCACCCGCGAGCATAGATGCCCTGAAGCCGTTCATAATAGTCGAACCCCTGTTCAGCCTCGATCTGCACGATACAGGTCGAGCCGAGCGCATCCTCGTCCAGCACCATGGACTTGGCGCGCCGCGTGCCCGGAGAAGCAACCATGCGCTTGAACAGCCACGGATTGCTTATGCGAGCTGACACGCCCTCCTCGATCCGCGTTGCGTAGCAGCTGCTCCACATCCAATCGAGGTTGAATTTGCGGAGCGAATACTTAACCCCATCAGGCATCGTCACGACGTATCGCTTCGGGTCTGCCTCGCTAGAAGGGCAGGAGAAGCCGACCGCACAAGTCAACAACGCCGCGCCGTCCTTCACAAAACCTGCGACAGCCGAACCTACATCCTGCGCGACGGCGGCATGCGCCTCGATGATCTTTGCGCCGTATTTTACAACATACTTTGCGTATTCGTCGCAGACGATGTCCTTGGCAGGAATGTCGAACGCTGTGCAAGCGGCCGTTACGCCGACTTTCGCGACAAGCTTCGACCATTCACTCCGGTTTGCGTAGCCATAGGCCTCAAGAACGTCCTGAACACGCGGCTCATTGGCCAACTCCGCTTTGCCCTCGTCCTTGGCGCACTCCAGAACCGATTTGCCGCCAATGGCGCAAATCATGACCGTCTTGGCTTTTGCCAGCTCCGGCTTGATGACCTGGATCGCAATGTCCAGGATATCAGCGCTTGCCGCAGGGGACGCCAACAACGAAAAGCTGGCAAGTGTCCCCACGACCAGCTGACGCATCGCATCCCCCACCTGTCACAGGATCGATAGTGGAGCAGTTCGCCAGCCAGGTAAACGAGGATCCCAGCGGTCGATCAGCTTCGCGATCGACCGGACAGCCCTTTGCGCACAACCGAGACTGACGTTGTTCGCTTCTTCGGACCGCGCACGGCAAGGCAATCACGTATTTCGGCGATCTCCGGGCTATGAGTTGTGGCGGTGCGGTCGACCGCTTTCCGAACAGTCTGCCAGACGTTCCTGGGCGCAGCGGGACGGTGCATCTTGGCGGTCGCATGGCCAAGGCACCCCGATTGCTCAGCGCTCCCGCCCTTGATGCTTTGAAAAAGGTGCGCTCGACGCTCGCGCCTCTCGATGGCGTTGAAGAGACCACAACTTATGGAAACCCGACCTTCAAGCCGGGGGGAGGCGTTCGCCGTTCTGGATATCTAGGAGGGGCGGGATTGCCTGTGGATGCTGTTCGACCCCGTTGAGCGACAAGACCGCCTCCGCATGCGCGGCTGGTTTCCGTCCCCCTAGGATCCGCGGGGGACCGCACTTTGCTGCTGGTTGGACGCAGTCGACGGGCGATGCGCTAAAGCATTCTTGCGGGTAAGCTATCAAGTGGCGCGCCTGTCGAAGAGCAAGCGCAAGCCCGGGAAGTGAGTCGCCGCGTGTATCCTATCGATGGGGGCTTTTGGGCGAGGTCCCGCCAGATCAGTAGGGCAGGAGCGAGCGACAATTTACGGGCGCGGCTGGGATTGGTAACATCAGGGCAGGCTTGGCGAAGTGGCCCCCCAAACCGCCAGTGGCTCGCGCCTGATCCTCGCGGTTGTGGGAGAGGAAGATGTCGTGTCCAGAGCTTATGGTTCTTGTCTAGACAGAACCACTTTCAATCGGGCGAGCCCCGCCGACGGTTCAGCGTCGGCACCGACGGAGATTCCCTTAGTTGGCGCGTCTGCGCGGGCTCTCCATTGGGCCTTTCGGGGCGACCTCTGCCGACAGCCTGGCAGCCTCTTCCCGTGAGATGCCCGATAGCGTCAGCGCCTCAGTGAGCGCCGCCTCGGGCGCAACATCGATATCAGGCGCGACGCCAACGTCTTCCCAATCGGCGCCGGTGACAGGATCGTAGGTGCGCCCGACCGGAATAAACGCCGTGAAGCCGCCGCCCAGATCCTGATCGCCGCCAAAGTGATTAGCGCCATAGGTAGCCCGGCCGATCAGAGTCCCGCGCCCGGTGTGTTTGAAAGCGAGAGCAAAATGTTCTCCCGCAGATCCGGTGAATCCGGATGTCAGCACAAAGACCTTTGCGTCGAACAGGCGCGCATCCGCGCCGGGTGTCGCCCAGTGTTCGTGAGTTGCGAAATTCGGATCCCCCTGCACCCTTCGCAGTGCAGGGCCGGAACCAACAGGAGAGCCTCCCGCTTCATCAACCGACTTCCGGGCCGCCATGGTCACCAGCCGCGTCGACGTCGCAAAAAGCCAAGGAAAGATTGCATCCATTTCGTCGAGGCCGCCTCCCATATGGGTCCGCACGTCGAAGATGATTGTGGTGGCGTCGGCATGTGTCGCCATGAACTGTCGCACAGCTTCGGTTGCTTCGGCTTCGCCAGGGAAGAGATTGAAGCGAACGAACGCGATGCCCGGGGCGAGCCAGCGGCCCTGCTCCATGGGTGGGGGCGGTTCCATGCGAACGATGGTAGGCGGGCGATCCGGTGAGGGCGCGCCATCCGCAGTCCCTGCTGAGCGCTGGATAATGATCTGCGGTCCTCCGCCGCCGCCCTCTCCCTGAAACATCACGCGCAAGTGGCCATCGACCGCGACGCCCTGAAGATCTTCTGTAAGCCTGTTGGCGAGATGGACCCCGCTGATTGAGTCATATCTGCCGGCGTCGGCGTTCGCGCGGACGGCTGCGGCGTATCTCCTGCCCTGGTCGGGAAAGACGAAATCCGATTCGAGTCGAGATGCGAGATTGGCGGCGAGGAAGCGGGAGTTGATTGTGGCTACAGGCGCTTTGGTCGTTGCTGAGCTGTGAGGGGTGACCGGCGCATTCATTGTTATCGTTGAGCAAGCCGCGAGGCCGAGCGTTGACAGCACCAAGACAGGCATTGTGATCCATCTAGACAGTGTCATGGTCTTCCCCGTTCGCTAGCTATCCATTGGTGGCGCGTTCATCGCGTTCAGTTTTGCGCCCCTGGCTCGGCGGCCCACTCAATCAAGCGCAGTTCGGGACCATGCGCCCAGCGAAAAGGCGCCGGGACGTTTGCTTGGTCGCACCCAGACGGGGATATTTGCGAGACGATCTGCGTGCTAACTTTGTCGGGACGCGAAAGGGCTGAGCCCTGACGGGAAATTGGCGCCAGATCTTGTCGTCTCATTCCTGGGGTAGGGATGTTTGCAATTGGCAAGGTGAACCGCCCCGGTAACTCCAGAGGCCATTTGGATTCGCAGCAATAGCTGTCTTCTCCAGCGACGCAACGCAGGCGGCTTCAGCTTCGACCGGCAGGAAGGGGCGAGCTCCTGCCTGATTGGTATGGTGGCCACGAGCGGCAGATGTTGAGCGACCTCGCCATTGGCAAGATTGCGATGAGCGCCGACGGCCCGAGGACGTCGTTAGCATTGTCCGGATAGAAGGGCTCGCCTTTCAACGACGATGATGAACGAGGTGTAGCAACCGCTATATGAAGAAGAGCAAGTCGATTTACGAGGACGCGTCTGGACGTGTCAGCTGCTGCACCTGCCTAAGGAACTGGATCGTAGCCGTCTTGCTTCAGCTGAGTGTTGATCCATTGCAACTTGCTGTCTGACCACGCTGTCGAGTCCTCAGTGGCCGACGGAGCTTCGATTGAGAAATTCGCGTACTCGGGCTCCTTGAGGCGGCCCTCGGCGCTGTTCCACGCCGCCCCGATCGCCCAATTCACAACGCGCATGACCTTGCCGTTGCAGATGGCGAAATCCCTGGCGATGGTCTGCCAGCCACGTGCGTTGGCGCTATAGATCGTCGCCTTCGGATGATCGAAAATCGTAACGAAGGTTGTGGCGGATTCATGGCTCGCACCCGGCGCCTGATCATAGTAGGCGTTGGGAAACCCGATCGCATCGGTGTGCCATTTGCCATACTCGAATGTGCCCCAACTCGTTGCATAGGGGCCGGTGGCTGGCGTCCCGTCAACGCCCATCGAGGTCCGCAGGACAAACTGCACAATGTGCGGATCGCGCGGGCAGAACAGCTGCACGGATACGCCCTTGCTATCCATGGGGATCTCCCGGCCCTTCTCGTCCTTCTGGAAGGCGCTGACGCCCTTTTTCACGAAAACCACTGCATCGGAGACGGCGCGCGTACCACCCCGGTAGAATGAGTTATGCGACGGTGTGGGATATTCGCGGACGTTGAGGTGGTAGACGGCGCCGGCATCCTTCGCGCCGCCCTGATAGGTGACGCCGTAGAAATCCTTGAAAGGGGAACCTGCGACGGGGTGTTCAACCATTGGCGAGACAGCGTAGCGCCCGTTGTTCTGATTGAAGTTGAAGAGCACTGAGAAGTCGCCGCCATCGGGCTTGAGGCGGTAGACAACTCCCTTTCCGTCGACACCGCCATATTTTGTGACGCCGTACAGCATCCCGTCGCTGGCTTGCGTTAGTCCCGCGACAGGACCCGATCCGTCGATCCCGTTGAAGGCATGGATGACCGTGTAGGCCTGCGTCTGCGGTTTCAAACGGTAGACAAGACCATGGCTGGTGTTCGGCTTAAACGCCGTTCCGTATAGAAATCCGTCTTGACCCTGTATGACGCCCATGGATTGCGCGCTGGCGGCGTCGAACTTGTGAAGCACCGAGACGCCAGTGCCACGTACCTGGAAGATGGTGCCCCAACCAAGACCGCCCTTCAGCGTTGTGCCGAAAAGACTGCCTCCTGGCCCAACACTCAGCCCTACCGCGAAGTTGCCGTTCGCCGCCACGTCGGCAGCCTTGAACTGGTAGAGCGCATGATACTGGCCGCCGGAGATTTGGTAGACAACCCCATACTGCTGGTTGTTGGCGGAGGAGGTCACGCCATACCAGACGTCGCCGACCAGCACTGGCGCCGAGACTGGGTAGGAGCCGGCGGCGTCGAGCTTTTCCTGTTCGGTCGGCAGACGACCAACCGGAACTGGGACAACCTTGCCGTTCCGAAAATCCCACAGGACTGTTAGCGCGCCGGTGGGAGTGATGCTGAAAATTGTGCCGACGCCGTATTTGCCACCCTTGTAGGTGGTTCCGTAGAAGTTTCCGTCCCGCCCGCGCGTCAAACCACCCTGTGGTCCGGCGCCATGAGTGAGGTCGAAATTATAGAGTACGATCGGCGGCTTGCTGTCGGTCGTCGAGAACTTGAACACCGTACCGTAGCCGCGCGTGCCCCCGGCGGTCGAAGTGGTGTAGAGGTAGCCGTCGCCGCCGTCTGCGATGGCGCTTAGCTCACTCTGCCAAATCGGGTCCGCAGTGCGTTCCCCCAAATCGGAGAGCACGAAGAACCGGGAAACGGGGGATTGCGTTGTCGCAGGCGGATTGACCTGCGCAAATGCAGGCCCCTCAACCAGAACAAGCAGTCCAACCAATGCGACAAACCAAAAACTCGGTACACGGAGGGACGTCATGTGTCCCCAGGTTGGGAAATGCGACATGTGATATTTGCACCGGTGCGCAATCAGACGACCGAGCGCGAACGCCGCTCAAACTAGAGGATGGATATCATCCCAAACGCAGACTAGCTCGCAATCAATTTTGGCGACAGGCCCCTCGCGCACGAGCAACTTTAGTTTTCAGAGGAAGGGCGCTGCGCGAGATTTGGTTGGACTTGTACGGGACCATTATCTTGGCCGGATACGTCGCCAGGTCTAGCTCGGTTGGGTCGATGGCTACCGCCGCCGCCATCGTTGTGCGCTGCGCGCCGGCGACAGCACTTCTGCTCGTTCCCGCCGATCGAGATGGGATCAGCCATCTTGTTCATCTTCCTACTTGGGCGCAAACGCTGTTGGGCGGTCTTCGGTTGTTACGCCGCCGGCGGCGATGGTCGCTCAATGACGTCCTGCCTGACCGGCGGGTGGCCGCGAACGGCGGTTGTTGAGCGACGCCGCCTTTCGTAAAAACCAACTGGGATGGCGGGTTCAGGCCCCTATCGTGACGATCGTCATCCGCGCCAACATTGGTTCGAGAACCGTGGGCAGGTCATCCCCGTGCCGGCCGCCAGAGCGGTCCCACAGCGACCAAAAGGACGACGACATTGAAGAAGGCGTTCGAGGCGTTTCCCGATGCAATCGACCCGGCGCTATCGAGGACGAACCAGCCGAGCAGTCCAGCGACAACGGAGCGACGCGTTGCCTCCGGCGCCGCGTCGTAAACCCAGGAAGACAGACACCAGATCATGACCCCCCAACCCAGGAGGAAGCCGCCGGTTAGCGCGGAAAGAAACCGCGTGTCCGCGTAAGCGTAGGTCGTCGCGCCGTCAACCGGCCAACCAAGCAGATCAAGCGTTATGCGCGCGGGCTCCGAGGTCTGGAGCATCGTTCCGAAAAAGAAGACCGGCCCAAACGACCCGACAACGATCGCAGTGATCTTGAGCCAGAACCTCTGAAAACTGTGTGTCATCGCGACGCTCCGCTCTACCCAAATGCACAGTGAAGCGAACGCATCGTGCAGAGCAACTACCTGGAAGGTAAGCGGGCAACGTCCTGACTGATCAGTAGGGCAGGAGCGAGCGTCAACTTACGAGCGCCCTTGCCATTGGTGACATCCTGGCAGGCTCGGCGAAGTGGGCCCACTACGGCCATTCGCAATCGTGTCTTCTGATCCTTCCGCAGCACAGTGCAGACTTCGAAGTCGCTCGGCCGCGCACTTGTGGGGCGATGACGGATGCAGCGAGCCGCCTGCTGTACCGGCCGACGACGAACCCACCGGACCGGTGAGCTTGTTTGGCCCTCAGCGACTCTCGTCCAGCGTCTTTCGCAGGTGTTCAAGGAAGGGAAGCACGGCGCCAACATCATCGGTCGGAACAAGCTTGACGATGTCGCCCATCGCTGTCCCCGTCGCGCGAATGCATTTTTCGCGCATCCTGCGGCCTGCTTCCGTGATCTCGACGAGTTTGCCACGCGCATCATCCGGATCGGCGGTGACGCGAATCAGGCCCTGAGCCTCCAGCCGCTGCAAGGTATTGGTCATCGCGCCCTTGGTCACCTGAAACGCCCGGGCAAGGCGGCTTGGCGCCCATGCGCCGCCCAACCGGACGAGATGGTTGAGCAGGCTGAACTGCGCGATTGACATGCCGGGAGGCAGCACACGCTCCAGCCTGTTTGAAGATAGCTGACTGATGATCCCGATCTCGTTGAACATGCGGAAGTAGAGGCGGGTCAACTCTTCAGTCTTTTTCAACTCTGTCCCTCGCCGAGAATGTGCGCATCGAGACCACGCCGGGGCGCGGGAATCACCGGATCGGCATACCCCACCCGCACCAGCATCTGCACGCGTTTCCCATCCCCGATCAACGCATGAACTTCATCGTAAAGCGATCGCATTTCGGGGAACTCCTGCAGCGTCTGGCTCCAGGGATGGATCGCGAGCCCAAGCTCTGCCGCCTTCAGGGCGAGCCGTGCATAAGCCCGCCCTGCATTCAACTCGCTTGCGCGCCCAGCATGATCATTGACCAGCCAGACAAACGCACGCGCCGAAGCGGCCTTGGGCCGGTACATGTCCAGCCCCATTCGGAACGCCTCCGACTTCGGATCAAGCAGCGCCTCGCGGGAGATCATGCCGGTCATCCGCGCTAGCTCCATCATCGGACCCTCCAGAACGAGGCCATCCCGCCACTGCGCGACTTCGGCCTTGCCGATGCGCATCAGGTCGATGCTTTCCTTCATTGTCTTGGGTGTCAGCGATTCCGTCTCGTGCCCACGCCAGGTGACGTCACGGAGTTTGGCGACGAGCCCGCTCTCTCCCGTCGTCCGCGCCATTACGTCATGCACCGACCCCGACGCTGCAAGCTGCTCCAGCAGGTCCGCTGCAACGTCGCGCTCAGTGTAGGTGTTGCGGTTGGTCCGCCGGATGCCGATCGCAGCGAACATCGGGTCCGGTCGCGCCGCACCAGGCGCAAACCGCACACGCGCAACCGCGCGCCTGTCCAGGCGAGGTGCCGGATCGCCTTCGGGAAAGGCGGTGATCTCGGCGGCATATCCCTCCCGCGCCGCAGCAATCGACAAGAGCTCGAGGAAAGCCCCGCAGCCCAGAACGATCTGGCGGTCGAATGGATCGGTCTCCGGCAAGCGCCGATCAAGATCGCAGAACAGTGTCAGACTGTCCTCCCCATCAAGACGGACCAGCCATGGCTGGCGGTTGTGGGGATTGGGCGCCAGCAGGGCGTAGGAAAGAAACCGCCTGCGATACTCAGCAGGCGTTCCCGCTTCGCGCCACGCGATCCGCGCCTCATCAGACGGGGCATTGGCGACATAGAAAGCCGTTCCCCCAAGGGCCGCGAGGACCACGCCTCCGCCAACCAGCTTCAGGATTCTCCGACGCGTTGTCATTACGGCTCGCTCCGAGGATCAGGCGTGGACGGTTTCAGGTTCTGCGCGCGGCGACCTTACAGTTCGGGCAAGCAGCACGACTGCGACGGCGGCAATCCACAGCAGCATGCTTGTTGTTGCGAGCACGACATCGATCGGCGACGTGATCCCGATGAGCGCCAGTGAAGGCGCGCCGGACACAGCTGCAGCCGGAAAGGCCAGCCAGCCAAGCCAGGACGGCAGGCCGCGGTCCTTGAGAATGACCGCGCCAACGCAGGCCAGCCACATTGCGGCAAACATGCCAACGCCGAGGTCCTCCCCGATCGTCCCGCCGTAGGCATTGAGGGCCGTCTGCGTCGTTTCAATAGCGACGCGCTCGACCGAACCCTCCGCTGCGGCGGCATAGGCGTCCGCCAGCGCCGTCGAACCGGAAAGCCATCGCACGATGCCGATGGCGCGAGCCAAAGCCGATGCGACGCCAAGTGCAATAGCGAGCATGGAAAGTGCGCGAAGCGCCCTGTCGCCGCTTGCCAGTTTGACGATAAGCGCCGCGCTCCCTGCGAAGGCCAGCGACCAGGCCAAGTATAGGCCATAGCCAAGTCGCACCGCTGCTTGTTCCGCGTGGATCAGCGGCAGGGTCTGCTCCGGCGGGAAATCGAGGCTCGCCGGCCACTCGATGGCGCTGCCGAGGATCGCCATGGGCGCGAATATGAAGAACGCCTGGAAGAAAAGAAGAGCGGAGGCTGACAGTTGCTGGATGCGCATGAGCGTCTCGCTTTCGCTGGACCGAGGTCAACGGTCGTTCGTTCAACATTGAACGATGTAGTTCAGCGTTGAACGATATGCAAGCGGCTTTGTTCGGCGCCTCGCGGTATCGCTGCAAACCCAAGCAACAACGCATCGCGCACGACCCATAGACCGATCGCCAGCACAAGCGCCAGCACCGTCAGCCACAGGCGTCTGGAGAACTCCGGTTTTGATGAGTTGGGCATAAGTGCCGCTTGGGCGCGCCGTTTGGAGTCAGGTGATCATGTTCTTGACGACAGCTCCGACCCCGCAATCAAGAAGCGTATTGATGCGTTTGCAGCCGCGCATCCCGACCAGCATGAGCGAGAATGGAATGTAGACAGCATAGCGCGTTGTATTCTGCTTCCAGGCGCCACCCGCGATTACCGGATGTCCACAGATGACAGCACCCTTGGTCGTGCGGTTCTTTGGCTTACTGCTTTAACGCGGCCGCCAGCAATGCGCCGAGTATGGGGTGTAGGCTGCTAACATCACGGTCGTCCGGCCCTTGAAAAACGCCAACCACCAGCGCGTTCGTGCCAACTGCGTGGCACACTGTCAGTTCTGTTTCACCTTCTACCACTAAGGCCGGACCATCGAGCCAACCAGAGGGCAGCGCTAGAGGCCGATGCGCCTCGCGCCGTTCTGACTGAAGGGAGCCGAACACATCGACGCAGCTTATGTTGGGCGCGACCACTGCTTCGATTGTGACTTCCGGAAAGACGGGCAGGAGTCGCTCAAGGAGGTCCGCACCGTCACCCTTTTCCGGCATCCAAAGATAGCCATCCGGCGGCAATTCAATCCTGAGCCCTGACGTCGGCGTTGTTATCAGTCGCGACGCAGGCTGAGTGCCCCTGTTGCGAACATCAGTTCTGCGCGTCGGGTAGATTGCGTTTGTGCGCCCATCGGAAAAGGCCTTAGACGCGCTCGCCAAGGGAGCCGAGTCACGTGCGCTCTGTATCACGTCTGCCTGTAAGGTCGTTTCGGGCTTGTTGGCCAAGAAGTGATAGAGCAGCAGGGTTGGTCCATCCTCCTTTTCGCGGCAGAGAACGACCGCGGGACGGCGACCAAGGGCTCCTTCGAAAGTGAACACGCCTCCGCGTGTGGTCCACGTTTCGTCCCAAATCTGAGTGTCTTGTGTCCACGATGCATCAAGTTGTGCGGCAGCAATCGTCCTGTCGCAGCCGCCAGCCGTGAAGTAACCTGCAAGCACCCAGTTGCCCGCGACGAGATTGCCGGTGGCGACATCAATTTCGTCGACCACGTCACGAGTGTCGAACGACGCGCCATTGTCCGTCAGCGCCCAACTGCCAGAGACGCGGTACTCGACCCCGCGCTTTGCAGGAAGTTCGATAACAAGGCCAGTCGTGGGTAGCTGCGCCACGCCTTCGCTCAGCTTCGTTGGCGCTGATTGCGCCAAGGCGGCAGGCGTCAATACGAGGGCGCAAAGCGCGGCTACCACAAGCTGTTTGGCTTTGACGCGTCTCATGCAGTGTCCGCCCGACCTGAACTCTTCAGGACAATATTCTGTATTCTGTTGTTTGAGAAAGTGAAGGGCGCACCCCACATCCGGACACGGTGTTGACAGGGAACTGACAACTTAACTCGTGTCGCCTGAATCCGTCGCTGCTCGTGGCATTCAGTTCAAGCGACCGACTTCGCCCAGACATAGTCCGCCGTTGCTCGGAACAGCCTCAGCGTCATTTGCTGATCATGTGCCTCTGGAAAGCGAACGCGTTGCTTATCGCCGGGCGTGCTGCCAGGAAATCTTGGCGCCAGAACTGCGAAAGACCGGAGTGAGGCGATGAATCGCCTCCTGAGGACGGTTTCGTGAGCGGCGGCGGGGCGTCAAAGAGCGGTCATTCGGCGTGCTAACGCTAAGTGAAACCATTTGCTTGTAGTCACAAACGTGGGATGCGAGCGGACTATCGCTGGTACGGCCTGTTCTGACAGGGATGATGCATGAGCACTATGCTGCCGACTTCATGGATACCGCGCCCAGCCGCACTTCTTCCGTCCGATCCGACACGGTACGGCGGCCCGGCCGTCGCGTACTGGATTACGACGATCCTTCTCGTCGTGATCACGGCACGAAGTCTGGTCCATCTGCTCTCGCCCGACGGCGGGGCCCATAGCATCGCAACGGTCGACACGAGCGTTGCTGGCGGCGACAACATCATCGCAATCTTCGGCCAATGGGGGGCGAGCCAACTGCTGCTCGTGGGGGCGCTCTGGGTTTTGCTTCTTCGGTACCGCGGGCTCGTACCGTTCATCCTGTGTGTGCTGCTGCTGGAACCATTTCTGCGTGCCATCTCTGGCAATCTCAAACCCATCTTGACGCTGGGTACCGCGCCGGGAGCCGCGCTCAACTGGTTCGCCGTTCCGGTGGTGGCCGTGACACTCTATCTCGGGCTGTGCACTGCTAAGGAGCGAACGTCTTAGCATTGTCGGGGGTTAGCGATGTCCGTTGTGAGGCGAGGAACAGCCGGACCTCTAGCGAAGAAGCGACCGGCAAATCACGAAGGGCCCTGCCATCGGTAACAATGGGGCGGGCTGGGAAGTGATGGCCTTTTTCCGTCGTTTGACTTTCCGGCGCAATTGCATCGTTGTGTCTGCAAGATCGATTTTGGGCTGATGGTGCATTTGATCGCAGTCAATGCCGCTACTCTTCAGTCAAGATACGAAATAAACTGGGGAGGGCGGTTCATGGCGCCCATTTACACGCACCAGAATTTCGACTGCGCGTGCAGATCGTGCGGGGAGCAAGGTTTCCTTTCGATCACGACAGACGGTCGCGGAGGCTGGAGCTTTGCGCCAGCTGGTTTCATCGGCCTTGCTGTGAATCGTTCCAATCCTAGGGATTCCGTCTTGCGCTGCGTTGCTTGCGGATCGTTGGGTGTGGATGTAGCGGGTCCGGTCTAGATTCCTTGTATCGAGGCGCCTGCGGTGCCTCCTGGCCCATTGCGATCGTTGGCATCGCTCGAGTTCAGCTCTCATCCAGCGGAATGTCCGCCTCCGGCGAAGCCCCGCTGTTCGCGCGGAGTAGAGCTAGCGGCGCGAGTTGTGGCCCAAAGCAGCCACTGCGGAGCCAGGACTGGGCAAGCCTCAGTACAGCCGTCGTTCGGCATCCATGCACATGTCGCCGTAGTTTTCGAGGACGGCGGTCTGCTCGTCATTCATCTCTCTGGATTTGGCGCCGTAGTCGGAATCGCCTGTCTCGCGCCTGAGGTCCGCGTACAGAGTCTCCAGCCTGCGTAAGCTGGCAAGCGCCTTCTGGTAGTAGCCGCAGGATTCGTAGTCTTCGCCGCGATCGAACCAGCGCTGGGCCACTTCCAGGCTGTTGTTGAATGATTGCGTCTCGCCGTTGATCTCACCGACGATGGCGTTGTGCTTTGCGTATGGGTTGATCGCCGGCTCGCTCGGAGCAGAAGCCCTCGCGGCGGCTGCGGCCGCGGCCGCTGCGCGAGCCTTGGCTTGATCTTCCTCGACCTTGGCGGTGGCGATCACCATGCCACAGTCGAGGCTGCCAAATCGTTTGGCTAGCTTGCTCATAAGGGCCTTCGCCTCGGATGCAAGTGGATCGCTCGCGCCCATCGAAACAGCTTTCGTGATCGAGCTATCCAGTGTGCGGCAGGCGTCGAGCGTTTTGTGATCGAGAATGTAGTTCATTGCGTAGCAGGCGTCGTCCGCAGCATCGGCAACTGCCGATTTCGTGTTTTCGTCGGCATTGTAGGCGAGATGGCACTGGAAGACTTTGTACTCGAACGCCTTCTGCGTAGGTACGGCGGCGTCGCTGGACGGCGGCTGAAGATCACCCGCGTTAGTGACGCTTGCCGACAGCTGGTCGACGAGACCGAGCAGCTTGGGTCCCCAGTAGGCAACGGTCTTGGTGTCGCAGCCGGCGGCCTTCTGAAGGCGCAGCCGCGTGCCGGGGATATCGTCTGACTTGTGCCGCTTGGCGATCTCCGCACTCACCGGCTCGGTGTGGGCAAAATCGATACCCGAGAATTTCACACGGCTGCACGTGTAAATGTCTTCGTTCTGCATCCACGCGATCATGGCCCCGCACAAATTCCCCGCGCCTTCTGCGAAGTGCTCATGGGCGGTTATAGATTCGGTCACGGAGGCGCCGCACGTGGTATCTGTGAGGCCCATCGTGGCGAACGCCTTGGCGCGGTCGGACGCCGACTTGTCAATGTACGGTTTCATCCGCGCGATGGCCGGCAGCGTGACGTTCACATAGCTCTGGACGGCGCGCTCGGTATTGGTCTGGGCCAACGCTATGGATGCGGACAAGCCGCCGCCGAGCAGCGCAAGGCCGATGCAGACGGGCTGGATCCAACGATTGAGCATGATGGCCTCTGACCCCGTTAGGAAAGCACGTTACGGCAAGCGGTCGCTCTGACGGCTCCCGGTCCAGTTGTGGCGGTCGAAACAAGCGCCTGTCAATTTCAGCGCTTCTGCTTGTATGCTCATATTGGCTACGTGCGCCGATCCGCTGCGTCAGGTCCTTTCGTCAGGGGCGGGTCGAGCAACCATACCAGTGTTCGCCCCATGACGGCGCGTGGCGCACCTCACCACTGAACATCGTCCTTGCTTCGGCGAGCATCACCGCTTCCGACTCGTTGGGCGGACGGACGGAGCCGCCGAATTCGACGCCGTAGATAATGTCGGTCGCGTCGTAGCAGACGCCGCTCCAGTGCTTGCCTTCGCCGCTGAACTGGAAGGCGATGCGTAAGGGCTCGCGGGAATCGATCCGGCAGGGCGTAGTGCAGTCGCCACCCTGGTGGATGGTCTCCACTTCCATCGCGAGCGACGCACGAAGCTCATCGAAGCGAAGACGTTCGGCAAGACCTTCGCCCAGAAAGGTCGCAAGAATGGCCACGACGACCGGCGCGATCATCAGCGAACGCCAGCGGCCTCGAGGCAGGGCGGCGGCAATCGTCGCGGCGGCGACCAGCGTAGCGGCGGAGATTAAGGTCACTGCCATGAAGGGACGCTGCATGCGCCAGAAGTCGCCGCCCGATAGCCACATCGTCCAGACCAGAGCCGCCCCGGCCAAACCGAAAAGGCCAGGCGCGAGCCAGCGCGGACGGGGTGTTCCAAATGGATGTGGCAATCTTGGTGCTCCAATAGCGACAGGCGCGGCATACCGGATTTTGGCCGCGCTGGAACTCTCGCCACTGTCGCGAATGTCGGCTTTTAGGCGATGACCCGCCGCAACTCAGCACCGTTTCTGACTGGCCGCACTGCAGCGACCCTGCCGGATTGCCACATTTCGGGTTACCGCGAGCAAAAGGCCCAAAACCGCCAATCGCAACTCAGGCTTTCGCTGCCCGCGCCTTGGCAGTTCTGTTGCCGTCGGTCTCGCAAACTGAGAGCCAAGAATTTCATCGCGAACGGGGCGTTATGCTTCAATAAGCTTCAGTCCGACGACACCCGCGACGACGAGTCCAATAAACACCATGCGAATAGGTGGAAGGCTTTCGCCAAAAAACAGTCCGCCGACTATGACCGTGCCGACGGCTCCTATCCCGGTCCAAACTGCATAGCCTGTGCCGAGGGGTACGCTGCGCACCGCATGTTGCAGACAGGCAAAGCTCGCGATCACCAGGATCACAAAAATTACGTTCAACAGTATGCTGTTGGGAGTTTTGATCAGCATACGAAGCGACGTCGTGAACGCGACCTCAAGTCCGCCAGCAAGCAGCAAGAAGACCCAGCCCATCAGCGCCTCCGAGAGCCGTATTTCCAAAGCTTAGTATATGCCCGCTCGATTGGACAACGGCCTAGCGGCGGCGACGTTGGTCGTGCCGCGCGGTGTGTCCATGTCTGGGTGATCTCCCGCCGGGTTCGCGAGGGCTGCAGGACTGGCGTCATTGGGCGGCCCAGCCGGATCGCCACAAATTGCACGCCGGCTAACCCGGGGCCCAAAAGGCGACATTGCTGATGATCGCTATTCTTGTGAATCGGTAGCGGCAGGTCACCCCTTCGAATCCCGCGAAAACAAAGTGATACGGTATCGATCGGCGCGCGGACCCCATGGTGATTCAGTCACGATGACCCATACTCAGTCGCCGCGGTTTACAATTGACGCAGTCGCGACCAGTTCGTGCAGCAGGGCCATGGTGGCCTGTCCAGAACAGTTGAAGGGATCGAGCTCCACGCGCCTGAAGTATTTGAGGGTGAGTGCAGGGTTGATCTTGGCGATGTTCACCTGGCCCATTGTCCACGCGCCGAAATTGCGCTCGGTAATTTCCTCATACGACAGAAGGCGCACGTGTCGATGCCGGTCGTCGCGGGTGATGGCGTTGTACAATTCGCATACCTCGTCCCGGCCACCTTCGAGAAGTTGCATGAAAAGGTCGCCTGAAACGCATAGCAGACCGGTAATTCCCTGCGCCGCGTTGTTCTTCCGCGACTGTTCCAGAATGCCATCGAGCGCGGCAGCGCTCGTGGTCGCCACCGCACGACTCGCGTAGAGAAGACGAACTAGCATTTTCTTGACTCAGTCTTTGATGTTCAGGAGTGAAAGAAATTCGCGCCGTAGCGTGTGATCCTTGAGAAACGAGCCGCGCATCACGCTGTTGGTCATCTTGGTCGCATCGTCCTTGACGCCGCGCCAGTGCATGCAGAAATGATCCGCTTCCATCACGACCGCAAGCCCGTCTGGCCGGACCTTTTCTATCAGCAGCTCCGCCATCTGCGTGATCGCTTCCTCCTGGATCTGAGGGCGAGACATGATCCATTCGGCAAGGCGCGAATATTTCGACAGGCCGATTAGGTTCGAGTGCTCGTTGGGCATCAGGCCGATCCACAGGCGGCCCATGATCGGGCAGAAATGGTGGCTGCAGGCGCTGCGCACCGTGATCGGGCCTACGATCATCAGCTCATTGAGCGAAGCGGCGTTGGGGAACTCGGTGACAGACGGCGGAGGCAGATAGCGGCCGCGGAACACTTCCGTAAGGTACATTTTCGCCACACGGCGAGCTGTCCCCTGCGTATTGTGATCGCTATCAGTGTCGATGACCAGGCTTTCCAGAACGCCTTTGAGTTTGCCCTCGACTTCCAGAAGAAGGGCGTCCAACTCGCCAGGCTCCAGGAAGGCTGCGATGTTGTCATTGGCGTAGAACCGCCGCCCGGCCTTTCGCAAGCGGGAGCGGATCAGCGCCGAAACCGGATCGGCGGGCTTTCCTGGCGGCTTCACTGGCGCGTCCATGGTTCTTTCTTCTTCCGGACAGACTTGGGAGACAGGTTCAGCCCGCTCGTCAGTCGGGTTGCAGGAAGTATGCAGCCAACACCTAGAATACTATTTCTGCGCCGTCCCACGCAAACAGCCGGCCTGAACGTTCTGGCGTCAGACTATCAATCACGGACAGCAGATGGCCCGCCGCGACATCTGGCGTGAATAGCTTATCAGCCCGCGTTCCGTCCCGAAACGGCGCCGACAGCGCAGTATCGACCGTGCCCGGGTGCAGAGCCACACAAGCAGCGCTGCGATTGACCCTGCCAAGTTCGATGGCAAGGTTCCGGATCAGCATGTTGAGCGCGGCCTTCGAGGCGCGATACGCATGCCATCCGCCGAGGCGGTTGTCCGAGATCGACCCAACGCGCGCGGACAGCGCGGCGAACACCGACTTATCGGATTTGGACAACAGCGGCAGCGTATGTTTGCCGATCAGTGCAGGGCCGATGGCGTTGACGGCGAAGGCGCGATGAAGCGCCCCGGCGTCAAGTGAACGCCAGGTCTTCTCGGGCTGCAGGTTCGGCGCGTGAAGCAAGCCGGTTGCGACCACGACCAGGTGTAACAGGCCATCCGCCGAGCAGGTTTCGGCTGCG